>OMDV01000366.1_pt1 | contig 12174 bp, 9 predicted proteins | sample 1673671 | NCBI WGS metagenome assembly OMDV01 (sample SAMEA103958118, study PRJEB25191) | human gut metagenome | reverse complement strand
GTGGGAGAAGGCCCGTTCGTGGGCGAATTGCAGGGGGACGAGGCCGTCGCCCTGCGCGAGGCTGGTCATGAGTATGGCGCGGCCACGGGCCGTCCGCGCCGCGTCACCTGGATGGACGTGGTTGCCGCGCGCTACGGCGTGCGTATGCAGGCTGCTACCGAGCTGGCGCTGACCAAGATGGACGTGCTGGACGGCTTCAAGGAGCTGCCCGTGTGCGTGGGCTATAAGCTGCACGGCCAGGTGATTCGCGATTTCCCCTACACTGCTGATCTGGATGATTGCGAGCCGGTATACGAGGTGCTGCCTGGCTGGCAGTGCGATACCACCCATGCGCGCCGCTTTGAGGATCTGCCCAAGGCCGCGCAGGACTATGTGCTCTTTATCGAGAAGGAGCTGGGCTGCCCCATTCCTTATGTATCCGTGGGCGCCGAGCGCGACGCGATGATCATCCGGGGGTAAGCCATGAGCAAGCCTTTTTACGAGTCGCCTCTGGAGGGCCGCTACGCCAGCGAGGCCATGCGCCGGGTGTTCTCGCCCGACCATCGTTATGGCACCTGGCGCAGGCTGTGGCTGGCGCTGGCTGAGGCCGAGCAGCAGCTGGGTCTGCCGGTAACGGACGCACAGCTGGATGAGCTGCGCGCGCACTTGGACGATATCGATTATGACGCGGTGCGCGCCCATGAGGAGCGCGTGCGCCACGATGTGATGGCCCATGTGCTGGCGCTGGGCGATCTGTGCCCTACGGCGCGGCCCATCATCCACCTGCGCGGTGACTACCTGCTCATCGTGACCATCGGCATCGTGGAGATCGTGCGCATCGCGCTCATCAACGACGTGGGCGGCCTGACCGGCGGCTCCAACGGCATCTTCGGCATCAGCCGTCCGGTGTTCTTCGGTTTCCGCATCTTCAAGCCCCTGCATTTCTACTATCTGGTCTGGGGCATGGTGGGCATCAGCCTGCTGCTGTTCTACGGCCTGTGGCGCTCGCGCATCGGCCGCGCCCTCAACTGCATCAAGGAAGATGACGTGGCCGCCGAAGGCTGCGGCATCAACGTGACCCATTACAAGCTCATGGCCTTCGTGCTGGGCGCGTTCTGGGCCGGCATGGCCGGTACCCTCTATGCCGCCAAGATGACCACCATCGCACCGGAATCCTTCAATTTCATGGAATCCGTCATCATCTTTGCCGTGGTCATCCTCTCGGGCGGCAGCCAGCTGGGGGTGCTGGTGAGCGCCTTCCTGTTCATCGGCCTGCCCGAGCTGCTGCGCGAGTTCTCCGGGGCGCGCATGCTCATCTTCGGCCTGGCCATGATGCTGATGATGATCTGGCGTCCCCAGGGCCTCATGCCGCCCAGGAGCCGCCGCTACGGCGTGGCGGCGCTGCTGGAGGCCATCAGGGCCCGCGCCTGTGCCGCTGCCGGCAGCGCGGTCCCTCCGGCGGAAGCTGCCCGCGCCGCGGAGAAGGAAGGAGGCCGCGCATGAGCCTGCTGGAACTGCATGAGATCAGCAAGATCTTTGGTGGCCTGATCGCCATCAACGAGCTGTCCTTCTCGGTGGAGCAGGGCAGCGTGGTGGGCCTCATCGGCCCCAACGGGGCGGGCAAGACCACGGTCTTCAACTGCATCACGGGCAACTACAGGCCCGAACACGGCAGCATCTCGTTCGGCGGCCGCGACATCACCGGCAGGCGCCCGCACAATATCGTGGAGATGGGCATCGCCCGTACCTTCCAGAGCATCCGCCTGTTCGGCAGGCTGCCCGCGCTGGAAAACGTGCTGGCGGGACGCCATTGCCGCCTGAAATCCGGCTTCCTGTCCTCCATGCTGCACACGCCCTGGCAGCGCCGCGAGGAAAAGGCCGCCGTGGCGCGCTGCATGGAAGAGCTGGAGTTCGTGGGCCTGGCCGACCATTACGCCGAGGCCGCCAGCAGCCTTTCCTACGGCAACCAGCGCCTGCTGGAGATCGCCCGCGCCCTGGCCTCCGACCCCCGCCTGCTGATCCTGGACGAGCCCGCGGGCGGCATGAACGACCAGGAGACCGTGGCCCTGGTGGACACCATCGCGGCCATCCGTGACCGGGGCATCACCGTGCTGCTCATCGAGCACGACATGCGTCTGGTCATGAAGATCTGTGAACATCTTGTGGTGCTGGAAAACGGCACCCTCATCGCCCAGGGCACGCCCGACCATGTCCGCAACCATCCTGCGGTCATCGAGGCCTATCTGGGTTCCGACGATTCCGAGACGTGGTAACATGGCACTGCTGACGCTATCCAACATACATGTCCGTTACGGCAGCGTGGAAGTGCTGCACGGTATCGACCTGCACGTGGACGAAGGGGAGATCGTGACCATCCTGGGCGCCAACGGCGCGGGCAAGAGCACGACCCTGCTGTCCATCAGCGGTCTGGTGCGGCCCTGCCAAGGGGAGATCATCTTTGACGGCAAGCCCCTGCTCAAATACCCCAGCCACGAAGTGGTGAACCTGGGCATCGCCCAGTCGCCCGAAGGCCGTCGCGTGTTCGGCACCATGAGCGTGCTGGAGAACCTGCGCCTGGGGGCCTTCTGCATCCGCGACAAGGAACGCAGCGAACGGACCCTGGAGTGGATCTTCGAGCTGTTCCCGCGCCTGTTCGAGCGCAAGCAGCAGCTGGCGGGCACGCTGTCCGGCGGCGAGCAGCAGATGCTGGCCATCGGGCGCGCCCTCATGGCCGGGCCGCGCCTGCTCCTGCTGGACGAACCGTCGCTGGGCCTGGCTCCGCTCTTGGTGCGTTCCATCTTCGAGACCGTGCGCGCCATCAACCAGAAGGGCGTCACCGTGCTGCTGGTGGAGCAGAACGCCCGCGCGGCCCTCAAGCTGGCCTCGCGCGGCTATGTGCTGGAAGTGGGCAACGTGGCCATGGAGAACACGGCCGCCAACCTGCTGGCCGACGCCAGCGTGCGCGAAGCCTATCTGGGCGGCTAACCGCCTGCCCGGCACATGCGATAAAAAGAGCCCCTGCCTGGTGCGCAGGGGCTCTTTGGCGTTATGGGCTCCACCGGCGGCGTATGCTGCGCGGGTGGGAAACAGCGGCATGCTGCGGGCGGTTCCAATTACGGGCGGTTTCGATGCCGGGATGGCATCGGGCTGTGCGACAAACGGTCATGCGCAGGTGCCCATGATCCGCAAGCCGGGCGGGCATGTCCTGCCCGCCCCGCGTCCTCTTCTGCTCCTTGCTCTTGCCCGGCCTGCCGTGCCTGTGCCGCCTGCGACCGTCCTGTTCACCGGCCTTATTTGTCGATCTGGCTTTCCGTAAAGGCGTCCGCGCGGTGCCCCATGAGCGTGATCTTGGCGTATTCCCGCCCGAATTCCTCCAGTTCCGCGGGCGTCAGGCGCACGGTGGCGCCGCCGAGGAAGTCGTCCAGATGGGCCGGATCGGTCGTGCCGGGGATGGGGGCTATCCAGGGGGCCTGGGCCAGAAGCCAGGCGATGGCGAACTGGGACATGGTGCACTGCTTGCGTTCGGCCCACGCGCGGATCAGGTGCGGCAGGGGCATGTTGTGCTTCAGGGCCTCCGGGGTGAATTGCGGCAGGGTGGACAGGCGCCCTGTGGTGAAGCGGCTGTTCTCGTCGATGGCGCCGGTCAGGAATCCCCTCCCCAGCGGACAGTAGGGGACAAGGCCGATGCCCAGCTCCCGCAGGGTGGGGAATATCTTGGTCTCCGGTTCGCGCCACAGAAGGGAGTATTCGCTCTGCACGGCGCTGACGGGCTGGACGGCATGGGCCCGCCGGATGGAGGCCGCACTGGCCTCGGACAGGCCGAAGTGCAGGACCTTGCCTTCCCGGATGAGGTCTTTCACCGTTCCGGCCACGTCTTCCATGGGGACCTTGGGGTCCACACGGTGCTGGTATAGCAGGTCGATGTGGTCGGTGCGCAGACGCCGCAGGGAACCCTCCACGGCCCGCCGGATGTGGTCAGGGCGGCTGTTGAGGGCCGTGGGCCGGCCCTCTTCCACGCCAAAGCCGAACTTGGTGGCGATGACGACCTTGTCGCGCACCGGGGCCAGGGCTTCGCCCACCCATTCCTCACTGGTGTGGGGGCCGTAGACCTCGGCGGTATCGAAAAAGGTCACGCCCCTGTCGTATGCCCGCCGGATCAGGGCGATCATGTCCTTTTTGGCATAGGTGCCGCCGTAGTAGCCCACCATGGGCAGGCAGCCGAGACCGATGGCAGAGACCTGCAACGAGCCGAGACGGCGTTGCGGCAGGGAGGGGGACTGCTGCGTCTTTTCCGTAGCGGATGCGGCGGGCGGTGTCGCGGCATGGACCATGCCGGACAGGGAGGAAGACAGAAGGACGGCCGCTCCGGCGGCCAGGCCACCGGCAAGGAAGCGTCGGCGGGCAAGCTGGTTTTCTCTTGTGATCGTATTCATGACGTACCTCCGTCAGCATCAGGCTGTCATCCCTGTATAGGCAGGGGACACGAAGGAAGAAAGAAACGATCGTTGCAATTACTTGCCTGTTTTTGGCGATGCCGGCAGATCCGGCCGGATGCCGGAACATGTTGTCATCCCCTCATCCCCGTGAGTCAGCGACGGGGACCTGCCATCCCGCCCCAAAGGAACGTTTTACAGGGATGGGGGTGAGGGGAGAGGCGCTTTCCCCAGGCGACCTTCCCCCGCAAAACACAAGAAAAATGCCTACTTGCCCGCGAACAGGGCCAGGGCCCGCCCGGCGGCCATGCCGCTGGCCCAGGCCCAGTGCAGATTGTAGCCGCCCAGCAGGCCGGTGACGTCCAGCAGCTCGCCCACGATCCAGAGATTTTCCCGAACCGTGCTCTGCAGGCTGTAGGGATCCACCTGCCGGGTGTCCACACCGCCGCGGCAGGCCTCGGCTTTTTTCAGCCCGGCCAGACCGGCGGGGACCGTACGGAAGTCCTGGATGCGGGCACAGATCTGCTGCCGGGCGGCGCGGGAAAGCTCGGCTATCTTGCGGCCCGCGCTTTCCGGCGGCAGCAGGGCGTCCACCAGACGCTGGGGCAGCAGGCGGCGCAGCAGTCCGCGCGGGGTCTGTTTGCCCTGGCCGGGGCCGTCCAGCAGGGCGGACAGATCGCTGCCGGGCAAAAAGTCCAGGGCCACCTCCTGCCCTGGCCGCCAGAACAGGGAAGCCTTGAGGCTGGCCGGGCCGCTGATGCCGTCGTGGGTGAAGAGCAGGTCGTCCTGCCAGACAGGATCCGCGGCCAGGGCAGGGGAAAGCCCGGCCTGCGGCAGGCCGATGCGCACCGGCAGGCTGATGCCCGCCAGATTGTCGTCCAGCCAGCCGGGCGCCATGCGGAAGGGGGCCAGCGCCGGAGCGTGCTCCACAAGGCGGTGCCCCAGTGCCTGGGCCAGGCGGAAACCGCTGCCCGTGGCCCCGCACTGCGGCCAGGCGGGGCTGCCCAGGGCCAGCACCAGACGGCGGCAGCGCCAGAGGCCCTGTGACGTGCCCACCTCGAAGCCCGCGCCACCGGGCAGGGGCGCCACGTCATGCACATCGGTCCGGCAGTGGATGGCACAGCCCTGACGGCGGCAATCCTGCACCAGGGCATCCAGCAAACGTTTGGCCGGGACAGTCAGGAACAGCTGGCCGTGGGCGCGCTCTTCCACGGGCAGGCCCCAGCCATGTACCAGACGCTCCATGTCCTGCGGGGGGAAGGCGTCCAGGGCGGGCTCGCAAAAGGCGGGATCGGCGCAGGCATAGTGGTGGGCCGCCAGACGGCGGTTGGTGAAGTTGGCCTTGCCGCCGCCGCTGATGCAGAGCTTGCGGCCGGGGGAAGGGGCACGTTCCAGCAGGGCCACGGCCAGGCCGCGGGCCGAGGCTTCGCGGGCGCACATGAGGCCCGCCGCCCCTGCCCCCAGGATGAGGACGTCCGTTTTCCGGGGAGCGGCGTTTGACAGGGCCTTTCCGGCAGGTCTAGGATGAAGGTTTGCTTGCATCCCACCGTTCTTACACGAGGCCTGCCGTCATGCCAATACTGCCCAGCCGTTACCGCGCGCCGCTCTGGCTGCGCAATGCCCATGTCAACACCATCTGGTCCGCCAAATGCCGCCGTCTGGATTTTCCCGATGCGGCACAGGCCGCCCGCTGCCGGAGGGTACGTCTGGATACGCCGGACGGGGATTTTCTGGATGTGGATGTGCATATGCCCCCGCCGGGCCTGCCGGAACGCGGGGTGGCCGTCCTGTCGCACGGGCTGGAAGGGCACAGCCGCCGCAGGTACATCCTGGGTCTGGCGCGCGTGCTGCTGGAAGAAGGTTTCCGGGTGCTGGCCTGGAACATGCGCGGCTGCTCCGGCGAGCCCAACCGGACGGACCGCCTGTACCACATGGGCGTGACGGTCGATCTGGCCACGGTGGTGCGTTACGCCGAGCAGTGGGACCTGCCCATCCTGCTGGCCGGGTTCAGCATGGGCGGCAACCAGACCTGCATGTATCTGGCCAGGGAGCGGGTATCGCCCCTGGTGCGTGCGGCGGCGGTGGTCTCCGTGCCCTGCGACCTGGTGGGGGCGGCCAGGGTCATGGACGGGCCCGGCTGCCGCATCTACCTGCGCTATTTCCTGCGGACCATGTGCCCCAAGGTACGCGAAAAAGCGGCCCGGTTCCCCCACTATCCCTCGGTGGAAGGCATCGAGAAGTTCCGAACCTTCGCGGAATTCGACGGCCGTTTCACCGCGCCCCTCTACGGCTACGCCAGTGCCCGGGATTACTGGCGCGACAACAGCTCGCTGCCCTGGCTGCCCTCCATCCGTGTGCCCCTCTACATGCTGATGTCCAGGGACGACCCCTTCTGTTCGCCCTCCTGCTATCCGGTGGACATGGCGGCCCAAAGCGGGACCCTGCATCTGGAGGTGACCCCGCACGGCGGGCATGTGGGTTTTGCCCGGCCCGGCAGGGATTATTACAGCGAAGAACGCATACGCGATTTCGTGCGCTCGCTGTGGTGAGTCTTGGCGGAGGGAAGTGATGGATTTGAGGGGGAAGGCCCTTTTTCCGGCGGAAAAAAGGGCCTTCCCCCTCAAGCTCCCCCATCCCCCAAAAACCGCTCATATGATCTTTTGACAGGGACTCGTGATGCGGCGGGCAGTCTTTGCTGCCGGTCCCTCGGTGGCATGATGCGGGATGGACCAGGAGATGTTTTGTGAAAGCACACTGTTGTGACACGTGGTGTGGCCGGGGGATGCGCACGGCGGAAAGCCGGTATTGCCCGGGAGGGCGGATGGGCTGAGGGCATTGTGCCGAAGGGACGTCCCCGGCGGAGGCCGTGGCTGTTTCCCCGGGAGCGGGGCAGGGGACAGGTCGCAAAAGCGGATGGGCTTTTTGCTGTGCGCACGGGCAGCGTGTGGCCTTGGTCATACGACCGGCCCTGTTTTGCACCGCTCTGGTCGGGCGCACGTTCTTTCCCACCTTTTTTGCTTACGCACGCTTTCTTCCATCTTTGTTCGTCATGGTGTGCCGGGGGACCGCGGGCAGTGGGAACGCCGTGGCCTGTCCGCAACCGCCATGCTCCCGAAGAAAGCGCGTTGGGGGAAGGGGTGGGGCCTGGGGAGGGGGACCCCCTTTGTGCGCCAGCCAAAGGGGGTCCCCCTCCCCCAAAAACACCTATTTGCCGCGGGCCAGCTGGCGGTTGGTGCGGGCCGTGGCCTGGGCGGTCAGCGGGTCATCGGGCCAGGGATGGCGCGGATAGCGGCCGCGCATCTCGGCACGCACCTGCGGATAGCCGTTGCGCCAGAAGTGGCCAAGGTCGCGCGTGATCTGCAGGGGGCGCCCGGCGGGCGAGAGCAGATGCAGGGTCAGGGGCACGCGTCCGTCAGCGATATGGGGCGTATCCTCACAGCCGAAGAATTCCTGCAATTTGGCGGCCACGAAGGGCCCGCCTTCGGCATCATACACGATGGGATGGGACTTGCCGGAAGGGGCCTGCCAGTGCACGGGCGCCAGCTGTTCGAGGCGCCGCGGCAGAGGATAGGGCAGCAGGCAGTGCAGGGCATGGGCCAGCCGTGCGGGGGAGAGCTGGCGCAGGTCGGTGCAGGTGTCCAGATGGGGCGCCAGCCAGGTTTCCAGCTCGTCCAGCAGCCAGGCATCGGAAAGGTCGGGCCAGGGATCGCCCCATGTCCGGTGCAGCAGGCGCACACGGGCCAGCCACTGGCGCGCGGGCTCGTCCCAGGGCAGGACACGCAGCCCCTGGTCGCGGATGAACGCGCACAGGGCCAGGGCGCAGGCGTCGCCATCGGGACGGGGCAGCGGGGCATCGTCCAGCAGCAGGGCCCCCAGACGGCGACGGCGGCGGGCATTGATCTGTCCTTCCGGGCTGACGCTCAGGTCCTCGCTCACGGTGATCTCCGAGCGGAAAAGTTGTTCCAGCACGTCCTGCGACAGCGCCGCGGCCAGACGGATGCGGCCGCGCGTGCCCGCATCCACGGCGGCCACGGCCAGCACGTCCTGCCGGGCCAGACTGTCCGTCAGGGGCAGGACGGCAGCCTTGCCGTTGCGCATGAGGTACTGGGCCATGCCGTTGTTCCCGCCGCTGCGCAGGGCCACCCGTTCGGGATAGGCCAGGGCCACGACCTCGCCCAGACGGGGCAGCTGCTGCCGTGCCGTGCGCAGCAGGGAGGCCCCGGAAGTATGGGAGCCGTTGCCGGTGGGGATGTCCGCCAGGCGTGCCATGTGTTCCGCCCACTGGCGCAGGCGGCGGAAAGGGCCGTGGTCGTCACCGGGGGCGCAGAAACGGTCCAGGCGCAGGGCAAGGGAAGCGTCCGCCAGCGGCAGGGGATCGCGCTCGTCCAGCAGGGCCGCCACACAGGCCGCCAGGGCGCCGTACCCGTGTTCCCGGGCGCGCAGCAGCAGACAGGCCAGCCGGGGCGGCAGGGGCAGTTTCACCAGCTGCCGGCCCAGGGGCGTGGGCAGCAGTTCTTCCGTGCCGGGCGCGATGGCTCCCAGCCCGGCCAGCTGTTCCCGGGCCACGGCCAGATGGGCCCTGGGGGGCAGGTCCAGCCAGGGCAGGTCCTCGGGCCTGCGTGCGCCCCAGACGGCCAGGTGCAGGCAGAACGGCGCAAGGTCCGCATCCAGGATCTCCGGTCGCTGCCGGGGGCGGAAGCCGTGTTCCTCGGCCTGCTGCCACAGGCGGCAGCAGATGCCGGGCTCCAGGCGGCCGGCACGACCGGCCCGCTGCCGGGCTCCGGCCAGCGAGACGCGCACGGTCTCCAGACGGGAAAGGCCGCTGGCCGGATCGAAGCGGCTCTCGCGGGAAAGGCCCGCGTCCACCACCAGGCGGATGCCCTCGATGGTCAGGGAGGTCTCGGCGATGGCCGTGGCCAGGACGATCTTGCGTTCGCCCGCGGCCGCCGGAGCGATGGCCGCGTCCTGCTCCTGCGGGCTCAGCATCCCGTGGAGGGGGTAAAGGCGGGTATCGGCGGGCAGGCGCCCTTCCAGCAGTTCGGCCACGCGGCGGATCTCGCCCGTGCCGGGCAGGAAGGCCAGCAGACTGCCGGATTCCTGACGCATGAGGGCCGCGATGACATCGGCCATGTGCGGCCACAGGGCCTGGGGGCCGCTGTGGGCCGCGGCGGGCGGCAGCGGCAGATAGCGCTCCTCCACGGGGAAACGGCGGCCCTCGCAGGCGATGACCGGCGCGTCTTCCAGCAGGGCGGCCACCTTGTGGCTGTCCAGCGTGGCGGACATGACCAGCAGGCGCAGGTCTGGCCGGAGCACGGCCCGGCTCTCCAGGCAGAGGGCCAGTCCCATGTCGGCCTGCAGGGAGCGCTCGTGGAATTCGTCGAAGATGACGCAGCCCACACCGGACAGTTCGGGGTCGGCCAGCAGGCGGCGGGTCAGCACGCCCTCGGTGATGATCTCCAGCCGGGTCCGGGCCGAGACGGCGCTCTCCTGCCGCATGCGGTAGCCCACGGTCTGGCCCACATCCTCGCCCAGCAGGCGGGCGGCGTAGCGTGCCAGGGCCCGGGCAGCCACCCGGCGCGGCTCCAGCAGCAGGATCTTCCTGCCTTCCAGCCAGGGGGCCTCCAGCAGCCACAGGGGCACGCGGCTGCTTTTCCCGGCGCCGGGAGGGGCGCTCAGGACGGCATTGCCCTGCTCCAGGGCGCCGGCAAGTGCCGCACGGACGGCATCCACGGGAGCGGGGGGAAGATCGGGACAACGGCGGGGCCGGGCTGCGGCAGGGGAATCTTTCATGACGGTCGCGCGGAAAGGGATGTGCATCCCTGTTTTTTTACTGGAAATTGATGGCCTGTCAGTGTATTGACAGTGTAAAGGCCATGAACGTGGAGAATATTCATGGAGCTCAAGAGCAATGGAATCATCGGGCAAAGCGCCAGCCTGGCCGGTGTGTTCAAGATCCTGGGCAAAGTGGCGCCCACGGACAGCACTGTGCTTGTAACCGGGGAATCGGGAACAGGCAAGGAATTGCTGGTGCGGGCCCTGCATGCCGCCAGCCCCAGGGCTGACAGACCCTTCGTGCCCGTCAACTGCGGCGCCATCCCCCGCGATCTTCTGGAAAGCGAACTTTTCGGCCATGAAAAGGGCGCCTTCACGCACGCCCTGCGTTCCCGTCCCGGCCGTTTCGAACTGGCGGACGGGGGCACCCTCTTCCTGGATGAGATAGGCGAGATGGAGCCCGGCCTGCAGGTCAAGATATTGCGCGTGCTGCAGGAGAAGGAAATAGAGCGCGTGGGCGGCACGGGCTGCCGCAAGGTGGATGTCCGCATCGTGGCGGCCACCAACCGGGATCTGGAAGCCGCCGTGGCCGCGGGCACCTTCCGCGAAGACCTTTACTACCGTCTCAACGTCATCCCCATCCATCTGCCGCCCCTGCGCGAACGGGGGCGGGATGTCCTGCTGCTGGCCCGGCACTTCCTGGGCCGCTTCTGCCGCAAGAAGGAACGGCCGCCCCTGGAGCTTTCGCCCCTGGTGCAGCGCATCCTGCTGGCCTATGCCTGGCCGGGCAATGTCCGCGAACTGGAGAACGTCATGGAGCGCCTGAGCGTGCTGGTCGACGGGCATATCGTGGCCCCGGAGGATCTGCCCGCGCGTCTGCTCCAGAGCGTGGGGGATATTGCCTTGCTGCCGGAAGTGGACGAGTATGCCCCTGAGCCTGACGTCCTTCCGGGATCCGGGAACGGGGAGCCCGCGGCGGCCGTCGAGGCGCCGTCGCGTGGTTTTGCCTGGCCTGACCTCCAGACCCTGGCGGCACAAGGGATGGGGCTGAAAGAGTTTCTGGATGCCGTGGAGATGCACCTTATCGAAGAAGCCCTGCAGCGGACCGACGGCGTCAAGAACCAGGCCGCGGAGCTTTTGGGCATCAAGCGGACGACCCTCATCGAAAAGCTGAAGAAAAAAGGCCTGTAGCCGGCAAGGCCGGCGGCTTTTGACTGCGGGCCCTGCCCGCAGGTTTGCCTGCCCATGCGGCAGGAGGAGGCTATCATGAACATGAGAATGGCGAGTATCCTGTGTCTGGTCATCATGCTGGCCGGTTGCGTGGCCGGGCAGCAGCGCGGCCTGGTGGGCGATACCTATGTTTCGTCTTCCCAGCCCGCCCTTGCCCTCAAAGCCCGTGACCTGCCCCTGATGGGGAGCACCATGGGCGCCTCGCGCCTGACCAGTTCCGGCGCCATGGGCGGGCTCATCGTGGACAGCTGGATCACGGTCTACGGCAAGGGCGACGGCGTCTCGCCGCTGGCCATCGTGGCCCACGGCGAAGTGCCCGACGGCTGGTACTGGGACGGCATCATGCGCCACCCGTTCAGCATCGACGAGGGCGTGGAGACCATCGGCGGCGTGGGCTTCCAGGCCTGCACCTACGTCACCAGCGAGAAGCGTGACGCCTTCCTGCCCCTGGAAGACCCCGAAGGGGCCCGCATCCTCGCACAGGACGGCCAGCCCCCCCGCCGCTGGCTGGCGCGCATGTTCGCCAACCGCTTCGATTTCGACAGCGACAAGATCGTGCTGGAATACCGCGAGCCCCTGCCCGAGGACATCACCTCCATCACCGCCCTGCCTCTGGGCCGCGCCGACTATATCGCCGCTTTTGAACAGCGGGCCCGTGAAGCTTTTGTGGTCGAGACCTCAGGCATCCCCGCTGCAGGCATCATGCAGCAGCGCGGCATCGGCGCATTGCAGTGGCGTTACATGGATGAAACGTTCTGGG
>OMDV01000361.1_pt1 | contig 12211 bp, 9 predicted proteins | sample 1673671 | NCBI WGS metagenome assembly OMDV01 (sample SAMEA103958118, study PRJEB25191) | human gut metagenome | reverse complement strand
AGCTGGTCTGTATGCAGAGAATAATACAATGCAAAACGAAAATAGAAGGCGAATTAGGCGAAGACGGCGGTGAAACGCGCACCTTTTACTATTACGACAACCTCGGGACGGCGTACGAACTCATGGACGGCAGTCTCCGCCTGAAATTCGTCACCCGCGATGATATCGACTGGCCGAGCGTGGACAAACTGGAGAACAACGAGAATGCCTACACATTTTCGGCCTATTATCCACGCTTCTCGGTCGGACGGTTCACCGACGGTGTCGCGTCAGTCAAATGGACGCTATATCCCGATGGAATGTTCTTCATGGACGAGGACGGTTTCGGCATGGAACATAACAGCGAGTCGGCACTCATGGGATATATCGACACACGGTGCCGCGTAGTCATCCCCTTCCAGGCCAAAGGCTGGAGAGAGATGGATGCGATGCGCCCCCTTGCCGTATGCCGCGCCCGCGAGATGACAGAAGACAACCGGGACACATGACCGTGTCTTACGGAGCTTGCGAAAACTCCCATATTTGATTTTTTAGGGAGCGGTTTAGCGGATGTTCGGGGATTTTGCGTATTTTTGCAGTTATGATTACGTCACGTCTCAATTTTGACCTCACAGACCGCAATACCTTCGCCATGCCGGTGAAATGCGGCTGCTTCATGGAGTATGACTCGCGCGAGGATATTCCCTTCTTGCTATCCACCATCCGTCCCGAGGTCGATATGCTGCATATCGGCGCCGGAAGCAATCTGCTTTTCCTTAACGATTATCCGGGAGTGGTGGTACACAGTGCGGTGCGCGGCATGGAGATTACCCGCGAGGATGGCGACTCGGTGCTGGTACGTGTCGGAGCCGGTCAGGATATGGACGGCTTCATAGCCTGGGCCTGTGACCATGGCCTGTGGGGTGTAGAGAATCTCTCAGGCATTCCGGGCGAGGCCGGATCGGCCGCAGTGCAGAACGTAGGCGCATACGGTGTAGAGGCTGCCAACGTAATCGAGGAAATCGAGGCCTTCGACTGTCCGGCGGGTGACTTCATCACCCTCAGGCCCGAACAGTGCGACTATGGCTACCGCCATTCGATGTTCAAGAGCCCGATGATGAAGGGCAACTATATCATCGCCTCGGTGACTTTCAGACTCAGCAAGGAGCCTCAGCCCAAGACATCATATCCTGCCCTCGCCGCGAGGTTTCCCCAGCCTCCGGCAACCCCTGCCGAGGTGCGCAAGGCGGTGATTGAGATACGCGACTCCAAGCTGCCCGACCCGGCCAAGGTGCCGAGCGCGGGGAGCTTCTTCAAGAACCCGGTGGTGAGCCGCGAGACTTTCGGGCGTATCTGTGCCGCCGAGGGTGGCGAGGATGCAGTGCCCCACTATCCGGCGCCCGACGGGGTGAAGATACCGGCCGCATGGATGATAGACCGCTGCGGGTGGAAAGGGCGCTCGATGGGTAATGCCGCCGTGTGGCACCTTCAGCCGCTCGTCATCGTCAATCCCGACCGCAAGGCAACACCGGCCGATGTGCTGGCGCTCGAGCGCGCCATCATCGAGTCTGTCAGGGAGCGCTTCGGCGTAACCCTGACCCCTGAGGTTGAACACATCTAACGTCCCGGACGTTTTACAGTCACAGACTCCCTTACCCACTTTTTCAACTCACAACATCAATTCATCTCACCCGGCATGAGCACATATATCATCGAAGGAGGCCATCATCTGCATGGCGACATCCGCCCTCAGGGCGCAAAGAACGAAGCCTTGCAGGTCATCAGCGCTACGCTGCTCACCTCCGAGCCTGTCACCATACACAACGTCCCCAACATACTCGACGTCACAAACCTCATCAACCTGCTCAGGGCCATGAGGGTGAAGGTCGAGAAACTTGATGACTCGACATACCGTTTCCAGGCCGACGACCTCGACGAGGAGTATATCTCGAGTGCCGATTTCGTGGCCCGCTGCGCCGGGCTGCGCGGCTCGGTGCTTGTCGTGGGCCCGCTGCTGGCGCGCCTCGGACAGGCATATTTCGCCAAGCCGGGTGGCGACAAGATCGGCCGCCGCAAGGTCGACACCCACATCACCGGACTCTCCAAGTTAGGTGCCATGATAGCCTATAACGAGGAGCGTCAGGCATACTATCTCGTCACGGTCAACGGCCTCAAGGGGTGCTATATGCTGCTCGACGAGGCATCGGTGACAGGTACGGCCAACATCATCATGGCCGCCTCGCTCGCCGAGGGCACCACAACCATCTACAATGCGGCCTGCGAGCCCTATGTGCAGCAGCTCTGCAAGATGCTTGTCGGGATGGGTGTGCAGATAGACGGCATCGGCTCGAACCTGCTGCGCATTACCGGGGTCGAGAAGCTCTCGGGTGCAGACCACACCATACTCCCCGACATGATCGAGGTCGGCTCGTTCATCGGCATGGCCGCGCTGACGCGCAGCACACTCACCATCAAGGATGTGTCATACGACAATCTCGGCATCATCCCCGACTCGTTCCGCAGGCTCGGCATCAACCTCGAGCGCCGTGGCGACGACATCGTAGTGCCCGAACAGGATGTCTATGAGATAGAGACCAACCTCGATGGCTCGATACCCACCATAGCCGACGCGCCGTGGCCGGGCCTGACCCCCGACCTGCTGTCGGTGATGCTGGTCACCGCCACACAGTGCCGCGGCAGTGTGCTGATACATCAGAAGATGTTCGAGAGCCGCCTCTTCTTTGTCGACCGCCTCATCGACATGGGCGCACAGATAATGCTCTGCGACCCGCACCGTGCCGTGGTCATCGGCCTTGACCACAAATTCGCGCTCAGGGCCAACAAGATGCACTCGCCCGACATACGTGCCGGCATCGCCATGCTCATCGCCGCCATGAGCGCCAAAGGTGTATCGACCATCGACAACATCGACCAGATAGACCGCGGCTATGAGGCCATCGACACCCGCCTTAATTCGGTGGGGGCCTGCATATACCGCCGCGACTGAACCCCGGGGGCCACGTGCCCCCGACCATCAAACCCGCTTGCCTATGGAAAAGTCAAATAAAACACTGCCGACACCTCTTCTTGTCAGGGAACTGCTGAGGCTCAGCGCCGACGTGACAGCGCCCGGAGACTATGAGGCAGTGAAGAAGATATATCGCGAAGCTGCCGAGAAAGGTATCCGCCTCCCGGCGCGACATGACATAGACCCGCTCGACGAATCACTCAGGACAGGGATAGCCCTGTGCGAGATGGTATCGCCCGACCGCAACATGCTTATCGCGGTGATGCTCTATCAGCTCGCCGGGGCCGGAGCCGTGACCTCCGAACAGATTGCCGAACTCTGGGAACCGGATGTGGCCACGCTGGTCGGGGGCCTGACAAAAGTCTCCAACCTCTATGGCAAGCAGACCGTGGTCAAGACCGACAATTTCCGTCGTCTGCTCATGGCCCTTGCCGATGACATCCGCGTCATCATAATAATGATTGTTGAGCGCCTGACCCTGATGCGGGCCATCAACCACCATCCCGACGAGAAATTCGTCACTGACACAGCCTTCGAGGCCAACTACCTGTACGCCCCTCTTGCACACCGCCTCGGCCTCTACAAGATAAAGAGCGAGCTCGAGGACATGTCGCTCAAATATACCTCGCGCGACACATACACCAAGATAGCCCGCGGCCTCAACGAGACAAAGACAGAGAGAGACGCCTACATAGCATCGTTCATCGCACCTCTGCGCGAGAAACTCGACGCCACAGGGCTGAAATACGAGATAAAAGGGCGCACCAAGTCTATATACTCGATATGGAACAAGCTGCGCAAGCAGCAGGTCGAGCTCTCGGGGGTATATGACCTCTTTGCCATCCGCATCATACTCGATGTGCCGCGCGAGCAGGAGAAGGCCGAGTGCTGGAAGGTGTTCTCGATTGTCACCGACATGTACACAGGCAACCCCAAGCGCCTCAAAGACTGGATAACCGTACCCAAGAGCAACGGATACGAGTCACTGCACACCACCGTGATGGGCCCTGAGAACAAATGGGTCGAGGTGCAGATACGCACCCGCCGCATGGATCTCGTGGCCGAGAAGGGTCTCGCCGCCCACTGGCGATACAAAGGTATCAAGAGCGAGAGCTCGCTGGACCAGTGGATGAACAACGTGCGCGACATCCTCGAGACCGCCGAGGGCCCCATGCAGCTGATGAAGAACTTCAAGATGGACCTCTATGACCGTGAGGTCTTCGTCTTCACTCCGCAAGGCGACCTGCACCGTCTGCCGCTCGGCGCCACGGTGCTCGATTTCGCCTTTGCCGTCCACAGCAAGCTCGGATGCTCGTGCACCGGGGGTAAGGTCAACGGCCGCAACCGCAAGCTGGGCCACAAGCTCCGCTCGGGCGACACGGTCGAGGTCATCACTTCACCCTCGCAGACCCCGAAACAGGACTGGCTCAATATCGTGGTCACAGCCAAAGCCCGCACCAAGATACGCCAGACCATCAACGAACGTGCCGCACGGTCGAGCGAATATGGCCGCGAGCTGCTGCAGCGCCGGTGCAAGAACCGCAAGACCGAGCTGGAGGAGGCCGGACTGATGCGCACCATCAAGAAGATGGGCTACAGGACAGTGACCGACTTCTACAAGGCCCTGGCCGACGAAATCATCGACCCGACCGACGTCATAGCCACATACGACGCCATCCAGGCCGCAGACACCAAGGCCGACGAGCGACGCAGCGCCGAGGAGTTCGAGCTGATGGATCCGCTGGCGGCCGACTCGGGACGCAATGACGATGTGCTCGTCATCGGCACCGACAACATACGCGGCATGAACTACCGCATGGCCAAATGCTGCAACCCGATATTCGGCGACAAGGTTTTCGGATTCATCTCGTCTGAGGGCGTTGTAAAGATACACCGCGAGGACTGTCCGAACAGCGCGCACATACACGAGCGCTATCCCTATCGCGTCATCCGCACCCGCTGGTCGGGCAAGACAGGCAACCAGACCGCCGCTACCATCCGCATCGTGGGTCAGGACGACATAGGCATCGTCACCAACATCTCGTCGGTAATCAACAAAGAGAAGGACGTGACCCTGCGCAACATATCCATCGAGAGCCACGATGGCATCTTCTCGGGCTTTCTGGTCATAGGGGTCAACGATACCGTGGCACTGAACAACGTGATAAAGAAAATTCAAGCAGTCAAAGGAGTAAAGAATGTTCAACGCAGCAACTAAGACACTTACCGGCCTCATCATGCTCGGCGCGCTCGCGGCATGCGGCGACGCCAACGGCACCAAGGAGGCCGCACGCCTGGTCGACGAGGCCAACACCGCACTCGAGGCCAAAAACTACAGCCTGGCACTGAGTCTCGCCGACTCGGTGCGCACGGCCTATCCCCGAGCCATCGACCAGCGGCGCGAGGCCATACACATATCTGCCGTGGCAAACGAGGGGCTCAACCTGCGGCGCCTCGAGAGCGCCGACTCGCTCCTCGCGGTGCTCGGTGTAAGGGCCGACTCGCTGGGACGGCTTGTCAAGTTTGTCAGCAATCCAATCGAAGGCTATTATATCGCAGCCGGAGCTGACCCGCTCGATACCTATAACACCACAGGCATACAGGCCCGGCTCTCGCCCGAACGCATCTTCTACATCATCTCCACACTGAAAGGGAAAAGCGTCAACTCGACCTCTGTAAGCGTGAGCGACGGCACCGCATCGGCCTCGACAGCCACCGTGGCTCATGACGGCGAGCGCAATGACCGCAGCCGCGGCGCCGAGGTGATAACATTCATGGCCCCCGAATGTGACTCCGTAGGCCGTTACATACTCGAGCACCGCACCGCACCCCTCACCCTGACCTTCAATGGCCGGGGCTCATATTCAGTCAAGCTGCCACCCCGCACCGTCGAGCAGACAGCCACGCTCTACGAGTATGCCGTGACCCTGCATCAGGCCTATCTCGCCTCGGTCGAGAAAGAGAGGCTGACACGTGCCGTCGACATATCGCGCTCGCAGGCCGCACGCACATTTGTCGAGAAAGATTCCGTTAAATAAATAATCCCCAAAAGCCGTGAGCAAAGACTCCTCTCCCTCAAGATGGTCAAGAATCGCAGACCGGGCCGTAGCCTTCTGGCAATACTGCTCGGACGGTGTGTGGACAGACCATCGTGACAATCTCAAGGTCAACACCATCAAGACCATCAACCTCACGGTGCGCACATTCCTCAGCACCGATCTCCAGAACAAGGCATACGCCCTGACCTACCAGACCCTGCTTGCCATAGTCCCGGCGCTGGCGCTCCTCTTTGCCATCGGGCGCGGATTCGGGTTCCAGAACATGCTGCAGAGCCAGCTGTTCCAGTATCTCCCATCGCAGCACAAGGCACTCGAGATGGCCTTCTCATTCGTGGACTCATGTCTGGCACAGGCCTCGGAGGGTGTCTTCGTGGGGGTTGGCATAGTCTTCCTTCTGTGGACCATCATCTCGCTGCTCGACAATGTCGAGGAGACCTTCAACACAGTCTGGGGCGTCACCGTCGACCGCTCATTCTTCCGCAAGGTCACCGACTATCTCGCCATCTGCATCATATTGCCCATACTGATGATATGTTCGGGAGGCCTGCAGGTATTCATGTCGTCGATGGTACAGAAACTGCTGCCCAATTTCCTGAGTCCCGTGCTCGAGTTTTTCCTCGACTGTGCCAGCGTCATGCTGTCATGGCTGTTTTTTGCGGGGGCATATACGCTCATCCCAAACGCCAAGGTCAAGTTCAAGAACGCGCTTCTTGCCGGCGTACTTGCGGGCACGGGATTCCAGATACTGCAGTGGCTATTCCTGAGCGGACAGCTCTATGTAGCGAAATACAATGCTATCTACGGCTCATTCTCGTTTCTGCCCCTGATGCTTATCTGGATGCAGCTATCGTGGCTCATCACACTTGCCGGGGCACTGATATGCTGCTCAGCACAGAACATATCCATGTTCACATACGACCGGCAGACCCGTACCATCTCGCGAGGATACCGGCGCTTCGTCGCGGTGAGCATCCTGACACTGATAGTCCGCCGCCACAACGACGCGCTGCCGCCGCTGACAGTCGCCGAAATATCGCGTCAGTATGCAATCCCCGCACGGCTTGTATATGAGATTGTCAACCGCCTCATATCCGCAGGACTGCTCGTCAGGGTGCTTCCCGAGGGTGACGCAGACGCCGACCCGGCCATATTGCCGGTACAGCCGTCACTCCCCATTGAGAAATACACCCTCAACTATGTCAACCACACGCTCGACTCATACGGCGCGTCCTCTTTCATGGACTCGTTTGACTCACGGTTCGAGAATGTGGCACGGCAGCTCGGAGAGATTGCCGCCACAGGTGCCACGCGGGGCGACATAATGCTCAAGAACATAGATTTCAAACCATATACCAACACCAATAACAATTCACGACAATGAAAGAAGTCATCTCTACCGAACTGGCTCCCGCAGCCATCGGTCCCTACAGCCAGGCCATAAAGGTCGGCAACATGCTGTTCTGCTCGGGCCAGATTCCCGTCAACCCTGCCAATGGCGAGATTCCCGGAGGCATCAAGGCCCAGACCGAGCAGGCCCTGGCCAATGTGTCGGCACTCCTCAACGCTGCAGGCGCCAGCGTAGACAACGTGGTCAAGACAACAGTATTCCTGTCGGACATAGCCAATTTCGCGCCCATGAACGAGGTCTATGCCACATTCTTCAACGCACCCTATCCCGCACGCTCGGCTGTCGCCGTGCGCGACCTGCCCAAGGGTGTACTCGTCGAGGTCGAGGTCATCGCCGCCCTCTGACACATCAGATTCCCATATGTCCCGTCCGCCACGCCGGACGGGACATACTTTTGCTTTACAATTCAAATATCCGGCATTTTGATACGGTCAAAATATGAATACCGTCAATTTCAACTCTTTTTAACACAGAATCATGGCGATTTTCATTAATTTTGCAGATATTTTGACCAATCACTATCAGAAAGGAACGATGACACGACGATTCACCCTCACAATGCTGGCAGTTTTCGCAGCCGTACTATCGGCAGTGGCTCAGATAATGACCCCTGTGAAATGGGCCGGCGACATGAAAATGACCGGCGATGACAAAGGCGAGATAATACTCACCGCCACCATCGACGCAGGATGGCACCTCTATTCATGGGATTTTGCCGCAGGTGAAGGCCCCCAGCCACTCGACATCACGTTCGACCTCGATGGCGCCACCCTCGACGGAAAGCTGATACCCTCGGCCCCGGCACACAAAGAGATGGACGAGATTTTCGAGATGGAACTCTCGTGGTGGACATCGTCTGTGACCATCCGTCAGAAATTCACAGCCACGGCGCCCCAGTTCAAGATTGACGCCAACATACGCTTCGGAGCATGCAACGACCAGAACTGCATCCCCCCCTCAAAAGAGAATTTCTCATTCTCGGGCACAGCCAAAGTGAAGGCAGCGAAGAAGGAGGAGAAAAAAGAGGAGGCCCTCCCAGCCGCAGAAGTGACAGAAACAGCGGCGACACCCGAAGCACCCGCAGATACCGCGAAGATTGCCGCCGACACCACACTGACAGCACCCCCGGCAGTCGCCAACGCCGACAGCAATGTGCCTGACCTGTGGGCACCCGTCGATTTCGAAGGGAACGACAACAATGCCGAGATAGCCGGGAAATCATTGCTGTATATCTTCCTGACCTGTTTCCTCGGAGGTCTCGTGGCCCTCTTCACACCATGCGTGTGGCCCATGATACCGATGACCGTCAGCTTCTTCCTCAAGAAAGGCAAAGACCGTTCCAAGTCTATCGCCGACGCCTGCATATACGGAGTCTCAATCATAGTGATATATGTGGCCCTCGGCCTCATAATCACCGGAATCTTCGGTGCAAGCTCGCTCAACGCGCTCTCGACATCGGCTGTATGCAACATCATCTTCTTCCTTCTCCTCGTCGTATTCGCCATATCGTTCTTCGGCGCATTCGAGATTAAGCTCCCCTCTTCGTGGGCCAACCGTATGGATGCCACAGCCGAGCGCACCACCGGACTGCTGTCGATATTCTTCATGGCATTCACCCTTACGCTGGTGTCATTCTCGTGCACAGGTCCTATCATCGGCACACTGCTTGTCGAGGCCGCCTCGATGGGCAATGTCTGGGGCCCGGCAATCGGTATGCTCGGATTCTCCACAGCCCTCGCGCTGCCGTTCATGCTCTTCGCCATGTTCCCGACCATGCTGCAGAGCGCACCCCGCTCGGGCGGCTGGATGAACACGCTCAAGGTGGTGCTCGGCTTTGTCGAGCTCGCACTCTCGCTCAAGTTCCTCTCTGTCGCCGACCTCGCATACGGCTGGCACATACTTGACCGCGAGGCATTCCTTGCCCTCTGGATTGTCATCTTCCTGCTTCTCGGACTCTACCTGCTCGGCAAGTTCAATTTCTCGCACTATGGCGAGGCCGACTCAAGCATCGGCGTGACACGCTTCTTCCTTGCCATGGCATCGCTCGCCTTCACGGTCTACCTGCTTCCCGGCCTCTGGGGCGCACCGCTCAAGGGTGTCAGTGCATTCGTGCCGCCGCTCTATACCCAGGACTTCAACCTCTACGGCAATTCGTTCAAGGAATATGACGATTTTGAAGAGGGTATGCGCATAGGGCGCGAGCAGGGCAAGCCTGTGCTCATCGATTTCTCTGGCCACGGATGCGTCAACTGCCGCAAGATGGAGGGTGCAGTGCTCGATAACGAGAATGTCAAGGCCTTGATTTCGGACAATTTTGTAGTTGTCAAGCTGATGGTCGACGAGAAGGCCCCCCTCCCCCAGCCTATGGAGGTTCAGGAGAACGGCAAGACCGTACGTCTCACCACCTATGGCGACAAATGGAGCTATCTGCAGCGCTACAAGTTCAACGCCAACGCCCAGCCCTATTACGTCATACTCAACGACAAGGGCCAGCTCCTCTCGGGCCCCTTCTCTTACGACGAAAACATCCCCCGTTTCACCGAATTCCAGCGCAGATTCGATATTCTCAGCCACACTGATGTTGGCAAGCCGTTCGGCAATCATGCGGGCGGTGTCGTCCTCCTGCCCGAACACACGCGGGCTGTACAGGTACTGCTTGTAGGCGACCACTGCGCCGTGCAGAATCATCTGCTGCAGGGTTTCCTGCACTTCCTCGGCGCGGACGCGCTGTTCCGGGATGGGAATGGGCGCGTTGAGCAGTAGAAGAGTTTCCTTTACCAAATCTTCCGATGGCAGAAACAAATGTCCCGATTTGCTGCGGGCATCCTCCAGCGTGTACAGCACCGCGCCCTTGATGCGCTCAGCGCTGTGCAGGCGGTTGTCCGTCTTACGGACGATGCCATCCACACGCTTGAATCCGAAACCGGAAATCTGGCACAGATCATACGGGCATTTTTTGAGGATGTCCACACACGCCGGGCCGAAGTGCTGATAAATTTTCAGCGCCGTGGCGGGTGTGATTTTGAACGGCCCCAAAAGGCTCATAAGGTTGCGCAGAACGCGGCTCTCGGCGTAGGATTCCTCAATATTCTTAAGTTTTCCCTCGGTGATGCCACGGATTTGCAGCAACTTTTCCGGCTCATTATCAAGGATGTTCAAGGTATCCGGGCCGAACGTGGCGACAATGTCCTCTGCCGTCTTGGGGCCGATGCCCTTGATAAGCCCGGAGCCAAGATACGCCAGCAGGCCGTCCGCTGTCTGCGGAACGATTTCCTGCCACTGCTCGACTTGCAGCTGATAGCCGTACTTGTTCTCCACCCATTCGCCGTCCAGTTCCAGCTCCACCGCCTTGGTGCGGGGCAGTTCGTACCCCACCGCCGTAAAGCGCAGCATGCGGTCGCCGTAATAACGGCCGTTGCAAGCCTGTGGCGGGATGCGCGGGTCGCTGGTCTTGACAAAGATGATGGAGAATTTGTTTGCTTCATTGTAAAAAATCGTAGATTCGTAGGTGACACGGCAGCCGGTAATGCCGCGGTGTTCCTGTTCACTGTCGTGCATAGGCACGCTCCCTTCTTTGTCAGGCGGCTTCGTCCGCCGCTTTTGCCTTGATGCTGAACCGCCGTGATTCCGACACTGTGACGTATTCATCGTAAATATCCGGGTGCAGCAACTTCAGCTTTTGGAGATTGTCTTTCGTGATGCCTGTCCGGCTGACGGGGTTGTAGCTGATAGTGTACTGTGTACCGCCGTACTCCCCCATCGCCATGCAGCTGCCGCCCAGTTTGGCAACCATTTGGCCTTTCAGCCGCTGCATTTCTGCGTCCAGCGTTTTGACCCGCGCTTCCACCTGCTGCTTTTGCTCCTGTAAGCGGAGATACCGCAGCATGGTCGCGGACAGATCGCTGTCCAACTGAATGGCAGGAATGGTTTTGTCGGCGGCACCCAAGCGGCGGCGCAGACTTTCGAGAATCAGACTGCCGTCCTCGGTGTAGGGCGGCGGGATGCGGGTCTGGATGTGGTCGTGCCAGAACTCACGTTCCAGATAGACCATCTCCTGCTCGTACTCCCGATCACGGTACAGGTGGCGGATAATGACTTCATCCTCATTGTTGCCGTAGAGACAGCAATAGAAGATTTCGTCCATGTCCATAACGGCCATGTAGTGTCTCCCCTGTGTTTCATAGTAGACGGGAACACATTCCTCGTCGTCCTTCCACCAGTGCTCTCTTGCGTTGTAATTGGTCGTCTTGATTTCCAGAATCACGGTGCGCCCGTCCGGCAGACGGACAAAGTAGTCTACATCTGCCAGCATGAAAGGGTATTGCGGATGCCGGAACATCTTCTTGATTTGGAATACTTCCAACCCAGTTTTTTTGACGAAAATCCGGGCGACCAGCGGTTCCAGCAGATGCCCCATTTCCAACGCCACCCAGTTGCCTGTATCATCGGCAGCCGAAGCGATGTTCAGCTTGTCGTCGTACAGGTCGCGGGCGGTGCGGAACGGAGAAATGCCGAGGATTGCGGCGACATCGCTGCCGCCTATCCCCTGCCTACGGTATGCCAGCCATTCCTGCTCGGTGAGATTTTCGGTGCTGACCAGCACCTTGGGTTCCTGCCGTATGTGGTCCGCCATCCTCAGCCCCTCCTCTCGCGCTGGCGATAGGGGCGCTTGGGCCGGGTGCGCACATGGTACAGCCGATACTGCAAATTGCGCGGGATGGGTCTTGCCTTGCGCGG
>OMDV01000360.1_pt1 | contig 12215 bp, 8 predicted proteins | sample 1673671 | NCBI WGS metagenome assembly OMDV01 (sample SAMEA103958118, study PRJEB25191) | human gut metagenome | reverse complement strand
ACGTCACCCCCACAGGGCCGTATGACCCCGTCAAGGACAAAACCAACTATACCACCGACGAGGAGATTGTCTACTCGCCCGCGCCGAAAGACAGGTTCTTCCTCTATTTCCCCAAAGATATGCACCAGCCCTCGGTGACAGCCGTAGAGCCCCCTGTGCCCTCGCGCAAGATTGTGGGCAAGATAGAGTACAAGCACTGATACCCACAGACATATCCCTGAACATAAATCACGGCTATCGGACAATTACCGATGGCCGTGATTTGCTATTCACTCGGGGTCATCTAGGACAAACCCGGAATACGGTATCTCGATGTCAATGTCGTCATCTTCTTCATCGAAATCCTCATCCTCACCCATCTCTTCCTCTTCCTCCTCTTCTTCCTCATCGTCATCTTCGTCGAAATCATCATCCGGCTCCTCATCTTCGTCAAAGTCATCCGAATCAAGATTCCAGTCATCGCTGTCAAAATCATCGTCAAAGAGGTCAGAGAGCTCGCCGGTATGGACGTGATAGGAATAATCCACCTCCATATCATGGACAGGATCGCCGTTATAGCCGCCAAGGTCGGCATAACCGCCAAAATCATCATAATCACACATAGCAGAGTCAATTTATTGTCATTTATAAAAACCGCACTCCCGGTGACGTCCGGGAGTGCGGCGGTCTATGATATTAACGTGAAGGCAGGGGGATTTATTTGTTGGCGCGCTTGCGCTCGAGCTCGTCGAGGATAATCTTGCGCAGACGCAGGTGATGAGGTGTCACCTCGACATACTCGTCCTCCTTGATATATTCGAGAGCCTCCTCGAGCGAGAAGACAACCGGGGGCACGATGCGGGCCTTGTCGTCGGCGCCGCTGGCACGCATGTTGGTGAGCTTCTTGCTCTTGGTGACATTGACCACGATGTCATTGTCCTTGGCGTTCTCGCCCACGACCTGTCCGGCATATACCTCCTCCTGGGGGAAGATGAAGAAGCGGCCGCGGTCCTGCAGCTTGTCTATGGCATATGCATATGCCGTACCGGCTTCCATGGCGATGAGCGAGCCGTTGGTGCGACGCTCGATGTCTCCCTTCCAGGGCTGGTATTCGTGGAAACGGTGTGCCATGATAGCCTCGCCGGCCGATGCGGTGAGCACGTTGTTGCGGAGGCCGATGATGCCGCGCGACGGAATCAGGAACTCCATGTGTATGCGGTCGTTCTGGGTGGTCATCGTAATCATCTCACCCTTGCGGCGGGTCACCATGTCGATGATTTTCGACGAATACTCCTCGGGTACGTTGACGGTGAGCATCTCGACAGGCTCGCATTTCACGCCGTCAATCTCCTTGACGATTACCTGCGGCTGTCCCACCTGAAGCTCGAAGCCCTCGCGGCGCATGGTCTCGATAAGCACCGAGAGATGCAGCACGCCGCGGCCGAATACAGTCCAGGTGTCCTCATGGTCGGCCTTGGTGACACGGAGCGCAAGATTGCGGTCGAGTTCCTTGGTGAGACGGTCGGCTATGTGGCGCGAGGTCACATACTTGCCGTCGCGTCCGAAGAAGGGTGAATCGTTGATGGTGAATGTCATCGACATCGTAGGCTCGTCGATGGCGATGCGGGGCAACGGCTCGGGGTTGTTGGCATCAGCAACGGTGTCGCCTATCTCAAAACCCTCGATGCCTACAAGCGCGCAGATGTCGCCGCTCTTGACGCTCTCTACCTTCTTGCGGCCCATTCCCTCGAAGGTATGGAGTTCCTTGATGCGCTGTTTGACGACACTGCCGTCCTTCTTGCAGAGGGCAATCTCCATGCCCTCGCACAGCTCGTCAAAATCGGTGAGCACATAATTCACCGTTTTGCAGCGCATTGACGCAAGGCGCTTTTTTAATGGCTGTTCGGAAGTATCCTTTTTGCGAAATAATGAAAAAAGTCCCATCATTTTCTCTCCAGCAGGTGTTTGAACATTTTCAGGCGGAGCATATCCCTGTATTCGGGCTTGACCATATAGTACATATAGCTTTCAAGGATATCCGCAGGGTGCATGAGCCTGCCCTCTATCTTGAATTTCTCTTATGTAGGTTATCGGGAGCAAACTGTTAAGGTTGATGGCCGCAGTGTGATTAATGTGAAATTGTCGGAAGGTGAATTGTTGGACGAGGTGGTGGTTATCGGTTACGGTACAGTGAAGAAAAGCCATTTGACAGGTGCGGTCGCTTCTGTTTCCGGTAAAGAGTTACAGGCAAATGTTGCACGTAGTGCTTCAGCTGCTTTGCAAGGAAGAGTTGCCGGTGTTACTGTGTCGGCTGCCAACGGTCAGCCGGGGGAAGGCTTGAATATTAATGTCCGTGGTATCAGTTCATTGAGTGCCACCAGTCCGCTTTATGTGATTGATGGTGTGTATGGTGATATCAATATGGTTGATCCCGCTGACATTCAGTCTATTGAAGTGTTGAAAGATGCTTCGGCTGCTGCTATTTATGGTTCTCGTGCTGCTAATGGTGTTGTATTGGTCACTACTAAAGGCGGTCGTTTGGAAACTTCTGCCCGTGTAACAGTGGATGCCTATACAGGCGTTCAGATGGTTGCCAAATACATTGATGTAATGGATGGTAATCAGCTTCGCGATTTGGCAAAGGCTACCGGTTATAGTTCGGCAGAAGGGTTGCTGAATTGGAATGGAGGTGCTGGAACAGACTGGCAGAAAGAACTTTATAACTCGGCTATGGTGAGCAAGGTTAGCTTGAATGTATCTGGAGGAAACAAGACTTCGACCTATAATCTGTCGGGAAGCTATCTTAACCAGGATGGTATTGTGAATACTACCGGTTATGAGGCATGGAACATTCGTGCTAAGAATACTTTTTCTTTTTTCAATAATCATTTGCGTATGGGGACTACGTTGATGATGAAATTCTATAAAAAGAAGTACGAAGATGTTTCATATACCTCCGCTCTGACAGCTGTGCCTATGTGGAATGTATATGGTGAAGATGGCACTTGGGGTGTCGCTCCGGAATGGACCAGAGGAGATAATCCTGTGGGTTGGACAGAAGCCTATGATTACCAAAGACATGGGATAGACATTTTATTGAATGGCTATGCCGAAGTGGATTTGTTCTTGAAAGGATTGAAATATAAATTCAATGTAGGTATAAACAAATATACAAGACGTAATTATGCCTATAGTTCTCCTTATTATTTCAGTTCTACTTCACAAAAGAATGAAGCGGAATTGTCGGAAAGTACAGACTGGGAGAATGATTGGTTGATTGAAAATACAATCAATTATGATAATACGTTTGGCAATCATACGATTTCTGCTTTGGTGGGTTATTCTGCCCAGCGTAACAATGCGCGTGGTTTTGGTGCAGGACGTAAGGGTTTCCCGGAAGGTTTCTCTGTGATTGACGCCGGTTCGGTTTCTTCACAAAATACATCGGGTAGCGCATGGGCCAATACAATGATTTCTATGTTTGGGCGTGTGATGTATTCGTATGCCGATCGTTATATGCTGTCTGCTTCTGTTCGTCGGGACGGTTCTTCCAAATTTGCAGATGGAAACCGCTGGGGCACATTCCCGTCTGTATCTTTGGGTTGGAATGTGATGAATGAAGATTTCTTTGAAAATATCAAGGAAACCATGAATGAATTGAAAATTCGTGCCAGTTATGGTGTACTGGGTAATTTGAGCGGTATTGGCAATTATGCTACCCAGTCTGTTGTTTATAAAGGTATGAATAACATGATGGGCACAGAACTTTGGGAAGGTGCCATTACCGGTAAGGAATGGACTTCACCCATGAATGTGACTTGGGAAAAGACGAAGACTTTGAACTTGGGTTTGGATTTTGCTTTCTTGAACAATAAGTTCAGTGTCAGTGCTGATTATTTTATTCAGAAAACAGAAGATATGTTGTTGTCTATGCCGCAGTCTTTGAGTTTTGGCTTGAGTGGGAATCCTACAGTAAATGCAGGTACAGTAGAAAACAAAGGATTTGAAATTTCATTGAATCACCGTAATAATGTAGGCGATTTGTATTATCATGTAGGTGTCAATGCCACCTTTATCAAGAATGAACTGACGGAAGTAAACGGAAGTCGTGATGAATGGCAGGGATTCAATCCTCATGCCAAAGGAACGATCACTTATGCCAAGACCGGTCATTCCATAGGTTATTTCAATTTGATAAAGACGGATGGTGTATTCCAAAGCCAACAAGAAATTGATGCGTATGTGGATAAGAACGGTAATAAGATCCAGCCTAATGCACAACCGGGTGACTTGCGTTTCGTGGATTATAACGGAGATGGTAAGATTGACAATAATGACCGTCAGGATGTAGGCTCTGCTTTCCCGAAAGTTAACTTGGGTGTAAGTCTGGGTGCTGAATGGAAAGGTTTGGATTTGAATATGTTCTTTGACGGAAACTTTGGCAACAAGATTTACAATGCCCAGTATTATACTACGGTTTATAATGAATCAACAGGAAACCAATATGCAGAACGCATGAACAGCTGGACTGAAAACAATCATTCTGACATTCCTCGCTGTTTGTTTGGTACTAGCGATCCTAATGGTACAAACTGGGGCTATACGGACCGTTGGTTGGAAAATGGTTCATTCTTGCGCTTGAAGACTTTGGAATTAGGTTATACGTTGCCCAAAGTATGGGTATCTAAAGCCGGTTTGCAGAATGTGCGTGTTTATACGGCTATGGAAAACCTTTTCACTATAACCGATTATAAAGGATATACTCCTGACTTGGGTATGGTAGATGCCGATGGTGCCGGTACATCAGGTGGTTCGGGTGTAATGACCCGTGATTGTGATGACGGTCGTTATCCGATGGCACGTACTATCACCTTTGGTTTACAAGTAAATTTCTAATTAGGAATAAGTAATATTTGCAGAATATGAAAAAGAATTTTATAAAATACATAGCTGCATTGGCTGTAGCTCCAATGTTGTTGTCTTCTTGTAGTGATGACTTTCTGAATGAGATTGATCCTAACCGTCAGACTCCGACCACTTTTTGGACATCCGAGGATAATGTGATGAAAGGCTTGTCCGCAGTTTATAATCCTTTCCGCCGTATGACCAGTGGATATTATGGCGGGTTGGAAGGCATCATGCATCTTCAGATGCGCGGTGATGACCTTTACCCCACTCGCGGAGAAGAACCTTATATTTGGGAATATTTGTCGTTTGTCAACACAACGAATACAAAGGATTTGAGCTGGGGAAACATCTATGAAGGCATTCAGATGGCAAACGAATTCATATATCGTGCGGCTACGGTTGATATGGACGAAACCAAACGTGAGCAAATGATAGGTGAGGCTTATTTCTTACGTGGATTCTGGTACTTCCGTTTGCGTACTGATTATCGTGATGCGGTTATCCGTACTCTCCCGCAGGATGCAGATCCGGAAACTCATGGACTGTCTAGCGGTGATGAAGTGCTGGAACAGGCTATTTCAGACTTTAAGGAAGCCAAGTCTCGTTTGCCTAAGCTTCGTTCAAGCGATGAGAACGGTCGTGTAACTCAAGGTGCGGCTATTGCTATGTTGGGTAAAGCTTATATCTGGAAAGGGGATTATCAGGCCGCTAAGGATGAGTTTGAAATTATAATGAATGGTTATGGTTACGATTTGACTCAAAAGTATGAGGACAACTTCCGTGACGATACGGAATTTAATGCTGAATCTATTTGGGAAATCAATTATGATGCCAAAGGTAATTCGGGTGACGCTTGGGGCAATGGCACTAGTGACGACTCGTTTATGGGAAACAACCTTGCTCATTATTTTGGCCCGACACTGAAAGGTGAGAATATTGGCGGTGGTTGGTATAAGATGCAGCCTTCTCCCTATTTGATAAAAGAATTCATTTCCGAACAGCGTCCGGAAGGATCTGATTCCAAATGGGATAAGCGTTTGTACACTACGTGCTTCTTTAAATATTCTGATTTCGGTGATGTGAAGCCGGATGAAAAATTCTATGGTGGTAAAGTGGAATTTGATGATATGTTTAAATGGACGGTACTGCCCGAAGGCGATGGCAAATATGGTATTGCCAAGCAAGGATATGCTCCTGCTTATCCGGTTATCGAGGGTGTTCAAGGGCGTTTCATGATGAAGAAGTTTGCAGCTTGGTGGGTTCCCACAGGATGTACGATGTATTCTAACGATGCCGGACGTATCAACAATTTACGTATTATGCGCTTTGCAGAAGTTTTGTTGCTTCACGCTGAGGCTTGTCTGGAAACCAATGATGAAAGCGGAGCAATGAAAGATATTAACCGGATTCGTGTACGTGCCGGGCTGCCGGAGAAAAACTTGAGTGGAAAAGATGCTATAATGACAGAACTCCAGAAACAGAAATTGCTGGAATTTGCCGGAGAGAATATACGTTGGGATGATATGGTTCGTTGGTACGGAAATGATCCTGCTAAGTTGAAAGCTATCATGCACGAACGCAAGACCGATTCTCAACATTATGAATTGCTTTACGAAGAAAATGAAAGTGGTGAAAAGGAATTGGTAGGATATAAACCGACAGACCGCATTTCGGATACACAAGGATTTGACCATTTTGAAGCTAAATTCTTGTACTTCCCGATACCTCAGGCAGAGGTGGACGCTAATTTGAATTTGGAGCAAAAGCCGGAATGGAGATGATTGTATTGAACTGATAATTAAAAAGTATGAGAGGTGTGTCAAAACGTGGATAACGCCATCGTTTAGTTCGCAGGGGCGAGGTCCGCTCGCCCGAAAACAGTTTGCTTTGTGTCTTCGGGCAGGTAAACCCTTCCCCTACAACTGACGATGGGATAGGCCCGGTTTAGTTTTGACACACTCCCATAAAAACAATGAAGCCAAATGAAAAGGAAAGGATATTATTTATGCTCTTTGTTGGTTATGATATTTGTATTTTTGTCATGTCGTGATGAAGAACAGGATTGTACCCAAGCTATGCAGGATATACAAAACCAGTTGAAGGAAAATGATTTATTGAAATCTGTTTCTCAGGAAGGTGAACAATGTGTTTTGTTATTCGAGTCCAATAAGATAATTTTTCCGCAAGAGTTAATCCAAAGTGTAGATGTGGATGCGGAAAACTGGAAAACGACTTTGACATTTGCCAATGGAAGCACTTATGTTATACCTACCTTAGGTACTTCGATTGACAACTTGATATTGAGTTCTACAGTCAATCCTTCCGGTTGCAATCCATTATCGGCCAGTGTAGTTGTAAAATTACCTGTATTGGGACGCATTAAACTGATTGTACACAGCAAACCGGGAAAGCATACGCCTGACGTGGAATATACATTTAAAGATGTGGGATTAAAACAGAATATTCCGGTATTGGGACTTTATCCCAATTATAATAACCAGATCACTTTAATTTATACGGATTTGCAAGGAAATGAACGTGCTCGGTCCAATCTAAAGCTTCAGACGAAAACATTGGAAAGCAGAAGGCTGCCTAAGGAAATCAGAGTGGTAAAGGCTCAATATGACCGAATGGAGCTAGGCATGAATTTGGTAAACTCCCCCGGACAGGATGAAACAGACACTTCTATTCCTTATATGATAGATGCTGACGGAGAAATCCGTTGGATTCTTGATTGGGAGAAGTCGGATGAACATCGATATATCGGAATCGGGTGCGGATTGATCCGGATGCAGAACGGACATTATATGACCGGTGACGGAAACCATCATCGGATGGTGGAGGTGGATATGATGGGAAATACAATTCATAATTGGGATATGCTGGAAAGGGGATACACTATGCATCATGCCATATCTCAAGATAAGCAAGGCAATATATTAGCGACTGTGAGCAAGACTTCCGCTAAAATCGCCAATGGGAAAGATGTACGGATAAATGATTTTATTATTATGATGGATCCCGAAAAAGGGGAGATTTTGCAAGAATGGGATTTGGTGCACATGTTGGATTCGGCTCGCTATGGAATGACCGATTATGATCTAACCTCAGACCCTTTTGCACAAAGTGCCAGTAATTGGGCGCATAATAATGGTATAGTAGAGTGGGGAGATGATTATCTGGCTACAGCTCGTTATCAAGGAATCTTTAAGTTTAATAAAGCTGGAGGTATTGAGTGGATTATATCGCCTCATGGGTATTGGAGAGATAAATACTTGAAATTATTATTGAATCCTCTTCATGCCGACGGGACTCCTATTACTGATCCTGAGGTGATAGCCGGAACGAAGAATTGTGATGATTTTGAATGGCCTTGGGGATGTCATACAGCTGTCCCATTACCTAATGGACACATTCTTTATTTCAATAATGGTTATGGGCGTAACTTCAAACTGGATTTTACAGACAGGAAAAATATTTATACTTGCGGCATAGAATATGAAGTGGATGAAGTGAACCGTACGGTTCGCCAAGTTTGGCAGTATGGAAAAGAGCGTGGTGCCGCGTATTTTACTCCGGCCCGTTCCGGGGTGCAATATTTGGAACAAACGGGTAACAGATTAATTTGTCCGGGAATGAGCAATGTGCTTAGCAATGGCAATCGTGGTGCACGCGTGACAGAAGTAGATCCTGAAACACAGGATGTTGTGTTTGAATTGGAATTGGAAGATGCGATTTACCAGCGGGTTTACCGTATGTCTCTTTATCCTGAGAACCAATAACAACACTGTATAGAATATGATTGATTTTTGATAAAATAGTATAATTCTAGATGCTTGGATAGCATTCTTTTACTGTAAAAGATGGATTGATAACAATGAAAAGAAAATAAGATATGAACGGATATTTCAAAAAACAAATAGAAGCATTGCGCCAACGCCATGAAGCGTTGTTGCAACGTCCTAATGAAATGCAGGAAGAAACGAACGGTGTCATCCGCCGTTATGTTTATCCGGTACTGACACGCCAGCATATTCCCCTGGAATGGCGTTATGACTTCAACCCTGCCACCAACCCTTGTTGTATGGAGCGTATCGGCTTTAATGCTACCATGAACAGTGGTGCCCTGAAATGGAACGGAAAGTATCTGATGGTGGTGCGTGTGGAGGGAGCAGACCGGAAGTCGTTCTTTGCCATAGCCGAAAGCCCTAACGGGGTGGACAATTTCCACTTTTGGAAACGTCCGCTGGTATTGCCCGATGTGGATCCGGCGGAAACCAATGTGTATGATATGCGTCTTACCGCTCACCAGGATGGATGGATTTATGGTATCTTTTGCAGCGAACGCCATGATGACAAGGCACCGGCGGGAGATCTGTCGGCGGCGGTGGCAAAGGCGGGAATCGTACGCACGCGCAATCTGGTGGACTGGGAACGGTTGCCCGACTTGAAAGCGGCGAGCCAACAGCGCAATGTGGTGTTGCATCCCGAATTTGTGAATGGGAAATATGCCCTCTACACCCGTCCGCAGGATGATTTTATTAATGCCGGAAATGGGGGAGGAATAGGATGGGCGTTGATAGACGACATCACCCGGGCGGAGGTGAAGGACGAAATGATAATAAACCACCGTTATTATCACACGATCAAAGAGGTGAAGAACGGAGAGGGACCGCACCCCATCCGCACCTCCCAAGGGTGGCTGCACCTGGCGCACGGAGTACGCGGATGTGCCGCCGGACTGCGCTATGTGCTCTATCTGTATATGACCGCAGCCGATGAACCGTGGCGCGTCATAGCTGAACCAGCCGGCTATCTGCTGGCTCCGCTGGCGGGGGAAAGGGTGGGCGATGTGTCCAATGTGCTTTTCTCGAACGGATGGATAGCCGATGACGACGGTACGGTATACATCTATTATGCCTCCAGCGACACGCGGATGCACGTGGCGGTTTCTACGGTGGATCGCTTGGTGGACTACTGTCTGCACACGCCTGCCGACGGATTGCGTTCCGCAGCTTCAGTGGCGGCGGTGAACGCGTTGATAGATCGCAACGAGGCATTTCTGAACGGGTAAAATAGAAGGAATATAAAGGCATTGATAAGATAAAGTCGTTTTTAATGCGGAATGGCTGTTTTTTAGGTGGAAAGAGAAGTGGATAATGCCATTTATTTTCTTGTCGAAAGGGAATAAATGGCTAATTTTGTAATTATAAACCCAAAATAGATATTGTATGAAAAAGATTGCTTTATGGGCTATGTGCATAGCCGTAATGGTGTTGTCGGGTTGCCGGAAGGCTCCGGAATGGAAAGCGGAACATGTGTTTGTCATCGGTTTGGACGGATGGGGCGCCTACAGTGTGGCAAAGGCGGATATGCCGAACGTGAAGGCGTTGATGGATGCCGGATGCTACACGTTGAAAAAACGCAGTGTACTTCCTTCATCCAGTGCTGTAAATTGGGCTTCCATGTTTATGGGGGCAGGTCCTGAACTGCACGGGTACACGGAGTGGGGATCAAGAACGCCCGAACTACCTTCGCGTGTGCTGAACGAGCATGGCATTTTCCCCACCGTGTTCAGCGAGTTGCGCAAGGCGGCTCCCGATGCCGAGATGGGCGTACTGTATGAATGGGATGGTATCAAGTATCTGGTAGATACGCTGGCTTTGAACCATCATGCGCAGGCACCCGACTATAACACGCATCCTACGGCTTTGTGTGACATGGCCTGTGAGTATATTATGCAGAAGAAACCGGTGTTGAGTGCTTTCTGTTTCGACAACCCTGACCACGTAGGGCACGGTGACGGACACGATACTCCGGCTTATTATGCCAAACTGAAAGAACTGGACGGCTATGTGGGCCGTATTGTGGATGCCATCAAGGAAGCGGGTATTTATGAAAACAGCATCATTATTGTCACCGCTGATCATGGGGGAATCAATAAGGGACATGGCGGAAAGACCATGGAGGAGATGGAAACGCCGTTCATTATCGCCGGAAAGAACATCAAGAAGGGGGGAGCTTTCGAAGAGAGCATGATGCAGTTTGACTGCGCGTCTACTATAGCATCTGTTTTCAATCTGGAGCAACCGCAGGTGTGGATAGGACGCCCCATGACACAGGTGTTTGAATAAAAGATGAAGCGGATACTATGAAATTGCATATCGTTGATATTCTGATTATTTGTGCTTATCTGATGGTTATTGTCGCCATCGGGTTGTTTTTGAAAAAGAAGGCGGCAAAGAATATGGATTCTTATTTTTTGGGCGGAAAGTCGTTGCCGTTTTATATGTTGGGACTGTCGAATGCATCGGGCATGTTTGATATTACCGGCACCATGCTGATGGTGTATTGGGCTTTTGCTTATGGGTTCAAAAGTCTGTGGATTCCATGGTTGTGGCCCGTGTTCAATCAAATTTTCCTGATGGTCTATCTGTCGGTGTGGCTCCGCCGGAGCAATGTGCTGACGGGCGCCGAATGGATAAAGACCCGTTTCGGGCAGGGGCGGGGGGCTACGCTCTCGCATACTATTGTCATTGTCTTTGCTCTGCTCAGCGTGCTGGGCTTCTTGAGCTACGGGTTTATCGGAATCGGCAAGTTCATGGAGATCTTTTTTCCGTGGGAGGTAGTGTCGCAGTATGTGCCCTGGGATATTCCGGTACAATATGTGCCTCATTTTTACGGCATTTTCTTTACGGCCATTGCTACCTTCTATGTGATGCTGGGCGGTATGCTCAGCATTGTGTGGACGGATGTGGTGCAGTTCCTCATCATGACGGTGGCGGGTGTGGTCATTGCCATTATCGGGATGAACATGGTGGCTCCTGAAATGATCCGGGAATTTGTGCCTGCAGGGTGGGAGTCGCCTTTCTTCGGCTGGACGCTGGACATTGACTGGAGTGAACGGATGAGTTTGCTGACGGAACGCATGGCGGACGAGCCTTACAGCCTGATGGGTGTCTTTGTGATGATGGCGTTGCTGAAAGGGATTTTTATGAGCATGGCGGGGCCTGCTCCGAACTATGACATGCAGAAGATCCTGTCGTGCAAGTCACCCAAGGAGGCGGCGCTGATGAGCGGTTCGGTATCGGTCATTCTGCTGATTCCGCGTTATCTGATGATTATGGGGTTTGCGTTGCTGGCTATCTATTTCTTTAAAGTGGATGGAGGACTGGAACAGATGACGGCTGTCCACACGGATTTCGAAACAATTCTTCCACATTGATAACTTCGCTGATCCCGAGAACCTGGAGATCCAGCACAATATCATTCTGGCATTGCGTGCCCATAATCTGATGTTCCGTGATAAGGATTACGTGGTAAAAGAT
>OMDV01000357.1_pt1 | contig 12239 bp, 17 predicted proteins | sample 1673671 | NCBI WGS metagenome assembly OMDV01 (sample SAMEA103958118, study PRJEB25191) | human gut metagenome | reverse complement strand
CGTGCAGGGGGATAGAACCGTTTTGGATTGTGGAACGCTGGTAGTTGATGATCTGAGCTTTTCGGCCTGCCCGGATGTTTTGACGATTGGAGCGGTCGCCCGGCCAAACGGGACGAGCTTTCATGAAAAAAACAGAGAGCAGGTTTGGAAGAACACGAGCATCAAACGCATTGCAGAAACCATTGCTGGGCGGTACGGCTTGGAATGCAAGATGGATGCAGAGGATGTCAGCGTCGCTCTGAAAGAACAGGACGATAATGACAGCTCTTTCTTGCAGAAAATTTGCAGCACATACGGGCTGATCCTCAAAACATACCGGAACAAAATCTGGATTTTTGACCGTGAAAAGTACAAGAAAAAGGATTCGGTAGCAACGGTAAAACCGATTGACATTGTGCCAGGCTCGTTGAGCTGGAACACAACGCTGGCAGGAACATACACCGGAGGCGAGTTCACTTATTCCAACCAAAAGAAAAAAGTGAATATCAAGGTGACAATCGGAACGGCAGACCGGATGTTGAAGCTAAACCAGTATGCATCAAGTGAAGCGGACGCAAAACGGCAGCTGCAGGCGGCTATCGACAACAAAAACCATTCGGCTACAACCATTTCCTTTACGACTATGGGAAACCTGACATATTGCGCGACGCAGTGTATTGACGTGGAAGGATATGGGAAAATCGACGGAAAATATTACATGGACAGTGTAGGGCACACCATGAATAAATCCGGCGGTTTTGTGACGAAGGTCTCAGCAAGCAGAGTGGGAGGGTGACACGATGAGCAGCGTCATTCGCATTGGCACAGTGTCCAAAGTGAATTACGAGGATGGCACAATTGAAGTTGCATATGAAGATCGGGACGGTTCTGTGACCGATGAAATCTGTGTGGTTTCAAATGCGCTGTACCGGATGCCGGTTGTCGGTGCTATGGTTTGCGTTCTCCACAATTCCGATAGTCAGGAAATGGGAACGTGCATCGGAACGTTCTGGAATGAGGATAACAAGCCGGTCGGTGGAAAGAAACAACGTTACCGGTATGACTACAACGATAAGAAGGGCAAAGCCTTTGAACAATACGATGGAGATAGCGGAGACTATGAAGAAAAAATCGACGGGAATGCAAAAGAGACCATCGGTAAAAATCTGGACTTCACTGTTGGTGGGGACGTGACCTTCAAGGTCGGGGCTTCGACCGTCAAGGTTTGCCAGAGCGGAACGATTGAAATTACCGGAACGACGGTGAAAATCACAGGAGCAACGGTGAATATTTCGGGCGGCTCTGGCGACTGCAAAATCAATGGCGTAAGCCTTGTGAATCACAAGCACGAACATGACGGGTCGGCAAAAGCTGGCCCGTATACTGTTTCGGGGAATACCGGCGTCCCGGTAAAGTGAGGGGGTGTTCTTTATGGCATGGGGCAGCATCGGTAGCTTTGCTGGACTGGTGTTTACGGTATCAAGTTGGCGAGTTCTTACGCCGGACAACATCAGTGGAAGTACGTCGAGCAACTGGGCGACGCACAGCGTGATCGGCGGAAAAGATAAAAGCGAATATGTAAGTCCCGGCCTGCGAGAGTATCAGTTCAACATTACGCTTAGTTCAAGGCTGGGAGTAAATCCGCGAAAGGTCTTTGACGCCCTAATGGATTTGTGCGAAGCCGGAGCAGTAGACTACTTCATCATCAACAACAGGCCGGTTTCTCAAAATCCGTTTATGCTTGAAAAAGTAGCGGATGAATGGGGCGCGGTACATCGGTTCTGGGGACTGACAAGCGGAAAGCTGACCTTGACGCTAAAGGAGTACACATGAGCGGTGAGCTGGAAAAGCTGATACTGGGCGATATTGATGTAGAGATCAATCCGTCCGAAAGCACAGAAGAACGGGATGTATATAACTGTCTCAAGACGCTTTATGGGAGCCGAGAAGGTGAACAGGCACTTGACCGGGAGTTTGGCCTGAACATGGACTGCTTGAGCCTGCCAGCCGAAGCTGCCGAAGCGAAGCTCACGGCAGAGATCATCCGAAAGACAAAGAAGTACGAACCGAGGGCACAAGTGCTGGAAGTAAGCTATGAAACCAGCCGAAGCCAGCAGGGGAACATTCGACCGAAGGTGGTGATAAACATTGTCTAATATCGCTGAATTTGCCGAAATCCCGGAGTATAGCGTCACAGATAATATGACGCTTGAGGATGTAAATAATCTGGTGACAGAAATTTACACCCGAAATTACAAAGCGGTAAACGGAACAACCCCGCCGTTGCACAGTGCTGACCCAATCACTCTTACGCTGAAAAGTATTTCTGAGCTGTATTACATGGTGCTGCAGGTTGCAGAAAAAAGAACCCGCTGCGCCTTGCTGAAAACAGCAACGGGTGCAGCGCTGGATAATATGGGGCTTCCGTTCGGCGTGAAGCGGAATGAAGCAACCTATGCAACGGTGACAATCCGATTTAATCTTTCGGCTGAACAAAAAACAGTTGTAATGATTCCACAGGGAACCCGCGTCAGAACTGCCGCGGGTATTTATTTTGCCACAGCGGCCTATGCACAGATTGCCATTGGCGAGACCTATGTTGATGTGTTGGCGCAAGCCGAGGTGGTAGGAGCCAGCGGAAACGACGTTCCAATCGGCGTTGTCGATACGCTGGTAGACGCCATTCCTTATGTTGCGGCAGTGGAGAATGTGGATACATCCAGCGGCGGCGCAGACGCGGAAAGCGACGATAGCTTGACCCGGCGGATTTGGCTGTCACCGACAACGTATAGTTGCGCAGGGCCGCGAGACGCCTACGAGTATTGGGCAATGAGCTTCCGCTCTGATGTGGAAAATGCAATTGCAGTCAGTCCACGGAGCCAGCCTTGCACAGTGTATATCTTTTTCATGCTGACGGGCGGAAGGATGCCGAGTGAAAAGGATATGAGCGAAATGCAAGCATATCTGATGAACGAAGCTCGACGCCCCATGACAGATCAGGTGATCTGTAAGGCCCCGGAAGAAGTGGAGTACGGAATTGACTTTACCTATTATATCGGAGCGGGCAACGCGAAGGGCGCAAGTATTGTTCAGGAAAACGTTACAAAAGCTGTTGAGGAATTTCAGCAGTGGCAGCGCTCCATCGGGAGAGACATTAGCCCGATGGAATTGATTTATCGCTTGCGTGTCGCTGGCGTAAAACGAGTAGAGCTTAGACAACCGGTTTACATGGTAGTCGAAGGCGGTTCGGATTTGGAAAAAGCAACAGTGCAAATCCCAAAACTGAGCGGAACCCCGACGATCATCTACGGAGGTGTCGAGGATGATTAAGCTGCAGGACGCGAGAATTGCAGATGGACTGCCGCGGGTCGTTGCTGAACAGCCGTGGGCAAAGGTGCTGTCTGCAGTATACGGGGAACTTCAAGGCCGGATGCTGGAATATCTGGCAACGGGCATGACGTTCTCGGATGTGGATAACTGTAGCGAGGGAATGCTGGATCAAATGGCAATCTATCTCAAAATCGAATGGTACGATTCTGCCGCCGATATTGAGACGAAGCGTAAGCTCGTAAGAACCGCAATTGAAATCCAGCGTTATGCAGGAACGGTAAAGGCTGTTCGTGAACAGGTGGAGACAATTTACAAAAAAGCCAGAATTGAGGAATGGTTCTCGTATGGGGGGACACCGGGATTCTGGAAACTGTATGTTGACATCACCGACGATCAGGAAACATATCACACCGCAGCAGAAATGGAAAAGCTGCTGGGCTACACAAAACGCTGCACTGCTCACCTTGAGCACATCATCTACACTATCGAACCGCATGAAAGATCGCCCGCCTACATCGCCGCCGTACCATGCGGCATGGCGACATCCTGCACCGTAAAGGTCCCCGGTAGGATCAAGCCGCGGGAAGTTGGCGCAAAGGCGTATGTTGCCGGTGCGGTCGGAAGATCGAAAATGCAGGTTGCCGTGGCGCTGCCCGGTGCCGTTGAAGCAAAGGCAGTGAAAGCACGAGCCTTTACGGCGGGCACTGTTGAGCGGTCGCACACGGCGATAAACATTGTTATTGGAGGACAGACAACGTGAGTTGGGAAAAATCTAACTACACCGCCGCCGGTGCCGCCCTGCTGTCGGAATCTCTCTCCGGTGGTGCGCTGGTAATCACCCGCGCTGTGAGCGGCACCGGCACGGCAGACGCAGACCTTTCGGAGGAAACCGGGGTAAGCGGCGAAACACATGACCTGAAATTGCTGGACATCGAAACTGTTGAAAGCAACGGCGAAACTGCCCGGCGGGTAAAAATCCAGATCACCGGTGCGGATGAAACGTACATCATGCATCAGGTGGGCGTTTACGGCAGGCTGAACGACGATGCAGAAACACTCCTGTTTATTATGCAGGATGCACGCGGAGTGGAGGTCCCGTCCACGAAAGTGAACGGCGATTTTGAAATTGAGCTGTCGGCGCTGCTTGCTGTGTCGAACAAGGCCAATATCAGCATTACCGTTGACCCGCAGATGCAGGCTCTCGCAAAGCTGGTCAAGGCCGAGATCGAGAAGCACAACGCCGACGCCAGTGCCCATGCGGCGACTATCACGGCAGCGGTCAGCGCAGCCGTGAAGAACCTGTCTGAATCCGGGGAAATCCTGAACGAAGAACAGGTAAAGGCTCTTATCAAGGAGCAGGTGGACGGCGGCACAGGCGGCGGCTACTATGGCTCCTACGAACTCACCCTTGCGGCTGACAGGTGGAAGCCCGCCCGCAGCGAGGATGATTACGAAAACGCTGGCGGTATGGATTACTACCAGTGCATTTATGACGCAGAACTGTCGGACAGCACCAGCGAGCTTGTACCCGTTGGCGTTGTATCTCCTGGCAGCTTCTATACTACGACCAAAGCGGGCGTCCTGAACGGGTGCGAAACGCATGATGGTTTCATCAGATTTTTCGCTCAGCGCATCCCGGAAGCAGATATTCAGGCGACCGTAACCCTGTTCGGGAAAGGAGGTGGTTCGGGTGAAACCGGTAGCGTAAGCATCGGTCAGGGCTTGAAGCGCGACGCAAGCGGCGCTATTGCCGTCCGCATCGGCGAAGGTCTTGACTTCGACAGCGCAAACGCGCTGACCGTCCGCAAAGAAACCGTTATGACGAGTGAAGACCTGCTCGACGAGGAAGAAACGCAGCAGGAAATCGTTGATATGCTGAAATAATTTTTAGGAGGACACTATTATGTCTAAGCAGATTTCTACCAAGACCACCATCCGCAACCTGACCGCTGAGATCAAGAAGACTTTCGTCAAGAAGGACGCCTTTACCCCTGTGCAGGCCGCAGCCAACGCTGCTATCAAGTCTCTTGGCGTTGACGGCAACACCGTGAACTTCTACACCTCTACCGACAAGAGCGGCACTGCTGCTTTCTCCGTTGACTTCCCCTCTGAGCTGTTCCTCGACCAGACCAAGACCACCTTCGTGGCCAAGTTCAAGTTCGATGCTGCGACCTACCCCGGCGCTACTGACCCCAAGCTGGACGGCAAGCCCGTCATGGTGCTGGCCGTCAAGGGCGAGAATCCTGACTCCTGCACCTACTCTTTCCTGAGCATGGCTGCGCTGGTGGATACCTACAAGGCTAAGGCCGTCGGCAAGGATGCTTCCACCACCGTTACCATCGCTGGCTATGAGGTGGATGTCAAGGTCAATGTTTCCGCTGCTGCGGGCAACGCTCTGACCCTGAAGGACGACGGTCTGTATGTTCCCACCCCTGAGGAAGTGGACATTTCCGGCAAGGCCGATAAGGTCACTGGTGCTACCACCGGCAACCTCGCTGCGCTGGACGGCGAGGGCAACCTGACCGACAGCGGCAAGAAGCCTGCCGACTTTGTGGCCGCCGAGGCTGGCAAGCGCCTGATGACCGATGCCGAGGGCGAAAAGCTGGCCGGTGTCTCTGAGGGTGCCACCAAGACCGCAGCCAGCTCCACCAACGGCAATGTGAACATTGACGGCAAGGAAGTCGTCGTGTACACCGAGCCGGAGAATGTTCTGCACGACGAGGATGTGGAGGACTTCTCCGCAGAGGAGATCGCCGCTCTGCTGGCTGACTAAGACATGAGGAGGTAAGCTCTATGGCAAAAGCGAAGATCAAAACGCTTTTGGGCACAGGGCTTGCCGCGCTTTGCAGCCACATCAAGCAGTGCAACACCGCACTCGGAGACCTTTCCGAAGCAACGGCAAACGGATTCGAGGAAACCGATGACATCCTGCACGAAAAGCAGGATGTCACGGCTGCGGTGTCTTTTACGATTCCGGTCGATGGCTGGGGCGAGGATGATTCCTCCCCCGGCTATTTTTATTGTGACATCCCCATTGCGGGCCTGCTGGCTACCGACATTGTGGATGTTACGGTACTGCCGGAATTTTACGATGTGGCGGGTGCGGTGGGCTTTATTGCGACCGAAAGCCTCGAAGGAAAGCTGCGGCTGAGGGCCGCCAAAGCTCCGACCGAGAAAATTTCTGCACAGTATCACATTACAAGCACCGTGAAATACACGGATGCACAGGAAGGGGGAACCTAAATGGCATACGGTTCTTTTAACGCAGGCCCCGGCAAGGCGCCGGATGAAGATGTTGTCCGCACTGACCAGATCGGCATTCCGGGCGGCATTGCCACGCTGGATGCAGACGGCCACCTGACCGAGAGCCAGCGGTGGGAAGTGGACGGCTACAAAAAGGCCGAGACCGACCAGCGCATCAGCGCAGCCGTGGACGCTCACAACGGTGCGGAGAACGCCCACAGCGACATCCGTGCCAGTGTGGCAGCTATGAACGCCAGCATCAAGGCCATTGAGCTGAAGTTCGGCACGAACGTCACGAAAAACCCGTTTTCTGCCACGTTCGGCAGTCTGGACGGCCTGACCGTGACCGGCGCGTGGAATGCCGAGCAGGCAAGGGTGGAGTTCTGACGATGGCTGAAACGTTCAAGGTCGGCGCGAATGCGCGGGAGCTGCTGCGGTACACCCAGAGGGCAACCCGCATTGTCACCGACGACATCAGCCGGAGCGATGCCCGGAAGATCATCCAGAAAGTCGCGGCGCTCGAAGATGTGCGCGACATCCAGAAGGTGTGCGGCACTGCCGTCCATGCACTCGACACACGGGACAGGGAGGGCTTTTCCAAAAGCACTTTCCGTCTGTACGGTGAGGGCATCCGGCTGACTGCCCGGCAAATCCTGCTGGATGCACACGCGGCGAACAACGTCAATTTCCAGACCGACTACGACAAGCGCGTTGAGAAGATCGGCGCAGTTGTGGACGGCTGCTCTCTGCTGCTGGAATACCTGACCATCTGCACGGAGGAAGGTATCATCAGTGCGAAGAAAGCCGGTATCTGGACAAAGAAGGTCACGGACGTAAAATACCCGGCGATGAAGTGGCTCACGTCGGAACGCGGACGTGCCGAAAAACTCCGGGCAGAAGCGGAACGGAAACGGCTGACCGAACAGGCTGCCGCCCTGAAAGCCGTCCTTTACCCGGAACCGTAAACGCACAGCGGGCAACCGCTTTGCATAAAGGGTGCGGTTTGTTTGTCTGACGCTGCCATTTGGTGGCTGCGCTCTCCGAACACCAACAATAACAACAACGTCTGGAACGTCAACACCGATGGCTCCAACAACAACAACTGGTACAACAACTCCTATGGTGTTCGCCCCGCTCTGATGGAACCGTGTGACGAGTAGGCATAAGCTGAAAGCAGTGCGCCCATCAAAGGAAACCGCATCCTGTCGCTTGCCGATGCAGGCAAGTGATAAATACATCCCGCTGAGGTGGGCCATCCCTGCCGGATGCAGCCCACTACCGTAACGCGAACCAGCGGAGGGTCATTTTGACATACGAAGAACTGTGCAGCTTTGAGGTACTTTACAAAGCCTACCTTGAAGCCCGGAAGGGAAAGCGCAGTAAAAGCAAAACAATCGAGTACGAGGCGCAGGCGCTGGCCTGCACGGAAAAGCTCTCCCGTAAGCTGGCTGTCTGCAGTGTGCGGCAGCCAGACGGGAGCATTCGGCAGCAGATACGCTATGTGCCAAGTAAGTTTGAGGTCTTTGCCGTCTACGAGCCGAAGCGCCGCATGGTACACGCCCCCGCATTTGTGGACAAGGTGGTGCTGCACGCTCTGGTCGATAACATCCTGTATGATGCCCTGACAAAGAGCTTTATCCGGGACAGCCACGCCAGCCAGACCGGAAAAGGCACAGACGACGGCCTGATGCGCCTGAAAACCCACATGGTGGACTATTACCGCCGTGAGGGCCACGGCGCGGACGGCTGGGTGCTGAAAGGCGACGTGCGGCATTTCTTCGCCAGCATCGACCACCGGAAGCTAAAACGCAAGCTCAAAGCCGTGCTGGACAAGCGCGGCGTTGACCCGCGTGTCTATGAGCTGCTTTGCATCTACATCGACGTGATGGAGGACGGCTTGCCGCTGGGCTACCAGACGAGCCAGCTTTTCGCCCTCATGTTTTTGGACGAGTTCGACCACATCATCAAAGAAAAGTACCGCATCAAATACTATGGCCGATACATGGACGATTTCTATATCATCTGTTCGGACAAGCGGAAATTGCAGTACATTCTCCGGGATGTGCGGGCGCTTATGGACAGTTACGGCCTTGAACTGAACCAGAAAACCGCCATTTTCCCGCTGCGGAACGGTATTGATTTTCTGGGATTCCATAGCTACCTGACCGACACCGGCGCGGTCATCCAAAAGCTGCGCCGGGATAGCTCCAAGCGGATGAAGAACAAGATCAGATATTGGGAGACGGCATACCCCGCAGGCGAAGTGACCAAGCAGGAAATCCTGCGGAGCTTTGATGCGTGGGATGCCCATGCCGCCCATGGTGATACTTACTCTTTACGCCGCAAGTACGCTGACCGGCTCGAAAAATTGCTTGACTGTAAAATCCCTATCCATCGAAAAATCAACTCGAACAAACTCGCGCGTGACAGACGGCGGGCGAGGCAATGCCGCTGCATCTACAAGAAGCAGCACAAAGCCCTGTCCCTCTCTGTATCGCAGAACACGCGGCCCGCGGAGATCATGCCGTGGGCCTGAACGAAAACAAGGAGGTAACAATGGCAAACGTAAAACTGGGCACGAAAGCCGTTGGCAGCATTGTCAAAATCAAAGTCAACGGCGCGTCCAAAGATTTTATTGTTGTGCAGCAGGGCAACCCGAACACCAGCACCTATGATTCGAGTTGCAATGGAACGTGGCTGCTGATGAAGGACATCTACACCACGTCCACATTCGGCAACAGTAACTCCTACAAGGATTCCAGCATCCACACATACCTGAACGGAACATTCTACAACCTCATCGACAGCAACATCCGGGCAGCTATTAAGCAGGTGAAAATCCCGTACCAGAACGGCACTGGCTCCGGCGGCAGCCTTGCCACCGGCTCCAATGGCCTGAGCACGAAAGTATTCCTGCTGTCTGGTTATGAGGTTGGCTGGACGACCAGCGACAACGGCTATTTCCCCAAGGATGGTGTTCGGCTGGCGTACTTTGGCAACAGCTCTGGCGGCAACAGCAAGCGTGTCGCCTACAACGGCAGCTCCGCTGCCATTTGGTGGCTGCGCTCTCCGCACACCGACGATGGCAGCAGCGTCTGGTTCGTCGACACCGATGGCTCCTACCTCTACAGCTGGTGCATCCTCTCCTGTGGTGTTCGCCCCGCTTTCATTCTTCCCTCTACACTCGTGGTCTCTGACGACGGCACGGTCAGTGTCAACACTGCACCTACCGTCAGCACGGACGGCGCAGCTCTTGGCGAGAAGAACACGGCCTTTGCATGGAGGTTTACCGTCACCGATGCCGACGGCGACACCCTGACCGTCGCCGAAAAGCTGGACGGTAAGACCGCCAAGACCCGCACCGGCGTTGCCAGCGGCACGGCTCTGACCTTTGAGCAGACGGCCAGCGCTGCCGGATTCCAGAAAATCCTGAACGGCAACCACACCATCACCGTTGAGGTGAGCGACGGCAAGGAAACCGTCAGCACGTCCGCGACCTTTACCAAGGCCGTCCACGCCGCAAGCGTGACGCTGGCTGAACCGTTGGCCGTTGAGGGCGACATTACCGTTGCCGTGCTTCAGGTGACCGGCTCCATCCCCGATGATGCGAAGTTCAAAGCCGAAGTGACCAACAACGCACTCGACAGCTCCCCGGTCTGGCAGGATGCCACGACCGAGGTAAAAAAAGGCGTGAACATCGTCTTTGAGAATAAGACCGCCACCAACGGCGCGGCGTTTAACTTCCGCGTCAGCGTGGAGCGCGGCGAATCCGGCGAGGGCGGCTACATCGAAGCCGTCAGCGGTGCATTCCAGTAAGGAGGACGAAATCATGGTCGAATGGAAGAAGCATAATCTGCCCACGCGGGCACAGAAGGAAGCCAAGGCCAAGGAGCAGGCCGAGAAAGACCGCCTGCCTGACCGCGTGGCCGAGGTCGAGGACGCAATGTGCGAGCAGGACGCGGCCAACGAGAAACGTTTGACCGACATCGAAACCGCGCTGTGTGAGCTGGACGCAGCGCTGAATAAGGAATAAGGAGGTATCACCATGAACATTATCTGGGCAAACCGCCTGATTGCAGGCACTAAGACTTGGGCAGAGATGCCCGCATCCCGCCGCGTTGGCGTGAAGAAAGTTCTGGCCGAGCGCGTAAACAAGGGCGAGATCACCGCCGAGGACTACAAGAACATCACGGGCGAAGACTATGACGTGGCCTGAGCTGTGTGAGAAGCTGTTGACCCGGCTTGAAGCGCAGGGCGAGAACATGAGCACCGAGCGTGCAGAGTTCGGGGTGCTCATGGTGGACTGTGCCATGCGCGGGTGCGGGGCTGATCCGGGCATGAAGGGAGATGGTAGCAATGGCGATTAAAGCCTATTCGTATGCGAAGGACGGGAACAGAAAGCTCTCCGCAAATTTTGCGGTGAAGGAGTTCCGCTGCAAGGATGGGAGTGACCCGATCTTTATTGACGATGAGCTTGTGACCCTGCTGCAGAAAATCCGGGATCATTTCGGGAAGTCTGTGACGATCACGAGTGCATACCGTACCGCCGCCCACAACAAGGCGGTGAAGGGGGCGACCTACAGCCAGCATTGTTACGGCAAGGCTGCGGACATCCGGGTGCAGGGCGTGGGTGTTGAAGCTGTGGCTGCCTATGCCGAGACCCTACTGCCGAATCGTGGCGGCATCGGGCGCTATCCTGTAAAGGCGGGCCGCCCTGCTGGTTGGGTACATATCGACACCCGCGCGGCAAAGAGCCGGTGGGTAAGCTGAAAGTAGGAGGAAAACAGTATGGAGAACATTCTGAAAGTTTTTCTGATGGCATTCCCTGAATGGCTGGCCTGCATCTTCATGGTGGTCGGCCTTGTGGTCACGGCGCTGGCGGCGGTACGTCTGGGTTACGGCCTTGTGGTCGCAAAGACCGTGTACAAGTGGATCGTCAACGCGGAAGAAAAGTTCGGCGCGGGTGCAGGCGCAGAGAAGAAAGCGCACGTTATCGCGGTGCTGCGCGGCTACACCCCGGACTGGCTGGACTGGGCAATCAATGAGCGGACGCTGGATTGGATCGTACAGCTTGTGTTCGACTTTACCAAGAAGAAGCTCGAAGATTACATGGCAAAGAAATCCGTAGAAACCACCACTGTGGCCCGTTTCGGTAAGGCGGGGGAGGACAAGCGTAATGACTGACGAGGAACTGGAACATCGCCTGACAGCGGTCGAAAACCGTGCACAGAGCAACACCCACCGGCTGGACGAGCTGGGGAAGCTGACCGATGCAGTAAACGGCATGAACACCAATATCAAGTTGACCATCCAGCAACTCGAAAACACAAACAAGAGCCTTGAAATTGTAACGGCTCAAAACAAAAAGCAGGACGACCGCCTGACCGCGCTGGAAAAAGCCCCCGGAACATTTGGGAACAAACTTTGGTGGGCTGTGATTGCGGCGCTGGTTTCCGGCCTTGTGGCCTATGAACTGACGATGCTTCTGCACTGAAATGAAAATCCCCCGCTGGCAATCCGAGAGGAAAGCTGGCGGGGGATTTTTTATTTGCGGAATGGTTACAAAATAATTACAGATTATGCGGTGCGCCACCAACGAGCCGAAAATTGGTGCTCAACGAGTGAAAAGTACCCGGAAGCAGCATAAAGGGAATAGTTCGCTTGTTGATGTGCAAGGTGGACCAAAC
>OMDV01000355.1_pt1 | contig 12300 bp, 12 predicted proteins | sample 1673671 | NCBI WGS metagenome assembly OMDV01 (sample SAMEA103958118, study PRJEB25191) | human gut metagenome | reverse complement strand
CCGCGGGCGCAAAGCGCACGACGGTCTCCATTAGCATACGCTCGCCCTGCTGGATGTACTGGCCCATCGAGTGGAGGTCTGCGGTGAAGTCGACGCTCGCGGGGAAGAGGCCCTTTTCCTCCTTGCCCTCGCTCTCGCCGTAGAGCTGCTTCCACCACTCGGCCATGAAGCGGAACGCGGGCTCGAAGCACGCGAGAAGCTCCACCTTCTTGCCCTGACGGTAGAGCTCGTGGCGCATGGCGGCGTACTGCCACGCGGGATTGCTGTAATCGTTTTTCGCGCAGAGCGTCATCATCTCCTGCGCGCCGCCCATGAGTTCATCCAGATCAACGCCCGCGACGGCGATGGGGAGAAGGCCAACGGCGGTGAGCACGCTGTAGCGCCCGCCGATGTTGTCGGGCACGACGAATTCCTCGTATCCCTCCTGATCGGCGAGGGACTTGAGCGCGCCTTTGTGCGCGTCGGTCGTGGCGTAGATGCGCTTCGCGGCTTCGGCTTTACCGTATTTCTTTTCGAGCTTTTCGCGGAAGAAGCGGAACGCGACGGCGGGCTCGGTCGTCGTGCCGGACTTCGAGATGACGTTGACGGAGAAATCGTCGTCGCCGATGAGCTCCGTCACCTCGCGCAGCGCGTCGGAGGAGAGGCCGTTGCCGATAAAGTAGATGTTCGGCGTGGACTTCTTCTTTAAGTTATAGTTCGGGGAGCAGAGGCATTCGATGACGCCGCGCGCGCCGAGATAGCTGCCGCCGATGCCGATGACGACGAGCGCCTTGGAATCGCCCTGAATCTTCTTCGCCGCGGCGAGGATGCGCGCGTACTCGCCTCTGTCATAGTCGCGCGGGAGCGTGACCCAGCCGATGAAATCAGAGCCCTTTCCGCCGCCGTTTTGCAGCCAGCCCGCCGCGCGCTCGAGACGCGGGCGCAGCGCCGCTTGATAGGGAAGGGGAAGAAACGAAGCGGCATGGGAGATATCAATAGACAGCATAAAAATGGCCTCCTGCGATCAAAAATTCTTGCTTGCATTGTAGCACACGGCAAAAAAAGAAACAAGCGCAAAGCGGGGAAAAACGGGAGGCAAACACCGCGCTGCCGTCCAGAAACCGTGAAAACTGTGGAAAGCGGCAAAAAACGATTCGCTTTACCGCTCCATCTTTGTAAAGTGCGTGTATTTACTGTCACACGTTATTATGTTATCGTGTTACCACACTAAATCGAACGGCCAAGCGCCGGAACTTACAGGAGGAAGAAACGATGAAAAAATTCTTAGCAATGGCGCTTGCCGCCGTGATGGTACTGGCCCTTGCCGCCTGCGGCAGCAAGAACGACACCGCCGACGATACCGGTGATGCGCAGGACGCGCAGGGCGGCGAGACGCAAAAGCTGATCGTCGGCTTTGATGCCGAGTTCCCGCCGTTCGGTTTCATCGCCGCCGACGGCACGTACGACGGCTTTGACCTCGCAATGGCCAAGGAGCTGTGCGCGCGCCTCGGCTGGGAGTACGAGGCCGTGGCCATCGACTGGAACAGCAAGGACGCCGAGCTCTCCAGCGGCACGATCAACTGCATCTGGAACGGCTTTACCTACACCGGCCGCGAAAATGACTACACGTTCTCCGACCCCTATGTGGATAACTCCATCGTGATGGTCGTGAAGGCCGACAGCGGCATCACCTCGCTCGCGGACCTCGCCGGTAAGAGCGTGATGGCGCAGGCCGCGTCCTCCGCGGTCGACGCGATCAACGAAAACGAGGACTTCAAGGCGTCGCTCAAGGAGGTCGTGGAGCTGGGCGACTACAACATGGGCTTTATGGACCTCGCCCAGGGCACGGTGGACGCCGTGGCCGCTGACCTCGGCGTTGCGCAGTATCAGATCGCGAACAACGACGGCGACTATGTCATCCTCGACGAGCCCCTCTCCACCGAGCAGTACGCCATCGGCTTCCTCAAGGGCAACACCGAGCTGCGCGACGCCGTGAACGCCGAGCTCCTCAAAATGGCCGAGGACGGCACGATGCTCTCCATCGCGGAGAAGTACGTCGATCAGGGCCTTGTGATCGACAGCCTCTGCCTCATCCAGTAACATGACCGTTTCCGCCATGCTGACCCTGCTGGTGCAGGGCTTCGGGAAATCGCTGGAAATTTTTACCTTAACGCTGCTCGGCTCGCTGCCGCTCGGACTTCTTGTGATGTTCGGCCGGCGTAGCCGCGTGGCCCCGCTGCGCTGGCTCGTGAAGCTGTTCATCTCCGTCATGCGCGGCACGCCCCTGATGCTCCAGCTCATGGTCGTCTACTACGGACCGTTCCTGCTCTTCGACTTTACGCCGCCGGGCAACTGGCGCTTCGGCGCGGTCATCGTCGGCTTCGTCATCAACTACGCGGCCTACTTCGCGGAGATCTACCGCGCGGGCTACGAGTCCATCCCGGTCGGGCAGCTTGAGGCGGCGCAGGTGCTCGGCTACACCGGCGGGCAGACCTTCGGGCGCATCCTTCTTCCCCAGATGATCCGGCGCGTGCTGCCGCCCGTGACGAACGAGGTCATCACGCTCGTGAAGGACACCTCGCTCGCCTCCGTCATCGGCACGGTGGAGATGTTCACCCGCGCCAAGCAGATCGTCGCCTCGCCCAACACGCCCGGTATGCTGGCGCTCGCGGCGGCGGGACTCTTTTACTACGTCTTCAACTACATCGTCGCCTTTGCGATGGAGCGCGCGGAGCGCTCGCTCGCCTACTACCAGTGAGGGAGGGACCGGACATGAACGTATTGACCATGCAGGACGTCCGCAAGTCCTTCGGCTCGCTGGAGGTGCTCAAGGGCATTTCCCTCACCGTGGGCGAGGGTGAGGCCGTCTCGGTCATCGGCCCCAGCGGCAGCGGCAAATCGACGCTCCTGCGCTGCGCGACGCTGCTTGAAACGATGGACGGCGGCTCGCTCGCCTACGGGAACGACTTCGCCGCGACGATGGACGCGGAGGGAAAGAGCGTCTATGCGGACAAGGCCGCGCTGCGGCGGATCAAAAGCCGCTTCGGGCTGGTGTTCCAGCAGTTCAACCTTTTCCCGCATTACACGGTGCTCAAAAACGTGACGGACGCGCCGCTCACTGTGCAGAGGCGCGAGCGCGGCGAGGTGCGTGAGCTTGCGCTCTCCCTGCTCGAAAAGATGGGCCTTGCGGACAAGGCGGACGCCTATCCCTGCCAGCTCTCCGGCGGACAGCAGCAGCGCGTCGCCATCGCCCGCGCGCTGGCGCTGCGGCCCGACATCCTCTTTTTCGACGAGCCGACCAGCGCGCTCGACCCCGAGCTGACCGGCGAGGTGCTCAAGGTCATCCGTGATCTCGCGGAGGAAAAAATGACCATGGTCATCGTCACGCACGAGATGGCCTTTGCCCGCGCCGTGAGCGACCGCGTGATCTTCATGGACGGCGGCGTCATCGTCGAGCAGGGCGATCCCGAGCAGGTGCTCGGCGACCCGGCGCAGGAGCGCACGCGGCGCTTCCTGCGCAGCTATCAGACCTGAATATTGCCTCCTCTGCAAAGAGGGATGTGCCGGCACACACGGCGCATCCCTCTTTGTTTTACCTGAAATTCATAAAATTTCCCGGCCTTGGCATACTAAGACAAACTACAAGCACAAGGGGAAATGGTATGGAGACCAAACGGATCGGCGCACAGACGCTGCGCTTTTCACGTCCGCCGCGCGTGGAGAGCTTTGCCAACATCGGCGCGAAGCTGGAGGGACAGGGCCCGATGGCGGACTATTTTGACGAGCTGAGCGAGGATTCCTTCTTCGGCGAAAAGACCTGGGAGAAGGGCGAGGCCCGTATGCAGAAGCGCGTGCTTTCCCGCGCGCTGGAGAAGGCGACGCGCAGGCCGGAGGAGCTGGACCTCATCTTTGCCGGCGACCTTCTGAACCAGTGCATCGGCACCTCCTTCGCCCTGCGGGAGTTCGGCGTGCCGCTGTGCGGCGTGTACGGCGCGTGCTCGACGATGGGGGAGAGCCTGGCGCTTGCCGCCATGAGCATCGACGGCGGCTTTGCCCGCCGCGCTGCGGCGATGACCTCCTCGCACTTCTGCACCGCCGAGCGGCAGTACCGGATGCCCGTGCCCTACGGCTCGCAGCGCACGCCGACCGCCCAATGGACGGCTACGGCGGCGGGCTGCTGCATCCTGTCGAACGAGGGAAAGGGTCCCGCCGTCACGCACGCGGCCATCGGGAGGATCGTGGACCGCGGCATCACGGACGCGAACAACATGGGCGCAGCGATGGCGCCCGCGGCGTATGACACGCTCCGCGCGCTCTTTTCCGACACGCGGACCTCACCCGCGGACTACGATCTCATCGTCACCGGCGATCTCGGCCGGCTCGGGCACGAGGTCGTCACGGACCTCTTTGCGCGCGACGGCGTGGACATGACGAAGAACTACAAGGACTGCGGGCTGCTGCTCTACGATCTGGAGCGGCAGGATATGCACATGGGCGGCAGCGGCTGCGGCTGCTCCGCCGCCGTGCTCAACGGCTATCTTCTGCGCGGGATGCGCGAGGGCAAGTGGAATAGGATCGTCTTCGCGCCGACGGGCGCGCTGCTCTCGCCGACCTCCACCATGCAGGGCGAGAGCATCCCGGGCGTGTGCCACGCCGTCATTCTGGAAAACATCGGGGAGGAAAGCTGATGGACTATCTCAACGCCTTTCTCTGCGGCGGCATCCTCTGCGCCGTGGGACAGATCCTCATTGACAAAACGCCGCTCACGCCGGCCCGTATCCTGACGGGCTACGTCGTCGCGGGCGTGCTGCTCACGGCCGTCGGCATCTACGAGCCCATCGTCGAATGGGGCGGCGCGGGCGCGACCGTGCCGCTCACGGGCTTTGGCTACTCGCTTGCGAGCGGCGTGAAGAAGGCCGTCGCGGAGCAGGGCTGGCTCGGCGTGATGACCGGCGGGCTCTCCGCCACTGCGGGCGGCATCGCCGCGGCGGTCTGCTTCGCGGTCGTGATGGCGCTGCTCTTCCGGCCCGGCGACAAGCGGTGACAAAAAATGTGCCCATTCCAAAAGGAACGGGCACACCGATGAATATCATCGGAAAATCAGATGAGGTTTTTCTCCGTCTCGGGGTCGAAGAGGTGGATGAGCCGCGGCTCAAAGCTGAACTTCACCGCCGTGTGGCGGGCGTAGGCGTTGGGGTCGAGGTTCGCGGTCTGCACCACGGCCACCACGTCCTTGCCGCCGGCGGTCATGTGCAGATGCAGCTCGCTGCCCATCAGCTCGCTCACGTCGATCTGCGCGTCGATGCCCTTGTCGCCGACGGTGACGTGGACCGGACGCACGCCGACGGTCACGGTACGGCTCTCCGCGCCCGCCGCGGCGAGCTTCGCGTTCTGCTCCGCCGTCAGCGGCAGCGTGTGGCCCATGACGGTGACGGAGTAGGCGTCGCCACTCTTTGTGAGCCGGCAGTCCTCAAAGAAGTTCATCTGCGGTGTACCGATGAAGCCTGCGACGAACAGGTTCGCGGGATGGTTGAACACCTCCTGCGGGGTGCCGATCTGCTGAATGAAGCCGTCGCGCATGATGACGATGCGGTCGCCGAGCGTCATGGCCTCGACCTGATCGTGCGTGACGTAGATAAAGGTCGTGTCGATCTTCTCGCGCAGCTTGATGATCTCCGCGCGCATCTGGTTGCGCAGCTTTGCGTCAAGGTTCGACAGCGGCTCGTCCATCAGGAACACCTTCGGGTCGCGCACGATGGCGCGGCCGATGGCGACGCGCTGGCGCTGACCGCCGGAGAGCGCCTTGGGCTTGCGGTCGAGGTACTGGGTGATGTCCAGGATCTCCGCGGCCTCGCGCACCTTGCGGTCGATCTCGTCCTTGGGCACCTTCTTGAGCTTGAGCGAGAACGCCATGTTCTCATACACCGTCATGTGCGGGTAGAGCGCGTAGTTCTGGAAGACCATCGCAATGTCGCGGTCCTTGGGGGCCACGTCGTTCATCAGCTTGCCGTCGATGTACAGCTCGCCCGCGCTGATCTCCTCCAGACCCGCCACCATGCGCAGCGTGGTGGATTTGCCGCAGCCCGACGGGCCGACGAGGACGATGAACTCGCGGTCGGCAATGTCGAGGTTGAATTCCTGCACGGCGACCACGCCCTCGTCGGTGATCTGCAGGTTGTGCTTCTTCTCGCCGCTGTCCTTGCTCTTCTTTTTCGGCTCGCTGTTGGGATAGACCTTCTTGATGTTTTTCAGAATGACCTCTGCCATATTCTCTGACCGCGGCTCTGCCGCCTCCGCGCGCAGGGCCTCGCGCCGCTCGGGCGCTTTACGGCAGGTCTCCACACTGCCGCACCGCCGGTCAGGGCGGGAACGATCCTTTCATGTTCCTCACGGCGGCTATTGGGTGGAGTAGCCGACGCGGGTGGTTTTGGATGGCTTTATCCTATCACAGCGCGAAAGCCGGCACAAGACTTGCCGGTGTCCGCCGCGCCGATTTCGTGAAAAGAGACAGTTTCATGCCGTGATCTTTGTGCCGCATGACAGGGATGAAAGGAACAAAAACGGGAAAGAGCGTCGGCTCTTTCCCGTTTTGCTGCCGTTATTTTTCCTGCGGGAAGCGGACGGTGATCTCCGTGCCCTTGCCGACCTCGCTTTTGAGCGCGATCGTGCCATGGTGGTACGCCACGGCGTGCTTGACGATGGACAGTCCCAGACCCGTGCCGCCGCTCGCCTTGGAGTGGCTCTTGTCCACGCGGTAGAAGCGCTCGAAGATGCGGCTTTGATGCTCCGGCGGGATGCCGATGCCCGTGTCGCGCACGGTGAGACAGGCGCTGCCGCCCTCGGCGCCGACGCGCACATCCACGCTGCCGCCGTCCACGTTGTACTTGATCGCGTTGTCGCAGAGGTTGTAAGCGATCTCATAGAGGAGCCGCCGCACGCCGGTGACCGGGACGTTCTCGCCCGAGACGATGATGCTCACGTTTTTCACCTCCGCCGCAGCGCGGAGATTTTCTGCGGCCTCCTGCGCGAGTGGGAGAAGGTCGACCGTTTCGGTCGGCAGCTCGCCGCCCTCGTCCAGCTCGGAGAGGCGGATGATGTCGCCGATGAGCGTCACGAGACGCTGCGCCTCGGCGCGGATGTGACCGACGAAGCGGGGCATATCCTCCGGCTTGACCATGCCGTTCTCCAGCAGCTCGGCGCTGCCGATGATGCCCTGGAGCGGCGTTTTCAGCTCGTGCGAGACGTTCGCCGTGAACTCGCGGCGGCTGCGCTCGGCGAAGGTCTGCGCGGTCATGTCGAAGGCCAGCAGCACCGCGCCGACCACCTTGCCGTCGGACTCGATGCGGCTGAGGTCGAACTGGTACTCGCGCCCGCCGCGCTCGGCGCGGACCTCGCTGTGCCCGTCGGTCATCGCCGTGCGGAGCGCGAGGCTCATGGAGTGCTCACGGTCCACGGTCAGGAAATCCTGCCCGACGCACGCGCCCGTCACGCCGAAGAGCGTCTGCGCGGCGGGATTGATGTTCAGCACCGCGCCCTTTTCGTCGAGCAGCACGAGCCCCTCGTTCATGCCGGCGGTGATCTGTGTGAATTCGTCCGTTTTCTGCCGCAGCTCGGCGAGCTGGGCGTCGATCTGTCTGCGCTGGCGGTCGATGCGCCGCAGGAGCGGAGAGAGCTCCTCATAGGCGTCGTTTTCCAGCGGATGCTCGAGGTCGAGCGCGTTGAGCGGCTCGACGATGCGCTTGGCCAGACGGCTCGCGAGCAGGCTCGAGAGCACGAGCAGCACGATCACGACGAGCAGAATGGGCTGGAACGCTCCGAGCAGCAGCGCGCCCATCGTGGCGCGGCTGGCGGACAGGCGCAGCACGGTGCCGTCCGTGAGGCGGCTCGCGCTGTAAACGGTCTTTTGCAGCAGCGTCGCGCTGTAGCGGCTCGAGCTGCCCGTGCCGGTCTCCAGCGCCTCGCGGACCTCCTCGCGCTCAAGATGGTTCTCCATCTGCGCGGCGTCCGCCTGCGTGTCGTAGAGCACCGTGCCGTCGGAGGCGATCCAGGTGACGCGGAAACGGTCGGACTTGATTTTTTCCAGATAGGTCGAGCCGTTGGTCTCCACGGCTGCTGCGGCGATGCGCAGCTCGTCGCCGAGCTGGTGCTCCTGCATCCCCTCATAGAAGCTGTAGAAGCAGCCCATGACGAGCAGCAGGCTGCACGCGAGCACCGCGACGCCGACGGTGAGAATGGAGCGGAAGATCTTTCTGGTCAATTCTTCTCCGCCTCCCATCGGTAGCCCACACCGCGCACGGTCTCGATGTGCTCGCCGTTTTCACCGAGCTTCTGGCGCAGGGTGCGGATGTGCATATCCACCGTGCGCGTCTCGCCGCAGTAGTCCACGTCCCAGACCTTTTCCATCAGCTGATCCCGCGTGAAGGCCATGCCGGGGTGGGAGAGAAAGAGCCGCAGCAGCTCAAATTCCTTGTACGTCAGCTCCACGCGCGCGCCGTCCGCCGTGACGGTGTGCTCGGCGGGATCGAGCGTGAGCGTGCCGCTGCGCAGAAGCGCCTGCGCCGTTTTCGGACGGCTGCGGCGCAGCACCGCCTTGACGCAGGAGACGAACTCCATCACGCCGAAGGGCTTCGTGAGGTAGTAGTCCGCGCCGAGGTCGAGCCCCTGGATCTTATCGTACTCCGCGCCCTTGGCGGTTGCCATCACGACGGGGAGCTCGGCAAAGCGCGCGCTCGCGCGCAGCCGGCGCAGCAGCTCGATGCCGTCCGTGCCGGGGAGCATCACGTCGAGCACGACCAGCTCGGGCGGCGTTTCCCTTTGCAGGGCGTCCCAGAACGTGTCGCCGTCGGCGAAGCCCCGGGCCTCAAAGCCGGTGGATGTGAGCGCGTACACCTCGATGTCGCGGATGCTCGCGTCGTCCTCCACGCACCAGATCATCCTTATCCCCCCTTGTGAACGCCGGTGACGGAGAAAATGACCCACTCGGCGATGTTCGTCGCGTGGTCTCCGATGCGTTCAAAATATTTTGCGATCATCAGCAGGTCGAGCGCGTATTCGCCGTCCGCGGGGTCCTGCGCGATCTTGCCGATCAGACGCTCCTTGACCTGCGTGAAGTAGCCGTCCACGGTGTCGTCCTCCGCGATGACCTGCTCTGCCAACATTGTATCACATTTTACATACGCGTCAACGCTTTCCGTCACCATGCGGATGGCGGCCTTCGCCATCTCGCGCAGGAGGTCGTTGTCCTCGGCCTGATGGCCGTGGAGAAAGCTGATGATCTCGGCGATGTCCTCGGCCTGATCGCCGATGCGCTCCATGTCCGTGATCATCTTGAGCGCCGCGGAGATCTGGCGCAGGTCGCGCGCGACCGGCTGCTGCTGAAGCAGCAGCTTGAGGCAGAGGTTTTCGATGTCGCGCTCCTTCCGGTCGATCTCGCTGTCGAGCGGCGCGACCCTCGCGGCAAGACTCTTGTCGTTTTCGGTCAGCGCACGGCTGGCGAGCGCGATGACCTCCTCGCACAGCGCACCCATTTCGATCATTTCGTGATTGAGCTGCGAGAGCTGCTCGTCAAATTTGTTTCGCATCAGCCAAACCTCCCCGTGATGTAGTCCTCCGTCCGCTTGTCGGCGGGCGTGGAAAAGACCTGCTCCGTCTTGCCGAACTCCACCAGCTCGCCGAGCAGGAAGAAGGCGGTGTTGTCCGAAATGCGCGCCGCCTGCTGCATATTGTGCGTCACCATGACGACGGTGTAGCGGTCCTTGAGCTCGCACGCGAGGTCTTCAATCTTTGACGTCGAGATGGGGTCGAGTGCGCTCGTGGACTCGTCCATGAGCAGCACCTCCGGCTCGACGGCAAGCGCACGGGCAATGCAGAGCCTCTGCTGCTGTCCGCCGGAAAGGCCGAGCGCGCTCTTTTTGAGCCTGTCCTTCACCTCGTCCCAGATGGCGGCGGAGCGCAGCGAGCGCTCCACGATCTCGTCGAGCTTCGCGCGATTGCGCACGCCGTGCGTGCGGGGACCGTAGGCGATGTTGTCATAAATGCTCATGGGGAAGGGGTTGGCCTTCTGAAAGACCATGCCGATGCGGCTGCGCAGCCAGGTCACATCGACGCTCGGCGCGTAGATGTTCTCGCCGTTGAAGTCCACCTCGCCGGTGATCTTCACATTGGGAATGAGGTCGTTCATGCGGTCGAGCGTGCGCAGGAAGGTCGATTTGCCGCAGCCGGACGGGCCGATAAAGGCCGTGATCTCGTGCGCGGGGACGGCGACGGAAATATCCTTGAGCGCATGGTTCGGCCCGTACCAGAGGTTCAGACCCCTGGCTTCGATGATGGGAGCGTCAGACATTTTACTGTGTCCCTCCGTTCTTTTTGAGCTTGCGGCCGGTGAGCGCCGCGGTGAGATTGATGACGAGCGTGAGCAGCATCAGCACGCTTGCGATGGAAAAGGCGACGTCCGTGCGCCCACGGTCGTTGGCGTAGACGTAAAGCGCGACCGTGAGCGTGGCGGAGGACGAGTGCAGCGCGGTGACAAAGTCATTGAGCACCAGTCCGAAGCCCGCGGTGTAGAGCAGCGCCGCGCTCTCACCCACGATGCGCCCGACCGCCAGAATGCAGCCGGTCACGATGCCGTCCACGGCGTTGGGCAGCACAACGGTGCGCACCATGCGCCACTTGCCTGCGCCGAGCGCCAGCGCACCCTCGCGGTAGGACTGCGGCACGGTCTTCAGGCTCTCCTGCGTCGTGCGCACGATGGTGGGCAGGATCATCACGACGAGCGTCAGGCTGCCTGCGAGCACGCCCGCCTGCAGATCCATTTTCTGCACGAAAAAGAGCATACCGACGAGGCCGAAGATGATGGACGGGATGCCGGTGAGCGTCTCGGTGGCAAATTCGATGAGCTCGACGACCCTGCGGTTCGCGGCGTACTCCGTGAGATAGATGGCGGCGCCCACGCCGAGCGGCAGGACGATCAGCAGCGTTGCGATGACGATGTAGAGCGTGTTGAGCAGGTCCGGCAGGATGCCGATGCGGTCAGACAGATAGCTCGGCGCGGTGGACAGCAGCGTCCACGACACGTTCGGCAGCCCCTTGACGAGCACATAGGCGATCAGAAACAGCACCAGCGCCGCCGTGATCACAGCCGCCGCGCCCATGAGGATGCGCATGGCGAGGATGTAGGCTCTGCGGCTGCCGGAAATGGCTTTCTTTTTCATCCCTTGCCCTCCTTATTGCGCTTGAGGAAGAAGTTGAGCGTGGCGTTGATGAGCATGATGAACAAAAACAGCACCAGCGCGATGGAAAACAGTGCCTGCCGCTGCAGGCCGCCGGAATAGGACATTTCGCTCGCGACGGCGGTGGTCAGAAAGCGCACACTCTGAAACAGCCCCGGCATATTCGGTACGTTGCCGGACACCATCATGACGGCCATGGCCTCGCCGATGGCGCGGCCGACGCCGAGCACGACGGCGGCGGCGATGCCGCTCTTCGCCGCCGGGACGGAGACGCGGAAGTACGTCTCGACCGGCGTCGCGCCGAGCGCGAGCGACGCGTCCTCATACTCGGGCGGCACGGCCTCGAGCGCCGTGACGGACACCTTGATGATCGACGGCAGGATCATGATCGCCAGCACGACGATGGCGGCGAGCAGGCTCGCGCCGTCGGCCAGATGAAACACCCTGCGGATGCCCGGCACGAGCACGAGCATGCCCACGAGGCCGTAGACCACCGACGGGATGCCGGCAAGCAGGCTCACGGCTGCGGACATGACACTGCGGATGCGCGGCGGGGCGACCTTCGCCAGATATACCGCCGTCAGAAAGCCGATCGGCACGCCGAGCACGATCGCGCCCGCGGTGCCGTATACACTTGTGAGAATGAACGGCAGGATGCCGTAGGACGGCTCCGCCGCCGTGGACGCCCACGTCTTTCCGAACAGGAACGGGATGAGCCCGATCTGCCGGATGGCGGGGATGCCGGAGACGATCAGGTACACGCTGATGAGCAGCACGCACCCGACGGTGATGAGGCCAAGGAGCAAAAACACGCCATGCACGACCGTCTCCAGAACTTGAGATCTCTTTTTCATATCAGCACCTCTGTATATGCGAAAGGCGGCTGGTCTCCAGCCGCCTGTACGCTTGTCTGTGGCTCAGGCCACCGGGACTGCGCCCGCCGCGGAGATGATGGACGCGGCATCCGCAGAGATCGCGAAGTCGAAGAACTTCTGCGCGGTATCGCTCAGGGCAGTGCCCTCCTTCGTCACGAGGACGAACGGACGCTGGACGAGGTACGTGCCGTCCTTGACGGTCGCCTCCGTGGCTTCCA
>OMDV01000353.1_pt1 | contig 12324 bp, 8 predicted proteins | sample 1673671 | NCBI WGS metagenome assembly OMDV01 (sample SAMEA103958118, study PRJEB25191) | human gut metagenome | reverse complement strand
ATCATGGACTGGATTGAGTCTCACACAATATATTATAGATGTTTGTTCCCGCTATGGAGTGGACAAATATATTGCCCGATTGCCTCAAGGTTATCATACGGTTGTGGGAGAAGAGGGGATAAATTTATCGGGTGGTCAGAAACAATTGATAGCTTTTGCGCGCGTCTTGGTTAAGAATCCCTCTGTGCTTATACTTGACGAGTCGACTTCTGCTATGGATAGAGATTTGGAAATGTTTGTTATGGATCTGTTATCACGGCTGAAAAGAGATAAAATCATATTGTTCATATCCCATAGGCTACACATATTAAAAAAATATGCGGATTATATTTATTTGATTGAGAATGGAAGGGTCAGTCATTATGGTACGCATGAGGAAATGATGGAAGGAGAGAATATGTATGCTGATTATTGGAGGGCATTTATGTGAAATGAAGAAACTATGCTGGTCTGAGCGGAGGATTTATGGCAAAAGCAAAAATGAAGTTATAAAATAGTGTTATTTTAAAAAAGAAACGATAATGAAAGTAAAATGTTTATTGGCTGTTCTGTTGCTATCGGCTACAGCAACAGCATTCGCCCAAGAGGCGAAGTATGGAATCAAGTCTGCCATCCTCAAGAAAGAGGCGGTCACTATGGGGCAGAAAGTGCAAGGCGTGCAGTATTTTGACGATTACGGCAGAAAGGAGGCGTCCGAACTTACAATGAAAGTGGGAGGCGGCGGTATGCGATGCGCTGACGGCGCCAGGTGTAGATGCAGTGTATGTCTCCGTCGCGGCCCTGGATGATGGCGGGGTAAGAGTATTGCGAGATAGGGGAGTCCTCGAGGGTGACGATGGGGGTCCAGTGCAGTCCGTCTGTGCTGCGGGCCACAGCAAGGGGTGTGCGGGGGCCTTTCTTGGTGGCGGGAAGGGTGGAGAAGGGGTTATAGATGAGCAGATGTGTGCCGTCGGCAAGGGTCACGGCATCGGTGCCTGACTGGTTGTTAGGGATGTCGGTGAGGGTGACGCGGCTCCATGTCCGGCCGCGGTCATCGCTCCACGATGTGGCGAGGCGTCCGTTGCGTGTGCGCATCAGAACCTGCAGCCGCCCGTCGCCGTGACGCAGTATCGAGGGTTGTATGCAGTTTATCGGCCGAAGACGCGCTCCTTCGCGTGGTGTTATGCCGTCGGGAAGCAGGTCTTCGGTGAGATAGGCACTGTCGGCGGGTATGGGGCCTATGTAGTCCCATTTGCCAGTGGCGAGGTCAAGAATCTCGAAATGTAGTTTCCATCCTCCCGATTCGGTGCTTGATGCGCAGATGAGGCGTCCGTCGACAATCTCGGGTTTGTTCTTGACCGGGCCTATGAACCCCTGAGGCAGCGGTTCGCGCTTGCTCCATGTCTTGCCGCCGTCTTTCGACTTGACGACCCATCCTGTCCAGTCGGCAACGCGGAGTCCGACCTTGTAGAAAAGCCACAGTTCGCCCGAAGGCATCTCCGTGAGCACCGGATTCCAGCATGCCTTGCGGCGCAGGCGCGGGTCAGCGTCTGCAAACTGTGCAATGGGTCCGACGGATGCGGGTGTTGTCGAGTCGTTGACTCCGGCCAGGAGGGCGTCGGGTGTGCCGGGAAGGAATACACCGTCACCGGCAAGTATCGGGTCGCTCCAGCGGTCTGAGCCTTTGGGCTTGCGGCTCACCCAGATGCACACGTCGGGATGGCGTTCGTGCGTGCCACCGAAATATGCCGCCACCAGATCGCCATCGCGTGTCTCCACTATGGTTGCGGCATGACACTGGGGGAAGGAGGTCCGTGTGTAGAGGTGAGCCGCATCGGTGACGAGAGGGTGAGGGAGGGGAAGCTCGCACCCTACGGTATGTGTGCCGGGGCCAATCTCGCTGACTGAGCCGTCGGGCAGGCGCACCTCTCCCGACGTGCCCGAGGGGAGGGTGATGCGCCAGGTCAGGCGGCGCCCGTCACGCTCCCAGCGGCTCTGTATCTTGCCCCACGGAGTGGGACGCGAGGTCGAGGCATATTCACAGTCGGGTATGCTCCAGTCTGCCTCGAAGACATATCGCCCCGGTTGCGAGCCGTTGCGTATGCCGCAGAGGTCTTGCTGCACCCATGACAGCAGGTCGCCGAGCAGCATGACGTGGTTGCCTGAGTTCATTGCGGGGTTGGCTGTGTCGCCGTTCCACAGTTCCCATGTGGTGGTCGCGCCCTTCTCGGCCATATATCCCCATGAGGGGTATGTGCGGTTTGTGGCGAGGGTCCATGCCAGGTCGCCGCGCCCGTTTGCGGTGAGGGTGCGCAACAGCCACGAGGTACCTATGACCCCTGTCGTGATGTGGGTGTTACCCTCGGTGATGATGCGTGCGGCGAGGTTTTCGGCCACGGCATGGCGCAGCGAGTCGGGCACAAGCCCAAATGCGAGTGCAAGCACATTGGCGGTTGGTGTGTTAGTCCCGTAAAATATCGAGTCGGGATAGAGTGGATGCCCTGGCTTGGGAGTTGTGCCGGGACGGTTGGTGAGGAATCGGCGGTTGAAGGCTTCCGATGTCTTCTCGCGCAGCGTGCGCCAGCGTGCGGCGTCATCGCCAAGTCCCTGCATCGTGGCGAATTTTTCGAGCAGGGCGAGGCAGCGGGCAGTGTATGCCGTCGAGATTAGCGCACCGTCGGTCTTGCGCGCCGGGTCTTTGGAGTGTATCAGCTCGGGGCTCTCGGGTGGCACGCACCAGTCGCCATAGCGGTCTCGTGTCACGATGCCGTCGCGCGAGTATTCGGCGATGATATGCTCCATCCATCGTGCCATGTGGGGATATGCCATACGCGCGGGCACCGTGTCGGCATACTGCTCTATCAGCATGTCGCAGACCATCGGGAGTGCCGCGGGCCACGTCACGTTGTCGGTATAATAGTTCCAGAATGCAGGGGCCACGTCGGGGATGCAGCCGTCCTCGCGCTGTGCCTCGCAGATGTCGCGCACCCACTTTGCGTATAGGGTGTGGTTGTCAAAGAACATGCTCTCGCCAAGCGCGCCCGATGTGCGGTCGCCAAGCCAGGGCTGCCTCTCGTTGCGCTGCGGGCAGTCAACGGGCATACCCTTGTAGTTGGCGCGTATTCCGCGCAGGGCGTTGAGCACCACGCGGTTCAGTATGGTGTCCGAGCACTCGAAATCCATCGACATCTCCATCGGGTCGCCCACGTGTATGGCCCTGATGTCGTCAGGCCCCATGCCGGGTAGTCCGCTGACCTCGGCATAGCGGAAGCCGTGATATGTGAACGACGGAGTCCATGTCACCTCGCCAAGCTCGCGGCCCGAGCAGATGTATATATCTTCAGAGCGGGCATCACGAAGGTTGGCAGTGTAGAGTGTCCCGTCGGGGTTGAGCCGCTCGGCAAAACGTATGCGTATTGTATCCCCCTCCGCCCCTCGCGGACGCAGGGCAATCCATCCGGCCATATTGACGCCGAAATCCACTATATATCTGTCATCGTGCGGGGTGACCGAGAGGGGGGTGACAGACTCGCCGCAGGTCATGTCGGGAGTGGTCTGGGCACGCAGTGTGCCATAGGGGATGGCCGACCGCTGTGCAGGGAGCCATGCCGAGTCGTCAAATCCTGACGCGGCCCAACCGGGCATCTCCATGCGTGCGTCGTAGACCTCGCCGTCATACTCGTTGGCCAGCCTTATGGGGCCGAGGTCGGTGACGCGCCACGAGTCGTCTGTGACAAGTTTACGGCGCGAGCCGTCGGCATATTCCACAATCAGGTTGAGGCGGCAGGTCGGATTGCCGAACACGGGTATCTTGGCGGCCTTGTGCTGTCGCATCGGGAAATATCGTCCCGGCCCGAGGACTATACCCACGGTGAGGGTCGAGTCGCCGAGCATCGATGCGGGAATATCGTAGGTATTGTAATATACCGTCTTGCGATAGTCTGACGGTACGGGCTTGAGCACGTCGCCTGAGCCTATCTCCGCGCCGTTGACATACAGGCGATAGTTGCCGAGCCCTGATATGTAGGCGGTGGCGCGTCTGACGGGTGTTGTGCCGATCGAGAACTCCTTGCGCATATAACGCGCCGGGAGCACGGTGTGGACTGTGCCGCGCGCATCACCCTCGCGCGGTGTCTCTAGACCCATCCATCGTCCGCCCCACTGCGATTCGGCCAGCAGACCCACGCCAAACTCGGCGGCGCGCTCCGGGCGGTGTTCCTCCTTGCCTGTGGTGGCGCAGACCGTCCACCATGCGCGTGTGGCGGGGCGCAGGGGTTTTCCGGCATAACGTATTCCCTGCTGTGCTGTGGATGTCACGATGCCCGAATCCCACAGGTCGGGTGTCCCTGCGGCGAGTAGCTCGGGCGAGGATGCGACAAGGATGCGGTATGAGTCCTGCGATGCCGCAGTGGCATCCACGCGCCATGAGAAACGTGGTTCCGATGTGCCGACACCAAGCGGTGACACAAGGTTCTCGACGCGCATGTCTGTGACGGCAGCCGAGAGAGTCAGCGGCGTCAGGAGGGATAGGATGGCGGTAAGTCTTACAGATTTCATGGTGATGGTCTAAGGTTGATGGGATATGGCCTATGCCAGCGGTATCATGTGGGCAATCATGGTATCTGCGGAGGCCGGGGGGATGGCCAGGGCCCGCAGCCGCGCCGCGATTCCGTCGCGGCTGATTGCAGTGGGCAGTTCCGTGCCCGGAGGCGCCATGACGATGACGCCGTTATAGTCTATGGTGCCGAATGTCTCGGCCGTATATGGTATTATCTCCGCCTGTCCCGAGGGGTGAATCGTGACGAGAGCCGGAGCGGTGACCGCACCTGCGCACAGCGCGGCGTGGCATCTGTATCGTCGCGCGGTCATCTGTATCGGGCGGTCTGCTGATGTGCGCGCGCAGCTTTGTTGTCATTGAGGCCGCGTGTGCGGGTCAGCGACAGTGAGTCGAGATAGCTGACCTCGTCAGGTGCGGCGGCATAGTGGATGTAGCCGTAGACGGTGGATGCGGTCTTCATTGAGTCGAGTACCAGCACCAGCCGCTGCTTCTGTTGGTCGGCGCTGCGGTTGAGGGTGACGAACTCTGTCGTGCCGTCGTTATAGTCGACGGCGAGTCCCATCTCGACAGGGCCTCTGGTCATTATCCCGTGTGCTGTGATGGCATATCGGTCGCCGCGCTCCCAGTTGCGGTCGCGGTGAACGGCGAATGTGATATAGTCCGAGGGCATCAGGGCAGAGTTGCGGCGCATGGTGGGGCCGGTCCAGAGGTTTACGGAGTCGCCGTCGAGACTGACTGTGCCCGATGCTGTCTGGTCTGACTTGGCACCCCGCTTCTCGGCCTCGGCGATGCGGGCCTGGAGTATCTTCTCGGTCTCGTCGCACACTTTCATGTACTCCTCGAGGTGGCTTCCGTACCAGTATAGCGAGGAGTCGACCTCGGCTGTCGTGAAGCCGTGACGGGCATATATGGCCTGTTTGAAGGCCCGGCGAGACGAGTCGGAGTTGTATCGGTATATGTCGCTCTCGACGACAGACTCCCCCACATAGAGGTCAGCCATGAGCGAGGCCATCTCGGAGGTGGACATCACCCCATCGGGAGCCTTGCTGCACGAGACCGCGCAGACCACGAGGACAAGCAGGACGAGATATGGCAGACGGCGCATCTGTATTTCTGACGGGTGTATTATTGCCGCAGCCCCTCGAGTGACTCGCGCAGAGCCTTGGGGCCGAGGATATAGCGGTGATAGAATATGACAAGCGCGATGACCCCGACCGATATGGCGGCGTCGGCAAGGTTGAACACCGGATGGAAGAACTCGAATTCAGTCCCCCCTACCAGCGGCATCCATGTCGGCCATACGAACGAGAAGAGCGGGAAATATAGCATATCCACGACCTTGCCCATGAACCACGGCGCATAGCCTCCTCCGGCGGGTAGGAAGGTGGCGACCTGCGGGGGCATGGGATTGTTGAACACCACGCCATAGAATACGCAGTCGAAGATGTTGCCCGCGGCTCCCGCTATGATGAGGGCCAGACACACCACATATCCCGTCGGGACACGCGGTATGCGGCACACCTTGGCAAGATATATACCAAGCAGCGTGACTACGACGAGCCTGAATATGGTGAGTGCGAGCTTGCTCCCGATGGTCATTCCGAAAGCCATGCCGTTGTTCTCGATGAACAGCAGGTGGAACCATGGGAAAATCTGCATGTCCTCGCCCAGATAGAAGGTGGTCTTGACCCAGAACTTGAGTATCTGGTCGAGGACTATGACGGTGAGAATGATTATGGCGGCGACTGTTGCGTGGCGTCGGATCATTATTTCTTGTGCTGGTTGATTTTGGCCTCGACGCTGCGTGTGGCGTGAGGTACGGCGCGGAGCCTCTCCTTGGGGATCAGCTCGCCGGTCTCGCAGCAGACGCCATAGGTCTTGTTTTCGATTCGTATCAGAGCGTTCTGCAGGTGCTGGATGAATTTCATCTGACGCTGTGCCAGATGTCCGGCCTCCTCTTTTGAGAGTGTCGAGGCACCCTCTTCAAGTATCTTGAACGTGGGACAGGTATCGGCAATATCGTTGCCCTCGGCATTTGTGACGCTGGCCTTGAGTGAGTCATACTCACGGCGTGCCTTGTCGAGTTTCTCGAGGATGATCTCCTTGAATTCCTGAAGTTCCTCGTCGCTGTAACGTTTCTTTTCGCTCATAGGTCTGTGATGGATTATAAGATGTGTTTTATGAAGGCCTGCAGGCCGTACAGGTGCCGGGCATCATATACGGCCTGCAGGATGGTTATCTGTTTAACGCGATACGGACGTTAATGTTCACATCATCCATCTCGAGGGGAGTCACATCGGGGTCGTTGGCGTCAAGGGGGCCGTCGGCAATCTCAAGTCCGGTGGCGAGCACCTGCGAGGCTATGTAGTCCGAGAACTCGCGTATCGCCTCGTCGGTGGACGCATTGGGCTCGAAGAGGAGGGTGATACGGTCTGTGATGTCATACTTGCGCTCCTTGCGTGTGCGCTGTATGCGGTTCACGATGTCTCGGGCTATGCCCTCGCGCTCGAGAGCTGGGTCGACAGTGATGTCGAGGGCTATTGTGAGCGAGCCTTCGTTGGCCACGAGCCATCCGGGGATATCCTCCGAGATTATCTCCACGTCGGCAAGGTCGATGACGGCGGGTGTGCCGTTGACATCAATCTCGACCGAGCCGTTCTTCTCGAGCTCGGCCACGGCCTTGGTGTCGAGTGCCTGGACTGCGGCGGCCACAGCCTTCATGTTCTTGCCGTGCTTCGGTCCGAGTTTCTTGAAATCGGGTTTGACACGCTTCACGATGATGTTTTCGTCGCCCGACACGATGCGCAGCTCCTTGATGTTGAGCTCGCTCTTTACCAGGTCGGCTATTGCCTCGAGTGTGGCGCGCTGTGTGTCGTCGGCTGCGGGCACCATGAGTGTGCGCAGCGGCTGGCGTACCTTGATGTTCGTCTTCTTGCGCAGTGCCAGGGCCATGGATGTGATGTCCTGGGCCATCTTCTGGCGTGCCTCAAGCTCCGGCGCGGCCAGTGCCGGGTCGAACTCGGGGAACTTGGCCAGATGCACGGATGTTGTGCCGTCGGTGAGGTCGCGCCACAGACGCTCGGCAAAGAATGGAGCGAACGGGGCCATGAGCAGCGACAGCGTGCGCAGGCAGGTGTAGAGGGTCTGATATGCCGCGAGCTTGTCGGCGGTCATCTCGCCACCCCAGAAACGGCGGCGGTTGAGGCGCACGTACCAGTTCGAGAGGTTGTCGCCGACAAAATCGGCTATGGCGCGTGCGGCGCGTGTGGGCTCGTAGTCGTCAAGGGCCTCGTTGACCTCGCGTGTCAGGGTGTTGAGCAGCGAGAGTATCCAGCGGTCAATCTCGGGACGCTCGGCAAGGGGTACCTGCGGTGCCTCGGGGTCGAAGCCGTCGACATTGGCATAGAGGGCGAAGAAGCTGTATGTGTTGTAGAGCGTGGCGAAGAGCTTGCGCGAGGTCTCGACGACACCCTTCTCGTCGTACTTGAGGTTGTCCCAGGGCGACGAGTTGGAAATCATGTACCAGCGCACGGGGTCGGCGCCATACTGGCCTATCTGCCCGAAGGGGTCGACAGCGTTGCCGAGACGCTTTGACATCTTGTTGCCGTACTTGTCGAGCACGAGGCCGTTCGAGATGACGGTCTTGTATGACACGGAGTCGAAGACCATGCCGGCGATGGCATGGAGCGTGAAGAACCATCCGCGGGTCTGGTCGACACCCTCGGCGATGAAATCGGCGGGATATACCTCGCGGTTGTCAAACGCCTCCTTGTTCTCGAAGGGATAGTGTATCTGTGCGTAGGGCATGGAACCCGAGTCGAACCATACGTCGATGAGGTCTTTCTCGCGGTACATCGGCTTGCCCGAGGGTGACAGCAGCACGATGTCGTCGACATAGGGACGGTGCAGGTCTATCTTCTCATAGTTGGCCTTGTCATAGTCGCCGGGCACGAATCCGCGGTCGCGGTATGGGTTGCTCTTCATGAGTCCGGCCTCTACGGCGCGGTCTATCTCGCCGAAAAGCTGCTCGACGCTCTGTATGCACATCTCTTCCTTGGCATCTTCGGTGCGCCAGATCGGGAGCGGAGTGCCCCAGTAGCGGCTGCGCGAGAGGTTCCAGTCCTGAAGGTTCTCCAGCCACTTGCCGAAACGGCCGGTGCCTGTCGATGCGGGTTTCCACTTGATGGTCTCGTTGAGCTGCATGAGGCGGTCGCGCACGGCCGTGGTCTTGATGAACCACGAGTCAAGCGGGTAGTAGAGCACCGGCTTGTCGGTGCGCCAGCAATGCGGATAGTTGTGCACATGCTTCTCGATCTTGAATACCTTGTCGGTGGCCTTGAGCTCCATGCATATCTTCACGTCGAGAGTCTCGGTATCCTCAGTGGCCTCGGGGTCGTATGCGTTCTTGACATAGCGGCCCTCCCAGGGCTTGTATGCCTCCACGTCGACCATCTCCTCGACAAATTTGGGGTCAAGATCTTCGATGCGGTAGAAACGGCCTGTCATGTCGACCATGGGGCGTATGTTGCCGTCGCGGTCTATGAGGTGAAGCGGGGGGATGCCGCTCTGACGCGAAACACGGAGGTCGTCGGCACCGAATGTGCCTGCGATGTGGACTATGCCCGTACCGTCGTCAGTGCTTACATAGTCGCCGGGGATGACGCGGAATGCGCCGGGACCCGGATTGACCCAGGGAAGAAGCTGCTTGTAATGGATTCCCACGAGGTCGGTGCCCTTGACCTGGGCGGCAACCTGCCAGGGTATGAGCTTGTCACCTTTCTTGTATTCGTCGAGAGGGAGCTCCCTGGCCTTGGGGTTGAAGAACGATCCCATCAGGGCGTCGGCCACCACGACGGTGACGGGCGAGCCCGAGTAGGGATTGTAAGTGTGGACGATGTTGTAGAGTATCTCGGGGCCTACGGCCAGCGCGGTGTTCGAGGGGAGGGTCCACGGTGTGGTGGTCCATGCCAGGAAATAGGGTGTGCCGAAGCGGAACAGCAGGTCACGGTAGGGTGCCAGGGCTGCATATCCGTCGGTGCCTTCGGGCGAGTCGACAACCTCGAACTGGGCCACGCAGGTGGTGTCCTTGACATCGCGGTAGCAGCCGGGCTGGTTCAGCTCGTGCGAGCTCAGGCCGGTACCTGCGGCGGGCGAGTAGGGCTGGATGGTGTATCCCTTGTAGAGATAGCCCTTCTTGTAGAGCTCGCCGAGCAGCCACCACACGGTCTCGATATAGCGGTTGTCGTATGTGATGTATGCGTTGGGCATGTCTACCCAATAGCCCATGCGGCGTGTGAGGTCTTCCCATTCGCCGGTGAACTTCATCACCTCGCGGCGGCAGGCGGCGTTATAGTCGTCGACAGAGATTTTCTTGCCGATGTCCTCCTTGGTGATTCCGAGGTTCTTCTCGACGCCAAGCTCGACGGGAAGCCCGTGGGTGTCCCATCCGGCCTTGCGCTTGACCTGAAATCCCTTCATGGTCTTGTAGCGGCAGAAGATGTCCTTGATGGTGCGGGCCAGCACATGATGGATGCCCGGTTTGCCGTTAGCCGAGGGGGGACCCTCGAAGAATACGAACGAGGGACAACCCTCGCGGTCGCTCATGGTGTGGTTGAACACATCCTCGGCGTCCCAAAGTCCGAGGACACTTTCGTTGATTCCGGGCAGGTTGAGCCCGTTATATTCATTGAATCTCTTCGACATAAGATGCTTTTGGAAAAATTTTCGCAAAATTAGCAAAAGTCATTGATTAAAGCAACTTTTACAGTTTATATAATGTAAAAAAACTTGGCCGATATGACGGTGTGTGAGAAATAATTGCTAAATTTGCGGCTGCGCATCCATAAAGGTGCGACAGTACAAGCCTTGCGAATTTCCAATCAAAAACATATTTCTAAAAGTGAAAAAATTCAGACTATTCTTTCTGGCCATTATGGCCGTGTCGGCCGTGCTGCTGACGGCGTCGTGCAACAAGGATGACGACACCGATCCCGCCACCGTGCAGATGGATGTGAGTCCGTCGTCGCTGCTGCTGGCGGCCGATGACGCAACCTCACATGAGATTACCGTGTCTGTGTCATGGCCCGTCGACATCCAGGCCCTTGTCGCCGCCGACTGGTGTCATCTAACCCTCAAGACCACCACATCGCTCCAGCGTTTCTATGACCTCACCGTCGATGCCAACACATCGGCCGAACCCCGCTCGTGCTCGGTCAAGTTCTTCATATCTGGCCTGGAGAAGGGGACACTGCTCGTGACCCAGGGTGGAGTCAATGTGGAGCCCGAGAAACCCGTGGCCGTCAAGCCCGAGAATCCCGCATCGTTCCTCGGCCTGGGCTGGAACCTCGGCAATCAGTTTGACGCCCACAACAATGGCGTGGCCGGAGAGACATTCTGGGGCAATGCAGCCGCCACACAGGCGACCATGAATGCCGTCAAGGCTGCAGGATTCAACTCTGTGCGTATCCCCGTCACATGGATGGGGCATATCGGCGAGGCTCCCGGATATAAGATTGAGGACGCATGGCTCGACCGCGTGGCCGAGGTTGTCGGATATGCCGAGAATGCAGGGCTGAAAGTCATTGTCAATATCCATCATGACGGAGCCGACAGCAAGTACTGGCTCGACATCAAGAACGCCGCCACCAGCGCCGAGACCAATACCCGCGTCAAGGCAGAGCTTTCGGCTCTGTGGAGCCAGATAGCAAAGAAATTCACCTCGAAGGGCGATTTCCTTGTCTTCGAGTCGATGAACGAGATTCACGACGGCGGCTGGGGCTGGGGTGCCAACCGTAATGACGGCGGCAAGCAGTATGCTGTATTTAACGAATGGCAACAGGTGTTTGTCGATGCCGTCCGCGCCGCAGGGGGTGAGAACGCCACTCGCTGGCTGGGCATCCCCACATACTGCACCAACATAGACCTCGGCGATAACCTCAAGCTTCCCACAGACCCTGCGTCGAGGCTGCTGGTTGCCGTGCATTGCTACGAGCCCTACGAGTACACCCTCAACAACAAGTATTCCGAGTGGGGACACACCGGCTCGGCATCCAAGAAGCCGTCGAGCGGCGAGAAAGAGCTTGTCGCAGAGTTTGACAAGGTACTCAACAAATGGACCCGCAAGGGCGTGGGCGCATATATCGGTGAGTTCGGGTGCACACATCGCGCCGACAGCCGTGCCGAGACATTCCGCAAATATTATCTCGAATACTATACCAAGGCAGCCTCAGACCGCAACATCCCCGTGATATATTGGGACAACGGCGCCACAGGCGAGGGTGCCGAGGCCGGAGGCATCATCAACCACTCCACAGGAGCCTATATCAACAACGGTGCCGACATTGTGGCCGTGATGACCAAGGGCTACCACACCACAGATGCCTCCTATACTCTCGAGAGCGTATATCAGGGCGCACCCAAGTGACCCTCTCCCCACACGCAGAAACAGAGTCCCGGCCCCCCGCCGGGACTTTTTCTATACCCTACCTTCGCCATTTGCCTATGTTTTAGAAGAATTTCCGCCCGATTTTGCCTATGTTTTAGAAGGATTTTTGCCAAAATTTGCCTATGTTTTAGAAAAATTCACTATCTTTGTAATTGAAATTCAACGGTTTTATATGATACGACGGAATCTTATCGAAAATCTACGTTTTTGGGCGCGAAAAAAGAACCGTAAACCTCTTGTGATACGTGGTGCGAGGCAGGTTGGCAAGACCACTCTCGTCAAGGAATTTGCCGGAGAGTTTGACGGATTCATCATGTTAAATCTCGAGCGTCAGGATGACAGG
>OMDV01000352.1_pt1 | contig 12326 bp, 5 predicted proteins | sample 1673671 | NCBI WGS metagenome assembly OMDV01 (sample SAMEA103958118, study PRJEB25191) | human gut metagenome | reverse complement strand
TGCGGGTACGTTGGATGCAAAAGTATATTTTTTTTCTTTTTTTTCAAAATCTAAATACGGCCTAATCGCGTAACCCGGCGAAAAAAGAGGTCATCAATGCCTCGCATTCCCCGCCGAGGATGCCGCGCACGACCGTCGTTTTCGGATGGAAGACCGCCTCGGAATAACGTCTGTAACCCTTCTTGGGATCGTCGGCACCCCACACCACACGCCCTACCTGTGCCCAGCCGATGGCTCCGGCGCACATGATGCACGGCTCGACGGTGACATATAACGTACACCCTTGCAGGTATTTGCCGCCGAGGGTCGACGCCGCGGCCGTGAGGGCCTGCATCTCGGCATGGGCCGTAGGATCGGAGAGCGTTTCGACAAGGTTGTGGCCACGGCCCACCACCGCACCGTCGGCTACGACTACCGCACCGATCGGCACCTCTTGTTCATTTAACGCTTTGCGGGCCTCGTTTAGTGCGAGGCGCATGAATTTTTCGTCGGTTTTCCGCTGTTCTTCCATTTCGGGTATTTTCCGCAAAAATAGACAAACTTTTACAAACGGCCTCGTCGGGCGGCGGATTATCCCGCGCAGGAGCCGCCGCGGCACGCCCCGCGCCAAATAAAAATCCCGGCCCGCGTTCCGTATTTCGCTTCTTTTATTTAACTTTGCGGGTTGCAAGGACAAAACAAACAAAAAATACAAACCCCTATGTACAGAACCCATACGTGCGGCTGCCTGAGAGCCGAAAACGTAAACCAGACCGTCACCCTCGCCGGATGGGTGCAGAAAGTGAGGAACCTCGGCGCCATGACCTTCATCGACCTGCGCGACCGCTACGGCATCACTCAGGTCGTCATCGAGGAGCACTCGCCCGCCGAAGCCCGCCAAACGGCATGTTGCGTGGGCCGCGAATGGGTCATCCAGGTGGTCGGTAAAGTCATCGAACGGCAATCGAAAAATCCCAGGATGGCGACGGGCGACATCGAGGTCGCCGCCCAGAAGGTGACCATACTCCACGAGGCCGAAGTTCCCCCGTTCACGATCGAAGAGGTTTCGGACGGCGGCGACGACCTGCGCATGAAATACCGCTACCTCGACCTGCGCCGCCCGCCGTTGCAGCGCAACATGATCCTGCGGCACAAGATGGCGCAGGAAATCCGTCGCTTCCTCGACGCGGAAGGCTTCCTCGAGATCGAAACCCCCTATCTGGTCAACTCGACGCCCGAAGGCGCCCGCGACTTCGTCGTCCCCAGCCGCATGAACCCCAACCAGTTCTACGCCCTGCCCCAGTCGCCGCAGACCCTCAAACAGCTGCTGATGGTCGCCGGCTACGACAAGTATTTCCAGATCGTGCGCTGCTTCCGCGACGAAGACCTGCGCGCCGACCGTCAGCCCGAGTTCACACAGATCGACTGCGAAATGTCGTTCGTCGAGCAGGAAGACGTGCTGGAGATTTTCGAGCGCTGGGCCAAGCACATGTTCAGGGAGGTAATGGGCATCGAACTGGCTGAGCCGCTGCGCCGTATGCCGTGGATCGAGGCGATGGAGAAATACGGTTCGGACAAACCCGACCTGCGCTTCGGCATGGAGTTCGCCGACCTCACCGACCTTGCGAAAGGCCACGGCTTCCAGGTCTTCGACGACGCAGAATACGTCACGGGATTCGCCGCCACGGGCTGCGCCGCCTACACGCGCAAGCAGATCGACGCCCTCACGGAGTTCGTCAAGCGCCAGCAGATCGGCGCCAAGGGGCTGATCTGGATCCGCGTCGAACAGGAGGGCGTAAAATCGTCGGTCGACAAGTTCTACACGCCCGACGAGATCCGGGAGATGGCCGGCCGCTGCGGCGCCAAGGCCGGGGACATGGTCTTCATCCTCTGCGGCAAGAAGTTCAAAACGCTGACGCAGCTCTGCGCCCTGCGTCTGGAAGTGGCCCAGCAGTTGGGACTGCGCGACCCGAAGAAATTCGCGCCGCTCTGGATCGTGGACTTCCCGCTCTTCGAGTGGGACGACGAAACGCAGCGCTACTACGCCATGCACCACCCGTTCACCTCGCCCAAGCCGGAGGACGTACAGTATATCGACAGCGACCCCGGCCGCGTACGTGCCAACGCCTACGACTTCGTGTGCAACGGCACCGAAATCGGCGGAGGTTCGATCCGTATCCACGACTCGAAGCTGCAGGCCAAGATGTTCGAGGTACTGGGCTTCACGGCCGAACAGGCCCAGCTGCGCTTCGGGTTCCTGATGGACGCCTTCAAATACGGCGCACCGCCCCACGGGGGCCTTGCGTTCGGCTTCGACCGCCTGTGCTCGCTCTTCGGCGGCTCGGACTCGATCCGCGATTACATCGCCTTCCCGAAGAACAATGCGGGCCGCGATGTGATGCTCGACGCCCCGGGCTGCATCGACCAGGCGCAGCTCGACGAGCTGTGCCTCTCGCTGGTAAAGCCGGAAGAGTAACGCCCGGCCGGGTTCCATGCGATACAGGGTGCCGCCTGACGGCGGCACTTTTTTTGCCTGCATCCACGGCACCGCATTTGCCTGTTCCGGGAAAAATACCTATTTTTGGATCATAAAACGACACGGATCATGTCAGCTCCATTAGCCGAACGACTGCGCCCCCGCACGATAGACGAATATATCGGGCAGGAGCACCTCGTGGGTAAGAACGGCGTGTTCCGCAAGTTCTTCGAAACGGGCAACGTGCCGTCGTTCATCCTTTGGGGCCCGCCGGGCGTGGGTAAAACCACGCTGGCGAAAATCGTCGCCACGCAGCTCGACCGTCCGTTCTTCACGCTCTCGGCCGTCACGTCAGGCGTCAAGGACGTGCGCGAGGTGATCGAGTCGGCCCGCAAACAGCGTTTTTTCGACGCCAAGCCGCCCTTCCTGTTCATCGACGAAATCCACCGTTTCAACAAAAGCCAGCAGGATTCGCTGCTGGGAGCCGTCGAGCAGGGCGTCGTGACACTCATAGGCGCCACGACCGAAAACCCTTCGTTCGAGGTGATCTCGCCGCTCCTGAGCCGCTGTCAGGTCTACATTCTCAAATCGCTGGAGGACAAAGACCTGCAAACGCTGCTCGACCGGGCACTGACGACCGACACGGAACTCAAAGCACGCCAGGTCGAAGTGAAGCAGACGGGGGCATTGTTCAAATTCTCGGGCGGCGACGCCCGCAAGCTGCTCAATATCCTCGACATACTGGCCGGGGCGACGGAGGGCAAACTGACGATCACCGACCAGTACGTCACCGACTGCCTGCAACAGAACATCGCCCTCTACGACAAGAACGGCGAGCAGCACTACGACGTCATCTCGGCCTTCATCAAATCGGTGCGGGGCAGCGACCCCAACGCCGCAATCTACTACCTGGCACGTATGCTGGCCGGGGGCGAGGAGCCGCGCTTCCTCGCACGGCGGCTGGTGATCCTCGCCTCGGAGGACATCGGGCTGGCGAACCCCAACGCGCTGCTGCTGGCCAATGCCTGTTTCGACACGGTACACAAGATCGGCATGCCCGAAGCGCGGATCACGCTGGCCGAAACGACGATCTACCTGGCCACCAGTCCCAAGAGCAACTCGGCCTATACGGCCATCAACAAGGCGATGTCGCTGGTCGAGCACGACACCACGAACCGCCCCGTGCCGCTGCACCTGCGCAACGCCCCGACCAAGCTGATGGACAAGGCAGGCTACGGCAAAGGGTATAAATATGCACACGACTACGCGGGCAATTTCGCCGAGCAGGAGTTCCTGCCCGAAAGCCTCGCAGGGACGAAATTCTACGAACCCAACACCGGGAATGCCACCGAGGCGAAGATCGCCCAGCGCATGCAGGAGTTGTGGAAGGACAAGTATAAATAATACATCGAAGATTTCCGGCGGCACGCGCGGCATACGCACGATTCCCGGCACGGCAACCCGCATCACGACCATAAAATGAAACGCATCGGCATCATATCCGACACCCACGGGACATTCGACGACACGCTGCGCGAATTCCTCAAGGACGTGGACGAAATCTGGCATGCGGGCGACATCGGCTCGCTCGAACTGGCCGACACGATCGCGTCGTTCAAACCCCTGCGCGCCGTCTCGGGCAACATCGACGGAGGGCTCACACGCCGCGTCTACCCTGATTTCCTCGCATTCGAATGCGAGGGCGTGCGGGTGCTGATGACCCATATCGGCGGCTACCCGCGCCATTACGACCCGCGCGCAGCGGCAAAGATACAGGCGCTGCATCCCAAACTCTTCATCGCCGGGCATTCGCATATCCTCAAGGTGGTCTACGACCCGGTTTACGACCTGCTGCATGTCAACCCGGGCGCAGCCGGCGAATACGGTTTCCACAAAGTCCGCACTGCCGTGCGGCTGGTGATCGACGGCGCCGACATGCGCGACATGGAGGTCGGGGAGTGGCCGCGGAAATAATCCGCACCGGGAGACAAACCGGCAACCGAGTTCATTCCGGAAGCCCTCCCGGAAACAAGGGAATCCCGATCCGCTGTCGGGCACACCCCCGAATGACGGCGGCCCGGCACCCGGACGCCCTGTACGCAATGGCACCCACGGGTTTGGCGGAATAAGTCCGCAGGGAATCCGCCACGAAGCCGTACCGAAGACGCCCGCCCGAAAATACGCCGGAAAATCCACGCCGGAAAATCCACGCCGGGGCTTCATCCAAATAAGGCAGGCGCCGCAAAATTGCGGCGCCTGCCTTAATACCCCGGGAACGACCCGGCTGCGGATTATTCGGCAATCTCGATCCGCACCGGGCCGAGTATTCCGGCCTTCGTATCGCCGCGGTAGACCGTCGGCGAAGAGAGGAAGAGATTGGCCGTCGTATTGCAAACCCGGATTTCGATCCGGTTGGCACCGTCCTGCAACAGTCCGGTCACATCGAAACGCCAGGGCGGCGTCAGCCGCAAACCGGCCTCTCGCCCGTTGACCAGCACCCGGGCCGTCGAGACGACCTCGCCCAGGTCGAGTGTCACACGACCCGCGGGTTTCTTCGTCAGCGTAAAGTCCCGCCCGTACCACGCCGCACCGGAATAAGTACGCAAGGCATCGTTACGGCACCAGTCGCCGACCGTATAGCGTCCCGCCCCGCAAACCAGCTTCATAGGGCCGTCTATCGCCGCACCGCCGGCATACCCGCGCTCTTCGGTAAGCGTCAGCGACACCTCCGCCGGAAGCCCGGCACGCCGGGGCAACACGGCACGGTAGGTCACGGCGCCGTCGCTGCGGCGTGCGACCTCGGCGACCCGGCATTTCCGGCCATCGGCACGCACTTCGGGTTTCCGGCCAAAGGCCGTGAATTCCAGCGCCTCCAGTCCGGGCGCCGCCGTGAAGGTGAACCGCGCCCGCGTATCCGCCGTCTTCCGGCTGTCGAACGGCAGCAGCGCCCGGTCGCCGCGGAACTTCATCCGCAACGGGGCCTCGGCCAGCGTCTCGGGCGCGATGTCCGCCTTCCCGTCGCGCAGGGCGAACCGCGCCGTGCCGAACGAATCGTAATGCAGCACGATCTCGTTGATGCCCTTCTTCAGAACGACCTGTGCCGCAGGCTCGCGCCGTTCCCCGCCGACATAGAACCCCACGGGGCGGATCCCGCCCCATTCGGCGTCGTACAACCCGTCACGCGGGGCATCCACGCAGGTGTAGAGGTAATAATCCTTCATTCCGGATGCCTCGGCCTTGCGAACCATGCCGTTGAAAGCCCGTTCGGTCGCACCCAGGCGAATGAAATCGTCGTACATCTCCGCCTTCAGGCCGTGCCAGCCCTGATGCCCGAAGTCGCCCTCGACGCCCCAGCGCCATGAGAACGCATAGGGCCGCCACTCGTACCGCACGCCGGCTGCCTCCACGCCCGACGCTGTGCCGGGCAGGTTGTCCAGCACCGTCCGTTCATCCACCGAGGCGGGTACCGCTCCCAGCAGCATGAACCGCTCCCCGAAGGTGAAACGTCCGCGGCCTTTCCGAGCCTCGCCGCCGAGCCGTTCGTATTCGGCATCATAAATACAGGCTCCGATCTTTTCGTCCGTCCCCGGCCACTGGTAATCGCCGAAACGGTTGTCCAGCAAGGGTTCCAGCCGGAAATCCCACTCCCCGCCGAGGTCGATCCGCTGCGTGCTCCCCGCGCCGGCGGATTCCGCCCCGACCTCCGCATCGCGGGAAGGGTCGAAGAGGATCAGCTGCATGTCCGTACGCTCCAGCGGCATCACCACCTCGGTTCCGGCATCCGTGACGGCGGCGACCCGCAGCGGGCGTTTCCCGCCCGTCCAAGGATCCCACAGCTCCGCGGCTCCCCATGCACGGAAACGGCACGTTGCGCCCCGCCCGACGTTATAGACCGCAAAGAGGTCACGGCCGCCGATGCGGCGGTGCATGACGTAAGGGGTCGGATCCTCCGTCTTATGCAGGGCAGAACGGGCCCCGACATCCGAGGCCGGACGGAGCAGCGTGAAATCACGCTGCGTATTGCGGCCGATGAGCGCGATCGCATCCGCCGGGTCGCCGATACGGAAAACCCGGTCGCGCCCGCCCCCGAAGAGATCCGCCACCAGTTCCGTCAACGCCCGGCCGCCGCGCCCCTCCTTTTCAGAGGCCTCCGGCAGCGGGCCGATATTGATGACCATGCCGCCGTCGCGAACGAAGTCGCGCAGTTTTTCGAGCGACGAGTGGCGGATCGCCCGCATGGCGGGAACCACGACCACGCCGAACGACTCACCGGCCACATGCAACCGGCCGTCGCGCACCTCGGCGCGGCCGAGCGATTCGTAATCCATGTAGTCGAAGTCGATGCCGTCGCGGTAGATCGCCTCCCCGGCGGCAAAGGCGGCTTCGACAGCCTCGTTGCCGTACCCGGCCACCACCGGCTCGACGGGATAGAGGATCGCCACGTCGGCGACGTGGTATCCCTGCGACAGGATATAGCTCAGGCGTTCGGTACACTCCAGCAACCCGTCCATCTCGTCCCAGTAAGGCTCGTGGAAATGGTTGCAGGGCGCCGCCCACTCCCACCAGCCCCCCATGGTCGTATAGTAAAGCCCGTGCAGGCTCAGCAGGTTCTGCCCCATGGCGAAATTGGCGAAGATCGCATCGGTCAGCTGCGCCGAGTTGGTCGACCACTCGCTGCTGTGGAAACCTTCGAGCCAGACGCGCTGGCGTTCGTAGAGGTGCGAGATCGACGAGGCGACCTTGTTTTTAATAATGTCCTTCTGCAACATCGGCTGGTCACAACCCGGAGCCTGGTTCCAACGCTGGGTACGGAAATAGTCGCCGAACTCGCCCACGTCGCGGCCACGGCCGCCGTGGTCGCATCCGAAAAGCAGCCCGCGCCGCTGGTGCCACTCATAGACGGGGATGAAGAAGTTTTCCTCGCTCAGCGCCACGCGCACGTCGTTATAGTCCATGCGTACCTTGACCGAACTGTCACCCAGGTCGACGAACAGCGCGTCGATCTGCGGCAGGATGTCGTATCCCTTGCGGCGCATGAACTCGTCGCGGAAAATATCGTTCCAGATATTGCCCTGCAGGTTGAAGTTCAGCTCATCGGAGAAGAAGAAATTGAGCCCCGTTTCCGATTCCCCGGGGAAACGGTCGGCAAAACGTTGGAAAAAGTGCCGCACGTAACTGTGCCCCGCCCGAGGGTGCATCGGATCGAGCGAAGGCAGGCGCCGCTCGACCTTCACTTCGGCCACGAGGGCCCGCGGCCAGGGGTTCTGCCACTCGACCCCGTCGGGCCCCGTTTCCGGCAACAGGTCGACCGGCGCCCCGTCGATCCGGCCCCGGGCATCGAGCGGGTAAGCGTTCAGCGAAAGCGGCCGCTGCGCATAAGCCCGCGAGAAACGCTCCCCGCGGCCGAGTTCCAGGCTGTCGAAATGCAGTTCCGAACCGTTGAGCGTCGGGTCTTCGGCCAGCATCTCGTCCACATAGGAGCCCTGCCCCACGCCCAGCGTATAGTCGCTCAGGCTGACGGTCATACCGCGTTTGCCGGCCTCGGTCATGAACCACCCGAAAAGCTCCCACCACGCCGGAGTGAAGAGGTCGGGCTTCGAACGGAATGTCCTGCCGTAGGTGATGCCGCCCGTATCGGTGTGGCAATAGTTGATCTGCAGGCTGCTGATCCGTTTCCGGGCCAGCATGTCGAGCTGCCAGGCGAGATGTTCGCGCGTCAGCGTGTCGCCGATCCACCAATAGAAGGGCACCTCGCCGTAACCTGCCGGCGGGGTGCGAAACCCCCTTTCGAGGTCTATATTCCCCGAACGGTCGGGATAGCCCGGTGGCAGCGGGCGCGGCGGTTGTGCAAAGGTCATGGCGGCGGCGAGCGCCAGGAGAGGGATCAGTATCCGTTTCATATTCTTTTCGGGTTGAAGTCGGTTGTCAACAGCCCCGGACGGGCCTTTTCCACAAAAATACAAAATTAAAAATACAAATAAACAAGGCCAGCACAATAAAAACGCACACGCCCCGTTTAATAATTACAATAACAATTGTTTTTCAAGGAGATAATATCTTGGGAAAAAATTACATCCGGCTTCGGAAGGGTATTGATACGGCTTTCAGCCATCGTATCAAAAATAAAACATCCCGAATCATAATTGTATAACGGCAACTGACGCCCGGCACCGGCCGGCCCCTGTTTCAGCGGGTCAATACCGCTCCCGACACCGCACGGTACGGACAGCGGCGACCGCCGACCCGCACGACCCGGCCACCGACCGGAATACCCAGCCCGCAAGCCCCCCATCCGCAGTAACAATCCCCGGCGCAAACGGCATCTTCCGCCACAGGAAACGCGCCCGGCGCTGCGGCCGGCAACAGGCAGCAAATCCCGGTGCAGCCGGTAACCCCGCACATGAAGCCGTCCGGTACAGAGCCGCCCGGCACCGCAGGCAGCCCCGGAAACCAAAGCCGGCGAACCCCGCCCCGCAAGAGCTCTTTCCGACACCGGCCGCAGGGAACCGATCCTGCCTCCGCGCACCCTTTCCATACTACAGGCGACACCCTTCCGAGGGAGCGTCTCTTCCCCGCGAAAAAGGCCGAAAACCCTTTCAGAATACACCCAAACCCGTTTCCGGCATCGCACGCCAAAAATTTCACCCACACAATCCACTCAGGGACAACGCAATAAATGCCGACAAACAAGTTAACATAATATTTGGCAATAACACGCCGTTAGATAGGCGAAGAATCAAAAGTTAGAACATTAAATTTCATGACGACGCAACATGCAAGTAAAAATTTCAAAGACGCTCGAGGGCATCATCGCCCGCGCGGCGTTTAATACGACCAAGGCAGGAATCGACCACTCGTTGAAGGATTTTCTCATGCTGGAGATGCTCCGCGAAGAGGGATCACTCGCCTACCAGCTTTTATCCTCCCGCCTGAAGGACTGGGAGCTCTACCAGGTACGCCTGCGTATCGAACGCGAGGTATTGGGGTCGAGGCTGCGTGAGAAAACGGGCCCCGAAGAGTTTTACCGCGCCTTTACCGACGAGTTGTGCGCCGTATCGGGCGCCACGCGGAGCGTTTCTACGGCCCACGCGCTGCGAGCCATCGTCGGCGACCGCTCGACCGCGACATCGCGCGTACTCGAAATGTACGGCATCACGGGCGAAGTCGTATCCGAAGACATCAAGAAATTCGCCGCCGGCGACGACTTCCGCACGGAGATACAGGTACACATGCTCGACTTCGGCGAGGAAAACAAACCCGAAGAGAAAAACACATCGCACGTGCTCGACAAGTTCGGCGTAAACCTCACGCAGATGGCCCGCGAGGGCAAGATCGACCCCGTCGTGGGGCGCGAGCAGGAGATCGAGCGCGTAGTCCAGATACTCTCGCGCCGCAAGAAGAACAACCCGATCCTGATCGGCGAGGCGGGCGTAGGCAAGAGCGCCATCATCGAAGGGCTGGCACTGCGCATCGCAGGCGGCGAGGTGCCCTACACCATCGCCGACAAGACGCTCTTCTCGCTCGACGTATCGTCGCTCGTGGCGGGCACGAAGTTCCGCGGCGAATTCGAGGAGCGTATGCAGCAATTGCTCGACGAACTGCGCAAGGCCAAGGACACGATCATATTCATCGACGAGATACACACCATCGTGGGTGCCGGTTCTACGCAGGGCAGCCTCGACACGGCCAACATCCTCAAACCAGCACTCGCCCGGGGCGAACTGCAGACCATCGGCGCCACGACGCTCGACGAATACCGCGAGAACATCGAAAGCGACTCGGCGCTCGAGCGCCGGTTCCAGAAGGTCGTCGTCGAGCCCACGACACCCGAGCAGACGCTCCAGATACTGCGCAACATCGCACCCCACTACGAGCAGCACCACAAGGTGCGCTATACGGAAGAGGCGTTGCAGGCCTGCGTGGAACTCACCGGGCGCTACATCACCGACCGCTTCTTCCCGGACAAGGCGATCGACGTGCTGGACGAGGCGGGCTCGCGCATACACCTGCAATCGGCGCGCGAACCGGCCGAACTGCGCCAGATGGAGACCGCACTCGACCAAGTGCGGCGCGAACGCCGCGAGGCGGTCAAAGAACTGGTCTACGAAAAGGCCGCCTCGGCACGCCTGCGCGAAATCGCACTCCGTTCGAAACTGGGCGAAAGCCGCAACGAATGGCAGCGGTCGCTCGAAACCAACCCCGTGGAGATCACGGCCGAGCATATCCAGCAGGTCATCACCTCGATGACGGGCATCCCCGCCGAGCGCATCTCGGGCGGAGAGCTGACCCGCCTGCAAACCCTCTGCCAGCACCTTTCGCAGCGTGTCGTAGGGCAGCAGGAGGCCGTCGAAAAGATCTCGCGCACGATCCGCCGCTCGCGGGCCGGGCTCAAGGACGAGAACCGCCCGATCGGGGTATTCCTCTTCGTCGGCCCCACGGGCGTGGGCAAGACACTGCTCGCCAAGGAGGTTTCGAAATGGCTCTTCGACGAACAGCGCGGGCTGATCCGCATCGACATGAGCGAATACAGCGAGAAACACAACGTCGCCCGGCTGATCGGCTCGCCCCCGGGTTATGTCGGCTACGGCGAGGGCGGACAGCTCACCGAGGCGGTACGCCGCCAGCCCTATGCCGTGATCCTGTTCGACGAGATCGAGAAAGCGCACCCCGAGGTCTTCAACTCGATGCTGCAGATCTTCGACGAGGGGCACCTCACCGACGGTTCTGGCCGCAAGGTGGACTTCCGCAACACGATCATCATCATGACCTCGAACGTCGGGTCGCGCAACGTGGTCAAGAAATCGGTGCAGGTAGGTTACAGCACCGTGTCGAAGAGCGCCACGGCCTCCGCAATGCCCCAGTGCGAATACCGCAAGGCTCTCGAGCAGACCTTCGCCCCGGAGTTCCTGAACCGGATCGACGACATCGTATTGTTCCGCACGCTGGAACTGAGCGATGTGGAGCGTATCATCGAGCTGGAGTTGCAGGGGCTCTTCGAACGCACGCGCCGCCTGGGCTACAAGGTGAAGATCACCGACGGCGCCAAACGCCGCCTGGCGGCCATGGGCTACGAATCGCGCTACGGAGTCCGCTCGCTGAAACGGACGCTGATGGACAACGTCGAGGAACCGCTCTCGACGCTGATCATCGACGGCAAGCTCCACGAGGGCGACACCGTGATCGTGGAGTCGGACAAGGGCCGCGGCGTAAAACTGCGCGTGGCATAACCGACCGCTCGCAGAGAGGGACCGGGATCGTTTCCCGGCCCCTTTTCGCATTTTTCCGGCAGGAAAGGATGCGATATTTTCCATTTTTCCTAAATTTGTGCGAATATTTCATACCTCTTCAGAGAAACCAAATGCGTCCGATTTCTCTGAAAACCCTCTCCGGGGCCTTGTTTATAACCCTCTGCGCCGCGACGACGGCGTTCGCAGCAACCACTGAAGCCGACAGCCTGTCCGCAGCGCTGTCCCGGGCGCGCACGCCCGCCGAACGGGAGCAGACCTATGTCCGGCTGGCCGACCTCTGCGCCGACAGCACGGCGCTCGCCGCCCTCTACTGGGAAGCCGCACTCACCGAAGCCGCCGGAGCCGGAGACGACTACGGATGCCGGGAGGCGCTGGACCGGCTCGTGCAGGGATTCTCGGCGAAGCAGCCCGAACGGGCTTTGGAGTACGTCCGCCTTGCGGACAGCCTCCTGCCCGACCGCCGCTTCGCGCTGTTCCGTGCATCGCTCAACGCCTTCTGGCTCTGGAAGCAGATGTCGGTGGCCAACTCGTTCGAGGCGATCGACCGCGCGCTGGCGGAGTTCCGCGAGCGGCAACCGGGCAGCCTCACCCCCGAGGAGGAGATCGAATGGGAATTCCTCACG
>OMDV01000347.1_pt1 | contig 12439 bp, 9 predicted proteins | sample 1673671 | NCBI WGS metagenome assembly OMDV01 (sample SAMEA103958118, study PRJEB25191) | human gut metagenome | reverse complement strand
ACCGCCGCCATTACAGCGCCGACAACTGCTGCATCACCCTGTACGGCAAGATGGATATGGCCGAGAAGCTGGCGTTTCTGGATGAGCACTATCTGAGCAGGATGCCCAAGGGCACCAGCCGCCCCCGGCTGACGGTGCAGGACCAGCAGAACGGTGTGCGTGTGCACATCCCGTACTACACCGAAAACCCCGAGCCGGATCAGGTGCAGTGTGCGCTGGCCTGGTACACCGGCGCGTTTGCTGACCGGGAGCGCCAGCTGGGCGTGGAGATCCTGCTGGATGCCCTGCTGGGCACAAATCAGTCCCCGCTGAAGGCAGCTCTGCTGGAGCAGAAGCTGGGCGCGGATATTGACATTGGCTTTGACGACAGCACCCTGCAGCCCACGCTGGAGCTGGTGCTGCGGGGGGCCACCGCAGAGACTGCCCCCAAATTTGCAGCTGGCGTGAAACAGGCTGTGACCGACCTGCTGGCAGGGGGCATCCCCGAGGAGCTGCTGCTGGCCAGCCTGAACGCCATGGAGTTTGCCTCCCTGGAGCGCCCGGGCAGCCTGCCCGACGGTGTGCTGGATGCCATCTATGCCGCCACCGGCTGGCTCCACACCGGCGACCCGGCTCTGCTGCTCCACACCGACAAGCTGTTTGCTTCCCTGCGGGAGAAGCTCTCCACCGGCTGGTTCAACGACCTGCTGAAGGATCTGCTGCTGGCAGAGCCGGTGCAGGTGATCCAGACCCCGGCCCTGCCCAAGAAGGACGAAGAGGATGCTGCCCCTGCCCGCAACGACGGCAAGCTGGTGCTGGACCATCCGCTGACCGTGGCCGACCTGGGCGACGGTGACAGGAGCGCTGCCGGTACGGTGGAACCGCTGGCCGGTGCGGAGCTGCTGCACCACCCCTCCAAGGGCAGCCTGTATCTGAATTTCTACTACGACCTGGGCGAGTGCACCCCGGAAGAGGTGCAGTATCTTGACCTGCTGACCGATATTCTGGACGAGCTGGATACCCCGGAGCACACTGCCCGGGAGCTGCAGACCCAGCGCGCCACCTGGCTGGGCAACAGCATGGCCTGCATCAGCTTCTGGACCGGGCGGCAGGAGGGCAGCCCCTGCCACGCAAAGCTTACCTGGAACATGAGCCTGTTGGAGCGGAATCTGGACAAGGCCATTGCGCTGGGCAGTGAGTACCTCTATAAGACCTGCCTGACCGGCCCCAAGGCCGAGGAAGCCTTTGCCCGGGTGCTGAGCCAGCAGAAGCTGAACATGGAGCAGCAGTTCATCCGGCAGGGCAACCAGTACGCTGCCGTGCGTGCCGCCGCCCACTACTCAGTGGAGTATGCCCTGAGTGAGCGGTGCAGCGGCGTGACCGGGTACCACTTCCTGTGCGGCCTGCTGGAACAGGCCGACTGGGCCGCCATGGGCAAAAAGCTGGAGGCGGTGCGGGAAAAGGTGCTGAACCATGCAGCCCTGACCGTCAGCCTGCATGGCAGCGAGGAAGCGCTGGCAAAGCTGCGTGCCCTGCTGCCCGGCAGTGCCTTTGCTGCCCAGGGCCGCACCGCTGCCAAGCCCTACACAGAGGTGCTGACTGCCCCCGTGAACGAGGCCTTTATCATTGACGGCGGCGTGAACTATGATATCCTGACCTGGCCCATGGAGCGGCAGGCCGACCGCCGGGTGCTGGCCCGCATTATGAGCTACGAATACCTGTGGCACAACATCCGTGAGGTGGGCGGCGCTTACGGCACCGGAATGCTGACCCGTGCCCAGACCGAGGGACTGTACACCTATCGTGACCCCCACCTGACCGAGAGCTACGAGACCTTTGCCAAGGCCCCCGAGGTGCTGGCAGGCCGGGAGTACACCGAAAAAGACCTGACCGAGTTCATCGTGGGTGCGGTGTCCGAGATGGATTCGCCCAAAAAGCCCAACGCTGAGGCCAAGGAGCTGGACCGCCGGTACTTCTGCGGCATCACCGATGCCATGCTGGCCGCGGACCGCAAGGCCATGTGCAGCGTGACAGCTGAAACGATCCGGGCACAGGCCGCAGATCTTGCAGACCGGATGGCAAACGCCACCCGTGTGGCCTTTGGCAGCAAGGACGCTGTGGAAGCAGGCAAGCAGCTGTTTGACCGCATCGAGACCCTGTAAGCAGAACCGAAACTGAATCTGTAACGAAAGCAGGCACTCTGCCTTTGCCCTGGACGGGGCGGGCGGAGTGCCTGCTTTTTTGCGCAAAAGGCGCTTCACGCACCTGATGTGTCTGCGCGTGAAAAATCCGGGAGAAAAACGGAGATTTCTGCACGGTGCGATACAGCGATGAAAAATGAAAGATTATTTTATACGGATGGGATTTTATGACACTAAAAGTACAAAATGGCCCTGCGAAAGTGCGCGCTGTTGCAGGGGACGAAAAGCTGGTATCCTTGTGCCAAGCCAAACAGAAAGGATGTGAGAACACAGGATGGCGCAAGCAAAACAGACGGGCAGGGACAAGAGCCTTGCCAGCCTGCACAAGGCCACCGACACCCTGAGCACCATGCTGGCGCAGGAGGTCAAGGAGCTGAACGCCCGGCAGAAGGCCCAGCGTGGCGATGGCTCTGACCCCGCCCTGATGAAGGGGCTCAAGGAGGCTACGGCGGTGCTGAAGGATCTGGCCGCAGTGGCCAAGACCCTGAACGATCAGGGTGCGGATGCCGAGGCCCGGGCGTGCGGCGTGGTGCTTCTGCCAGCCGTGGAGGACGTATGAATGCAGAGATCGTATGGCGGCCCCAGCCCCGGCAGGCGGAGTTCATGCGCCGCCCGGAACCGGAAGCCCTGTACGGGGGCGCGGCAGGCGGCGGCAAGAGTGACGCGCTGGTGATCGAGGCCCTGCGGCAGGTGCACATCCCCCACTATCGGGGGCTCATCCTGCGCAAGACCTACCCCCAGCTCAGTGATCTGGTGGACAAGAGCATGGCTTACTACAAGCGGGCTTTTCCCACGGCGCAGTACAACGCCACCAGCCATGTGTGGGTGTTCCCCAGCGGGGCCAAGATCTACTTTGGTTCCATGCAGTACACCAAGGACCGCACAAATTATCAGGGCAAGGCCTTCGACTTCATCGGGTTCGATGAGCTGACCCATTTCGAGTGGGAAGAGTACAGCTATATGATGAGCCGCAACCGCCCTACCGGCCCGGGCACCCGGGTCTACCTGCGGGCCACCACCAATCCCGGCGGTGTGGGGCACGGCTGGGTGAAAGCCCGGTTCATCACGCCTGCCCCGCCCGGCACCCCCATTGTGGAGCGGTTCCCGGTGCGGATGCCGGACGGAACCGAGAAGGTGCTGGAGCGGGCAAGGGTGTTTATCCCGTCCAGCGTGTTCGACAACCCCGCCCTGCTGGAAAATGACCCGGACTACCTTGCCAGTCTGGCAAGCCTGCCCGAAGCGGAAAAGCAGGCCCTGCTCTATGGCAGCTGGGACAGCTTTTCGGGGCAGGTGTTCACCGAGTGGCGGAACGACCCGGGGCATTATCAGGACCAGCGCTGGACCCATGTCATTGCGCCCTTTGCCATCCCCAGACACTGGAAGATCTACCGGGGGTACGATTTCGGTTTCTCGAAGCCGTTCTCGGTGGGGTGGTATGCGGCGGATGAGGAGGGCAGGCTTTACCGCATCAAGGAGCTGTACGGCTGCACGGGCCGCCCCAACGAGGGCCTGCGCATCGACCCGGTGGAACAGGCAAGGCGGATCCGGGAGGCAGAGCAGAACGACCCGATGCTCAAGGGCCGCACCATTCTGGGGGTGGCTGACCCCGCTATCTTTGATGAGAGCCGGGGCGAGAGCATTGCCGCCATGATGGAGCGAGGCCCTCATTTTCTCCACTGGGTCCCCGGTGACCACACCCGGCTGGCGGGGAAGATGCAGTTCCACTACCGGCTGGCGTTCGATGGGGAGGGGCGGCCCATGTTTCAGGTGTTCAGCACCTGCAGGCACTTTATCCGCACCCTCCCGAACCTGGTCTATGACGAGAGCAATGTGGAGGACATCGACACCCGGCAGGAGGACCATATCTATGACGAGTGCCGCTATGTGCTGATGGAAAATCCCATCTCCCCGCCCCGGCAGACCGTGCAGCCTCCGGTGGGGGACGACCCGCTGGAGCTGCACCGGAGGGCGAGATTTTACAGGGTATAAACCTCTCAGGCGCGAAGCAATGACGGAGAGGTTTACAGGAAGGAGCATTATGAGCGAATTGGATGACAAACTGCCGATTGGGGCAGAGCAGGTGGCCAAAGCCACTGCCATTTTACAGAAATACAAGGCCGGAAAAGCCGCGCTGGACAAACGCATTGTGGACAACGAGCTGTGGTTCCGGATGGGACACTGGAAGAACTACCAGAACCCCATGATGGAGGGCAAGCCCCAGCCTGCCAGTGGGTGGCTGTTCAACAGCATTGCCAACAAGCACGCCGATGCCATGGACAATTACCCGGCCCCCAATGTTCTGCCCCGGGCGGCAGACGATGCGCAGACCGCACAGGTGCTTTCCAGCATCCTGCCGGTGGTGCTGGAGCAGGCAGACTATGAGCAGGTGTACAGCGACACCTGGTGGCGCAAGCTCAAGCAGGGCACCGGCGTCAAGGGGGTGTTCTGGGACCCGGAACAGCGGGGCGGTGTGGGCGAGATCACGGTGCGGCCCATGAACCTGCTGATGCTCTACTGGGAGCCGGGCGTGGACGATATCCAGGAGTCACCCAACTTTTTCTCCCTGAGCCTGGAAGATACGGACCAGCTGACGGAGCGCTGGCCCCAGTTGGAGGGCCACAGCACCAGCGCGCTGGAGGTGCCCCACTACCTCCACGACGGTGGGCTGGACACCAACGGCAAGAGCGTGGTGGTGGACTGGTACTACAAAAAGCGGAACGCGGAGGGCCGCCGGGTGCTCCACTACTGCAAGTTCTGCAACGGGGTGGTGCTCTACGCCAGCGAGAACGACCCGGAATACGCCGGACGCGGTTTTTACGACCACGGCCAGTATCCGTTTGTGTTTGACCCGCTGTTTGTGGAGGAGGACAGCCCGGCGGGTTTTGGGTACATCGACGTGATGAAAGAGTGCCAGACCGCCATTGACCGGATGAACCACGCCATGGACGAGAACGTCCTGCTCTCCTCCAAACAGCGGTATGTGCTGAGCGACGCGGCGGGGGTGAACGAGGAAGAGCTGGCGGACTTCTCCCGGGACATCGTGCATGTGGTGGGGCGGCTGGGAGACGACAGTTTCCGGCCCTTACAGACCACCGGCCTGCAGGGCAACAGCCTGAGCTACCGCAACAGCCGCATTGAGGAGCTGAAAGAGATCAGCGGTAACCGGGACATGACCCAGGGCGGCACCGCGGGCGGCGTGACGGCGGCTTCGGCCATTGCGGCGCTGCAGGAGGCGGGCAGCAAGCTCTCCCGTGATATGCTCAAGAGCGCTTACCGGGCCTTTGCCAAAGAATGCTACCTCATCATGGACCTGATGCGGCAGTTCTACGACGAGGAGCGCGTTTTCCGGATCATCGGGGAGACGGGCCGGAGCGAGTTCGTGCACTTTTCCGGCGCGGCGCTCCGGGCACAGGCCCTGCCCAGCGTGGGCGGTGTGGAGCTGGGCAGCCGGGAGCCCATTTTTGATATCGTGGTCAGCGCGGAGAAGAAATCAACGTTCAGCCGCCTCTCCCAGAATGAGACGGCAAAAGAGTGCTACCAGCTGGGGTTCTTTGCCCCGCGGAACGCGGACGCGGCATTGGCGGCGCTGGAAATGATGGATTTTGAGGGCATTGAAAAAGTCCGCCAGCGGGTGCGCCAGAACGGCACGCTGGCCCAGCGGCTGGAGCAGCTGCAGAGCCAGCTGGTGCAGTTGAAACAAGGGCCTCTGAGCGGCCCGGGAGAGAACCTGAGCACGGCGGCAGCGGCAAGAGCGATGAAAGGAGCGGTTTCATGATCAAAGTGACCTATACCGAACTGGACGGCCCCAGCGGCCCGACCCTCCGGCTGGAAGCGGCGGGCCATGCGGGCTATGCCCCGGCCGGGCAGGACATCGTGTGCGCCGGGGCAAGCACCCTGATGCAGACGCTGGTCTATCTGCTGGCCGGGGAGGAAAGTGCCAAAAGCGATGCCTGGGACGAGCCGGAGGGCCCGCGCCTGGCCGTGACAGCGGCTGCCCCGCGGAAGCCCTGGGTGGAGGGAGCATTTGAATTTGCCAAGGCAGGTTTTGCCCTGCTGGCAGAGCGCTACCCGGACAACGTGCGCTTTGCGGACCTGAGCGGCCGCGGGGAGCAGTGCATGGTGGACCTGCAGCTGTTTGCGGAGGGGGAGGGCAGTGCCGCCCCACCGCCTGCTTCTGCTCCGGCGCTGAGCCGCGCCCAACAGCAGCAGGCCATTGCGTCGGGCACGATGAAAGCAGCGGAGGCAGAGGCCCCGGCGCAGCCGCCGCGGGAAGCAGTGGCAGAAGAAGCCGGGAAAACAGAGCAGCCGGAACCGGCGGCAGAGCCCACAGCACCGGCAGTGCCGGAAACACGCCTGCCGCCCCGTCTGCCCGCACCGGGCCGTGGTTTTGTGGAGCAGCTGCACGCCCAGTGGGCGGCGGAGGAAGCCCTGCTGCGCCGGGACGTGCCGGGCTTCTCCCTGAAAGCAGAGCTGCGGGACCCGGAGATGCGCCGCCTGATGCAGCTGCCCGGGATGCGGCTGGGGGATGCCTACCGTCTTGCCCATTACAGCGATGCCCTGCGCCAGACGGCCCGGACCGTGGAGCAGGGGGTGGTGGAGCGGATCCGGCAGCGGGCCTCCCGCCCGGCGGAAAACGGCACCCGCCCCGGCAGTGCGGCGGTGACCAGAGCGGACGTGGCCAGCATGACCCGGGCCCAGCGGGAAGCGCTGGAGCGGCAGGCGCTGCATGGGGTGCAAATCAAGTTTTGACCTCTCACCGCTGCGGTCTGGCTTCGCCAGCGCCTTGCGGAGCTCCTCGATCAGGGGAGCCAAGAATCAATGTAAGAGGGAATTCCCTCTTTTAAAAAGCATTTTACGGATACAGAAAGGACAAACAATATGAAAAACTACGAAATGAAGATCGATCTCCAGCGGTTCGCGGATGCGTCGGCCAGCCTGAACAACACCACGGCCACCATGACCAAGGAGATGAAGACCTTTTACGAGAAGCGCCTCATCGACCAGGCAGAGCCCCGCCTTGTGCATGACCAGTTTGCGGACTACTACCCCGTGCCCCAGAACGGCGGTAAGACCATTGAATTCCGCAAGTACGACAGCCTGCCCAAGGCCTCCACGCCTCTGACGGAGGGCGTGACCCCCAACGGCCAGACCCTGAACGTGACCACGATCACCAGCGACCTGCACCAGTATGGCGGCTGGACCCCGCTGACCGATGTGCTCCAGATGACGGCCATTGACAACAATGTGGTGCAGGCCACCCGCGTGCTGGCCAGCCAGGCGGGCCGCACCATGGACAGCATCACCCGCGACGTGCTGGCAGGCGGCACCAATGTCCTCTATGTGCCCAAGGTGGCGGAAGACGGCACCGAGACGGCCGTGAACAGCCGCAAGGCGCTGGACAAGACCTGCACCCTGACCCCGAAGATCTTCTTCCGGGCCGCGGCACAGCTGGGGGCCATGAACGCGGACCCCATCGGTGACAGCTACATTGCCATCATCCACCCCTATGCCGCCTATGACCTGAAGACCTGCAGGGAATTCATTGAGGCGCACAAGTATGCCGACCCTGAGACCATGTACCGCGGCGAGATCGGCAAGCTGGGCAACATCCGCTTTGTGGAGACCAGCGAGGCCAAGATCTGGAAGGACACCACATGCCCCAGCGGTCTGGCCGTGTTCGGCACGCTGGTGCTGGGTGCCCATGCCTACGGTGTGACCGAGCTGGAGGGCGGCGGCCTGGAACACATCGTCAAGCAGCTGGGTTATGGCGACGACCCGCTGAACCAGCGCGCTTCCGTGGGCTGGAAGGGGATGCGCGCCGCCGAGCGTCTGGTGGAGCAGTACATGGTGCGCATTGAGAGCGTATCCAGCTATTCGGAGAATGCGAGTGCCAACTGAACCTCTCAGGCGCTTCGCGCCAGCTCCCCCAGTAGGGGGGCCTTGGCAAACCGGGCAAGCCCTGCTGGATGAACGAAACCAGGCAAGGCGTAAAAGGCAGTGCCCCTGCGACAGAGGGCAGAAAGGATGAAAAATGGACAAGAAAAACGTAAGAATCCGACTGTTCAAGGACAACAGCCGGTACAAGGGCGACCTGTTTGTGAGCGTGAACGGCGTGAGCTATAAGATCCGCCGGGGCGTGGAGGTGGAAGTGCCGCCCGAGGTGGCAGAGGTGCTGGAGCACAGCCAGGTGCAGGATGAGCGCACCGCTGCCCGCATTGCCGCCGCCGAGAAGATCGCGGGGTGAGAGCATGACAGTGGGACAGGCTCTGGAACGGGCCGAGGAACTGCGGCCGGGCTGCAAGGTGGACAGCTGCACCCGGCAGCGCTGGCTCTGTGAGGAGGACGGGATGCTGCGGGCCCTGCTGTTCTCCGGCTGCGGGCTGCGGGCCGGAGTGGGGGCAGACCTTGCCTGGCCTGCGGAGGGCGGTCTGGACGATGCCGTAGAGCTGCTGGTACCCGTGCCTTTTGATGCGCTCTACCCGCATTACCTCTGCGCAAAGCTGGATGCTGCCCTGGGCGAGACGGAACGTTACGCCGGGGAGCAGGCCCGGTATAACAGCATTCTGGCCGAGCTGAGCGCCTGGCTGCGGCGGCGGGCAAAGCCGAAGCGCGGTGCGCAGTGGCGGTGGTGAAAGGGAGGAAAGTGGATGCTTCTGACAAATCGGACCGGTGTGAAGAATACCCGGGATCTGCTGCGGGCCTTTGGCGGCCTGAACGAGACCTACGGCTGCACCGAGGCTGAGTACAGCGGGGGAATGAATTTTTCGGCCCGGGATTTCCCGGCCCTGAGCACTCGGCTGCCCCGCCGCAGGCTGCAGGAGCTGGCCGGGCTGAACGGGATGTATCACCTGAACGGTCTGCTGACCGTCTGCGGGCGGGACCTGGTTTATACCCCGGACGAGGCCCCGGCCCAGCCCGTCACCGTGAAAAATGCCGTGGCAGACAGCCGCAAGACGATGGTGGGCATCGGAACAAAGATCCTGATCTTCCCGGACAAGGTGGCGTTCGATACGGCCGACGGCAGTGCGGCTCCGCTGGGTGCTGCCTGGGAGGCGGGAAGCCTGAGCGTGAGCTTTGCACCCTGTGATGCTTCGGGGAATACCTACGAGGTGAAGGACAAGGGCACGAAGGAGCCGGAACACCCGCAGGACGGCCAGCTGTTTCTGAAGCTGAACGAGCCGGACAAGCCCTATTCCGCAGAGAATACGCTGGAGGTGTACAGCGAGGCTTCGGGCAACTGGACGGTGATCCCGCTGGACTACTGCCTTGTGACCGCTGAGGGCATCGGGGCGGAGTTCCGGGTGTGGGACACCGTGACCCTGACCGGTACGGGGGCTGAACAGGCAGGCCAGTGGGCCGGGCTGGACGGCGACCGCATCGTGTACGGTGTGACCGAGACCACCCTGCGCCTGCGGGCTGACCCGGGCGGTGAACATTTTTACGGCAGGCTTGTCCACAATGGCAGCAGTGCTGTCTGGGTGAGCATGGACGGCACACAGCGGGAAGAGTATTTCCCGGCGGAGGGTGTGAAGGCAGAGCGCCGGGTGCCCGACCTTGAGTACCTGACCGAGTGCGACAACCGGGTGTGGGGCTGTTCCAGCAGCGAGAATGTCATCTATGCCTGCAAGCTGGGCGACCCCACCAACTGGTTCTCCTACCGGGGCATCGCGGCAGACAGCTATGCCGTGACCGTGGGCAGCGACGGCCCCTTTACCGGCGCGGCCACCTGCATGGGCTATGCGCTGTTCTTCAAGGAAAACACCCTGCACAAGCTCTACGGCTCCAAGCCCTCGGATTTCCAGCTCAGCTCCCTGCGCTGCCGGGGCGTGGCCAGAAACGCGGCCCGCAGTCTCTGCGTGCTGAACGAGACGCTGTACTATCTCTCGCCCGACGGCGTGATGGCGTGGGACGGCAGCATCCCGGCCAAGGTGTCGGCGGCGCTGGATGCCGGGCGGCTTGCCAATGTGAAGCAGGCTGTGGGCGGCGCGCTGGATGGCCGGTATTATCTGCATGTCAGCCGGGAAAACGAGGTGCGTCTGCTGGTCTATGATACCGAGCGGGGCCTCTGGCACGAGGAGGATGTCTGCTCCTTTGAGATGGCCAGCACCGGCGGGCAGCTCTATCTCTGGGATGGCCGGGCGCTCTGGGCCGCTGACCCCAGCCGGGAAACGGCAGGGCAGAGAAGCGAGGGAACGGAACAGGGCGTGGAGTTTGCCCTGACCACCGGAGATCTGGGGCTGGACAGCCCCGAGGAGCGGTACCTCTCCCGGCTGACGCTGCGGCTGGATGCCGCCTGCAGGAGCCGGGTGACTGTGGAAGTGAGCTATGACGGCGGCCCCTGGGAGAACGCCGCCGCCCTGACAGTGGAGGGGCCGCGCCGCAATTGTGATCTGCACCTTGTGCCCCGGCGGTGCGCCTCGCTCCGGCTGCGGCTGTGGGGCTATGGGCAGATCACCCTGCGGAGCCTGGCCAAGACCTTCAGCGGGGCAAAGGGAAACTGGATGGAACTGGAGGGATGAACCATGGCAAGCATTGCGGGCCTGGGCAAGATCGGCCTGCCCAGGCTGAGTGAGAATATGGACCCGGAGGATGCCCGGGCCCTGCGGAATTATCTGTACCAGATGCAGGAGCAATTGCAGTATGTGCTCTGCAATCTGGACACCGAGAATTTCTCGGAGGAGCTGCGGGGCAGGCTTTCCGGCAGTTTGGGAAAGGAGGAGACATGAGCGAGAAAAAGAAGCAGGAGTACACCACAGGCGGGCTGAAAAACCGGCAGGATGTGGAAAACGCGCTGGCTTCGGCAGAGTACCGGCCCTCGCAGGAGGTGACGGACGCGGCCAGCGACCTGAAGCAGTGGCAGGCCAACCGCCCCGGCGATTACGAGAGCGCCTATCAGGGCCGCATTGACGGCCTGATGGAGGATCTGCTGGACCGGAAGGAATTCAGTTACAGCTATGGTGCCGACCCACTGTACCGCCAGTACGCCCAGCTGTACACCCAGAATGCCCAGAACGCCAGTGCCGACGCGGCGGCGCAGGCCGCTGCCCTGACCGGCGGCTATGGTTCCAGCTATGCGGCCAGTGCGGCCCGGCAGGCATACCAGCAGCAGATCGGTGCACTGAGCGAGGCCATCCCCACGCTGTACCGGCTGGCGCTGGATACCTACCAGAGCGGCGGCGATGCCTTGGTGGAGCAGATCGACCAGCTGAACGGGCAGGAGCAGAATGCCCAGCAGAAGTATGAGCGGGAGCTGGCGGATTACTACACCCAGCTGGAACAAAAGGGCAATGCCTACAACACGGCTTACACCCAGGATTACGGGCGCTATCAGGATTATCTGGGCCAGTTGGACAGCCTGTACGGTTACTACGCGGCACAGGAACAGCAGGAGGCGGCCCGCCGCCAGCAGGGCTTCAACAATGTGATGACCGTACTGGGCCTTCTGGGCGATGCGGCTCAGCTGGCCATTACCGGCACCACGGGTCTGGGCAGCATGGCAGGCAGCCTGCTGAACACCGGGTACAACATCTATGCAGGCAACCGCGCCTATGAAGCCGAACGGGCCGACACGGCATGGAAGCAGAAAATGCAGGAGCAGCTGCGGCAGGATGAGCTGGCACAGCAGCAGTACAAAAACGAGCAGGCGCAGCAGGAATATCAGGACAAACTCCGCCAGCAGCAGGTCAGCAATGCCCTTGCGGCAGAGCGGCTGGACCTGAGCAAGAGCCAGTGGGCAGCCAAGCAGGAAAAGGCCAGCCGGACTGCCGAAAAAGCCAGCGCCGATGCAGCGGCAAAGCGCGGCAGCCTGACGGGTGACACCGGCCTGAAGGTGGGCAAAAGCGGCGTTTCCAGCGGCGGCACCGTGCCGTACAGCGCGGCGAGGATGCGCAGTCAGGGCCGCAGTGATACGGCCATCCGCACCCAGCTGCTCAAGGAGGGATACTCCAGCAGCGAGGTCAGGAAGATCATGCAGCAGCTGAACAGCTGAAAAAAGGGGAGGGCAACCGTGAAGGTGCTCTCCCCTTTGTGCTATGCCCGGACATCCCGTTTTTTCAGCAGGAGCCATGCCAGAAGGAACATCGTCCCCAACCAGAAGATGCAGCTGAAGGCAAACAGCCCGTAGCTGCCCGCCAGAGCATCCGCGCTTTTGTTGGAGTTCATACCCAGCTGCATCAGGGAATAGGGCCACAGGATTCCAAAGCCTTTGGAGCTGATAAAGATGCCGGTAATGCCGCCCAGCAGCCCCAGAAAAATGGGCA
>OMDV01000336.1_pt1 | contig 12650 bp, 13 predicted proteins | sample 1673671 | NCBI WGS metagenome assembly OMDV01 (sample SAMEA103958118, study PRJEB25191) | human gut metagenome | reverse complement strand
GCGTAGGATACGCTGGGCGTGGTCGTGACGTGCAGCAGGTACACATCCGCGCCCGAGGCGGTCAGGCCGGCGGAGAGCGCGTCCTCAAACATATAGCAGCTTCGCCGCGTGTCCTTGCCGATTACGACTTTGCACTTGTGCTCCTTGCCGAAATACCAGCCGATAAACCGGCCGATCTCAAATGCGTGCTGCACAGTCAGCGTCCGGTTCGCTTCGCCGCGGAAACCGTCCGTTCCGAAATATTTACCCATTCTGTCATTACTCCTCAAACTCTATCTCAAATCAGGCGTAAACCTGCCGAAACTGATGTAAGTATAGCACAGGCGGCGCCGCCGTGTCAACAAAACCGGCGCTTTACTGCATAAGCCGGAGCGCGGGGGTAATTGACAAAACCGCGGCGATTCAGTATTATATGTATAGAAACCGGGATAACAGGCGCACACCCCGTACATAGTATTCAGGAAAGAGACATACGGACACACGGAGGGTAGCGGAACATGGACGCAAACAGAATGCTTCTCATAGTGAATCCGCGCGCCGGCACCATGCAGTCGCAGCGCAGCCTGTTCAAAATTGTGGACGGATTCTGCGCCGCCGGCTATGAGGTGACGGTGCGCGTCACGCAGGCCGCGGGGGACGCGTTTGCGACGGCGGCGGGCAGCGGCGGGCGGTCCGGGTCAAAGGGGGCCAGGGCGGCATAGCTCAGCCGGGGGCGGCGGATGAGGTCGGCCAATCTGGCCCCGTTTTTCACCTCCGTCTCCCCGTGGGCCTCCAGCAGGGCGTCCAGGGCGGGGGACGGGGCCACGCCGGTGTGCTCTAACCGGCGGACCTCCCGGTCCGCTGCGGCGTATTTGGCCAGGGTCTTTTCATACTGCTCCTTGGACACCAGCCCCAGCTCATAGCCGATGGGGGTCAGGCGGCGGTCCGCGTTGTCCTGGCGGTGGAGCAGCCGGTATTCCGTGCGGGAGGTCATCATGCGGTAGGGCTCGTTGGTGCCCTTGGTCACCAGGTCGTCCACCAGCACGCCGATGTAGCCCTGGTCCCGGCGCAGGATCATGGGCGGGCGGCCCAGCAGCTTCAGGGCCGCGTTCACCCCGGCCACAAAGCCCTGCACCGCCGCCTCCTCATAGCCGGAGGAGCCGTTGAACTGCCCCGCGCCGTAAAGGCCGGGGACCACCTTGCTCTCCAGGGTGGGCTTTAATTGGGTGGGGTCCACGCAGTCATATTCGATGGCATAGGCGCACCGGGTCATCTCCGCCCGCTCCAGCCCCGGAACGGTGTGCAGCATCTCCAGCTGCACCTCCTCAGGCAGAGAGGAGGAGAACCCCTGGATGTACAGCTCCTCCGTGTCCAGCCCCATGGGCTCCACGAAGAGCTGGTGGCGCTCCTTATCCGGGAAGCGGACCACCTTGGTCTCGATGGAGGGGCAGTACCGGGGCCCTACCCCCTCGATGGTGCCATCGTACAGGGGGGAGCGGTCCAGATTGGCCCGGATGATGTCGTGGGTGCGCTGGTTGGTGTAGGTCAGCCAGCAGACCGCCCGGTTCTCCGGCGGGCGCTCTGTCTGGAAGGAGAAGGCCAGCCCCTCCTCATCCCCAGGCTGCCGCTCCATGCGGGAGAAGTCCACACTGCGGGCATTGACCCGGGGGGGCGTGCCCGTCTTGAAGCGGCGGATGGTCAGGCCCAGCCCCGTCAGGCACGCTGTCAGGGGGAAGGCGGCAGCCAGGCCGTCAGGCCCGGAGTCCCGGACCACCTCCCCCACGATGGTGCGTCCCCCCAGATAGGTCCCGGTGGCCACCACAGCCGCCTTGACCGCTTGACAAAGGTTGCCGCCTTTGGCTCTGAGGACTACAGCAAGGAAGAACTGATTGCCGAGATCGGCGCTGCCGCGCTAGTCAATCACGCTGGGCTTGAAACCTCTGGAACCCTGACCAACTCCGCAGCTTATATACAGAGCTGGCTCAAGGCTCTGCAGGATGACAAACGCCTGATCGTTTCCGCCTCCGGCAAGGCTGAAAAAGCCGTCAACCTGATTCTCAACCGGTAAATCAACCAAGTCAACCGCAGGTAAAGCCCCTCCGGGGGCTTGCCAGTGAGACCGTTTCGGGATACAGCATCCCCCACAAATTCATAGAGCGACGCGCCGTCCGGCGGTCGAGAGGAGCATCCAGCATGAACGAGCACCACGAATTCCGACCTGCCCAGAGGCCGGACAAACGCAGCGACCGCCCCGAAGGACGTTTCGAGGCCAGAACCGACGGCAAGCCCGAACGTCCGCGCCGCAGCCTGCGCGAGACCGTCTGTGACATCGACCGCGATATCCTGCGCATGCTCATGCGCCGCCACAATCTCATCAAACGCATGTACAATGCCAAGGGCTTCCTGGAGCCCGCGGAAGAAAAAAGCATCCGCGAGTCGTGGGAAGCCGCCGTTTCCCGCGTCAGCCGCGACCCGCGCCTGAGCGGCCGTTTCTTCACCCTGATGCAGGAGGCGGAATTCCTGCCCCGCCCCGGTGAGGACGGCGAAGCCCAGCGCCCCGCCTTCAACCTCGCCCCCGCCGACATGCCCGTGCGCCTGTCCATGCCCGCCCCGCGCGCCTGCCGCCTGACCCGGGCCTGGGCCACGCTGGCCGCCTGTACCGGCCAGGCCGTGCGCATCGCCCCCGCCCTGATGAACGATCCCGTGGTGGACTGCGTCAAGCTGCTCAACCAGCTGGGCGCCCATGCCAACCGTGATGACGGTGCCGTGCATGTGGCCGCCGGTGCGCCCCTGGGCACCCCGGACAAGGTGCTGCATGTGGGCGACAGCTCCTGGAACTTCTATCTGGTCCTGGGCCATTACCTGGGCCGCCCCTCGCGTACCAAGTTCACCGGCGGCGCGGCCCTCAAGCTGGCCGATCTCGGCGCCACCCGCCGCTTCCTGCCCCTCATGGGCGCGCGGCTGGTGCATGTGGTGCCCAAGTCCGACGGCTTCCCGGTGCGCATCGAATGCTCCGGCGTGCTGCCCGGCAAGGTGGTCTTCCCCGCCGATGCCCCGGTGGAGCTGGCCGAAGGCATCCTGCTGGCCGCGCCTTCCTACGAGCGCCCCATCACCCTGGACCTTTCCGCCATGCCCGAACGCGAGCTGGCCTTTGCCCGCATCCTGCCCGTGCTGACGGCTGCCGGTGCCGACATGCGCCGCGAAGGGGACGTGCTCCACTTCCGGCCCTGCACCCTGAGCATCCCCGCCGAACCCGCCCTGCCCGTGGAACCGGAACTGGCCGTGTTCCTGATGGGCCTTGCCCCCGCCCTGGGCGGTGAAGTGCGTCTGGAAGGCCAGTGGCCCGCCTGGCCCGGCACCGAAGCCGGTCTGGACCTGCTGCGCCGGACCGGTGCCAGGGTGGAATGCTCGGAAACCGGGATCCTGGTCCGCAGCCTGAAGCCGCTGGCCGAACTGCCCGCCGCCTTTGCCCTGCCCGAAGGCCTGCCCGTCTCCTGGCGCCCGCTGGCCGTGGCCCTGAGCGCCATGACGGCCCTGCGCGGCGGTCGTGCCGTGCTGCCCGCCGGTCTGGAAGCCGAAGAGAACGTGGTGGAGAGCTACCTGCACGCCGCCGGTCTGGCCCTGGATGCCGAAGGCCGCCTTGTGGCCCGGAAGCCCGGTGACGAGATGGAAGACGTCGAGGAACAGGACGAGGAGGGCCGCCCCGTGCGCAAGCCCCGTCCCGCCCTGCAGGCCCGCGGCTGGAACGCCCCCGACGCCCCCTGGGCCGTGGCCCTGGCCCTGGCGGCCTGCGCCCGCGGCAGGCAGGAAGGCTTCAAGCTGGGCAACCCCGGCGTGCTGACCGAGCTTTATCCGCCTTTCTGGGTGCTGTACAACAACCTGCCCGAACCGCACATGACGCGCGAGAACAAGGAAGTGCCCGCCGAGCCGGTCAAGAGCCGCCGCCGCGTCATCACCAGCGCCGTGGCCGTGCCGCCTCCGCTGGAAGACGAAGATTACTAGGACCGGGCAGCTCCGCCGCATGGCCGGACCGTGCGGTCCGGGCCGTGGCGGCTCTCCGGTATGCAGACGAAAAGGGCGCCCATCCTTCGCGGATGGACGCCCTTTTTTGCTGGCGGCAAGCGGCGGCGGGCTTCTTCTGCCCTGTCCTGCCCACGGGATGGGTCCCGTCAGGCCAGCTCTTCCGGGAGCTTGCAAAGGTCGACCCATTGCCCGCCGGTGACGGCGGCCAGCTCGTCCGGGGTCAGCTGCACGGCGTTGTTGGGCGCACCGGCGGCGGGGTAGACCACGTCATAGCGCCTGAGGCTCTCGTCCAGGAACACGCGCACCCCTTCCGGCAGGGCAAAGGGACAGACCCCGCCCTGGGGATGGCCGGTGAGGCGTTCCACATCCTCCACGGGGATGAAGCGGGCCTTTTCGTGGAAAAGATCCTTGAACTTGCGGTTGTCCAGACGGGCCAGGCCCATGGTCACCACCAGCACGGGACCGGTGGCGGTGAGGATGGACAGCGTCTTGGCGATACGGCCCGCCTCGCAGTGCAGGGCCTCGGCCGCCAGCGCCACGGTGGCGCTGGAGACGGTGAACTCGCGGTAGCGGTCGCCCAGACCGCGGGCGGCCAGCTGGGCCCTGACGGCTTCGGTGCGCATGGCTGGATGCTCCTTTGTGGGAAAAAGCCCCGTCCTGCCGGTGACGGTGATGGCCGGCGGCAGGACGGAGTTCCTCCCCGTCCTGGGGGGAGGGGGCCTGCCGCGCAGGCCCTTCCGCTCGGGTTTACAGGGTGATGGGCAGGGGGCCGAAGCTGGCCTCGTAGCGCTTGCGGAACTCGTCCTTGCTGAAGTGGTGTTCCTGCGTGCCCAGCTGCTCGATGGCGTAGCAGGCGCTCACCGCGCCCAGCTTGGCGGCTTCGGGCATCTCCAGGCCGCAGACCAGGCCCTTGAGCAGGCCCGCGCGGTGGGAGTCGCCCGCGCCGGTGGGATCCTTGACGCCGTCGCAGGGGATGGCGGGCACATGCACGTCCACGCCCCGGGCATTGCGGATGCGCTGGCCGTCACCGCCCAGCGTGGTCACCAGCCAGCCGGTCATGGCCACCAGTTCCTCTTCGCTCCTGCCCGTCTTCTTGCAGACCATGCCCAGCTCGTAATCATTGGTCACGCAGGCGTAGGAACCGCGGATGGCGTCGCAGAGGTCGTCGCCCGAGAGCACGGGCAGCTGCTGGCCGGGGTCGAAGATGTACCGCACGCCCTTTTCACGGAAGAAGCCGGGCAGGCGGCGCATGTCGTCCACGCTGCCGGGGGAGACGATGGCCCAGTCCCTGGCGGGATCGAGGTCGGGGAAGGTGTAGGTGGCGGGCTGGCTCATGGCGCCGGGGTAGAAGCCCGTGATCTGGTTGTTGTTCTGGTCCGTGGTGATGTAGCACAGGGCCGTGAACACGTCGGAATCACGCCGGATGCCCTCCAGGGACAGGCCCAGCTTTTCCCAGGCCGCCGCATAGCCGGTGAAGTCGCGGCCGGCGGCGGAGACCACGATGGGCTTTTCGCCCAGCAGGGCCAGGGTGTAGGCGATGTTGCCCGCGCAGCCGCCGCGGCGTTCGTCCATGCTGTCCACCATGAAGCTGACGCTCAGCATGTGCAGCTTGTCCATGAGCACATGGTCCTGCAGGTTGCCGCCAAAGGTCATGATGCGGTCAAAAGCCAGGGAACCGGAAACATAAATGGCCATCTTCGTTCCTTTTATTCGTTGGGCTGCCCTGCGGGCGAGCTGTTTTGGGCGATCCACGCCAGGAAGGGCGCGTTGCCCTTTTCCAGCGGCATGCCCACGATACAGGGCACTTCGTAGGGATGGGCCGCCTCCACGGCGGCACGGAAATCTTCCCACGCCGCCCGGCTGACCTGGGCCAGCAGCAGGCATTCGCGGCTCTCGCGGACCTTGCCGTCCCAGCGGTAGACGGAAAGGACTCCGGGCAGGATGTTCACTCCGGCGGCCAGCCGTCGTTCCACCATCAGATGGGCCAGGGTTCGGGCGGTCGCTCCGTCGGGCACGGTCACACAGGCAAGCAGGCTCATGGCGTCCTCCTGTTGGGGAAGTGGGAAAAACGGACAGAAGATACACCAGCGGGCCGCAAAAACCAAGCATGGCCCGCCTTGCCCCCCCTGCCTTCCTGTGGCATAGCAGGCTCATGAGCGCAAAAAAATCCCTGCCGCGCGGTGCCCTGGCCCGCGCCGAAAAAGTCCTGGCGGCCCTTCAGGCCCGCTACCCCCGTCCCGCGACCCACCTTGAGGCCGGCAACGCCTGGGAACTCCTGGTGGCCACGGTGCTGGCCGCCCAGTGTACCGACGCCCGCGTCAATACCGTGACCCCGGAGCTGTTCCGGCGCTGGCCCGGCCCGGCCGAGCTGGCCCTGGCCACGCAGGAGGAGCTGGAAAGCGTCATCCGCTCCACGGGCTTCTATCACAGCAAGGCCCGCAACCTGCTGGGCGCGGCGCAGCGTGTGGTGTCCGTCTATGGCGGCCAGGTGCCGCCCCGGCTGGACGAGCTCATCACCCTGCCCGGCGTGGCCCGCAAAACGGCCAATGTGGTGCTGTTCGGCGCCTTCGGCATCAACGAGGGCCTGGCCGTGGACACCCACGTCAAACGCATCAGCTACCGTCTGGGCCTCACCGCCCATACCGATCCCGTGGACATCGAACAGGATCTGATGCGTCTTTTCCCCCGTGCCGAATGGGGCGACGTCAACCACCGCATGGTCTGGTTCGGCCGCGATGTCTGCCACGCCCGCGGCCCCCGCTGCGCGGAATGCGAGATGGCGGACTTCTGTCCCCGCCGCGAACCGCCCAGGGGAAAATAGCTTTTGGGGAAAAGAACATGGGGGAAGGGGGGAACTTTGGCCAGCGCACAAAGTTCCCCCCTTCCCCCACACCCCCATCCTCCTTCAAACGCGCTTTAGTATTAAGGCTTTTTCATCGCCGTCGGTCACGGCCCTTGCGGCGTGCTTCCTTTCTTTTTCCGCGCAGGGTGGCAAATCCTCCGGCGAGCCGGGGGATGCCCTCTTTTTCTGTCGTGCGCTGGCCGGACTGGGGAGAGCCGGCCGGAGAGGACAGTGCATCAGGTCCTGTGACAAAAAGCAGCCCGGCCTCCGTCGAGGCCGGGCTGCTGCGTTGTGGCGAGAGGGATGGCCCCGGAGAGGGCCGGGGCGGGCATCCTACTTGCGGTCGATCCACCATGTTTTGTCCACGCGGCCGTACCACCAGCGGTTGTGGTCCGTGCGCAGGATGACCTCGCACAGGGCCTGGGCCTGCGGGCTGCGCAGGCGTTTGACCGCGCTTTCCAGCCAGTCGGCGGCAAATTTGTTGCCCTTGTCCAGCTCGGCCTTGAGGTTGCAGATCAGGTCCAGCTGGTCGGCATCATGGGCCAGCCTGGCCTCCAGGCTCCGGCGTTCCTGCCATTCGTCCCAGCCGTCGAGGATGTCCTGTTCCAGTCCGGTGCCGTCCACGGCATCCTGCAGGGCCTCGCGGTCGCGGCAGGTGTCGTAGCGGTGGTTCACATAGTTGAAGTCGCCGGTACGGGCTTCATGCAGGTCATGGAAAAGGCAGAGGAAGGTCACGCGGGCGGCGTCGGCTCCCGCCAGTTTGGCCAGGGTGTAGCCGATGACGCTGGTACGGTAGGAATGCTCGGCCACGTTCTCGCTGCCGGAGCCCAGAAAGGCATAGCCGCTGCGCGGCGTGTGGCGCAGATGGCCCGCCTCGTGGAAAAAGTCCGTGATGCGTTCCAGCTGCCGCGCATCGGGCAGGTCCGCTGCGGGGGTGCTTTTGTTTGGGCTGTCCTGTGCCATGTGTGTTTCCTTATGGATGGAGCGCGGCGCCCCCTCCGTTGCTGATTTGTGTGAAAACTGTCCGGCGCGCGCCATCGTCCGCCCCTTTCCGTCCTTGCCCAGCCGCCGGCAGGCGGTGTTTTTTTCGGGGGAAGGCCATCCAGGCAAGGCCGTGGCGTTTCCGGGCCTGGCCATCCTCCTGGGCAAAGCGCGTTGGGGGAGGGATGGGGGGCCCTTCCCCCGGAAAATCCCTGCCCGCTCTTATTCCAGCCCGTACTTGCGCAATTTGTTGTGCAGGGTGGCGCGGGTGATGCCCAGGCGGCGGGCGGCCTCGCTCTTGTTGTCCTCGGTCTGGCGCAGGGTGTCCTCGATGGCGCGGCGTTCCAGGGCTTCCAGGGACAGGCCCGCCAGGGAGGCCTCGGCGGTCTCCGTTGCCGGGGCGGCCTGCTCGGCGGCACCGGTGACGCTGGCGGGCAGTTCCGGGCCGGTGATGAGGTCGCCGGTGCAGAGGATCACGGCGCGCTCCACGGCGTTCTGGAGCTCGCGCACGTTGCCGGGCCAGGCGTAGCGGCGCAGCATGTCCAGGGCCTGCGGGGCGAAGCCCTTGACGTTCTTGCGGTTGCGGGCCGCGAATTTTTCCAGGAAGTGGGCCGCCAGCAGGGGGATGTCCTCGCTGCGTTCGCGCAGGGGGGGCACCTCGATGCTGATAACGTTGAGGCGGAAGAACAGGTCTTCGCGGAAACGTTTCTGCTCCACTTCTTCCTGCAGGTTGCGGTTGGTGGCGGCGATGACGCGCACGTCCACCGTGATGGGCGAGTCCGAGCCAACGCGCTGCACCTCGCCCTGCTGCAGGGCGCGCAGCAGCTTGGCCTGGAGGGAAAGGGGCATCTCGCCTATCTCGTCCAGGAAGAGGGTGCCGCCGTCGGCCTGCAGGAAGCGGCCCTCGCGGCGGCGGTCGGCGCCGGTGAAGGCCCCGCGCTCATGGCCGAACAGTTCGGATTCCAGCAGGTTCTCGGCCAGGGCGGCGCAGTTGACCGTGACCAGGGGCTTGCCCGCGCGGGCGCTGGCACCGTGGACGGCGCGGGCCACCAGCTCCTTGCCGGTGCCGGATTCCCCGGTGATGAGCACCGTGGCCTCGGTGGGCGCCACGGTGGCGATGATCTCGCGCATGGCGCTGATGGCGGGGCTGCGGCCCAGGATCTCGGGCCCGGCGGCGGCCTCGCTGAGCTGGCGGCGCAGCTCGCGATTCTCCACGCTCATGCGGGAGTGGTCCACGGCCCGCTGCAGGGTCTCGCGCAGGGCGTCGAAGTCCAGCGGCTTGGTCAGATAATCGTAGGCGCCCAGGCGCAGGGCCTCCACGGCGGTCTCCACGGAGGAATAGGCCGTCATCAGCACCACGGGCAGGGCCGGATTGTAGTCCAGGATGCCGCGCAGGGCGTGGATGCCGTCCATGCGCCCCATGCGCACGTCGGTCAGCACCACGTCGTAGGGTTTGGCGCGCACGGCCTCCACGGCCAGGTCGCCGTCGGCCGCCTCGTCCACGCTGTAGCCCCAGGCCTGGAGCATCATGCGCAACATGCCGCGGTGGGCATCGTCATCGTCAACCACGAGAATGCTGGTGTTCACCCTGGTCCTCCCCCTTCTGCCTGTTGGCGGCAGGCCCCCCGGCCTGCCTGTCCGGGCCGTCCGCCGGATGGCCCGCCGCCTTGCCGGCCTGCGGCAGGCGTATGAAAAACGTGGTCCGGCCGGGCGTGTCCGCCGTGGCCTGACGGGATTGCACATAGACTTCGCCCCCGAGCGCCTCCACGATCTTGTGGACCGTGGCCAGCCCCAGGCCCGTGCCGTGCCCCTTGGTGGTGAAATAGGGGTCGAAGATGTGGCTGAGGTTCCCGGGCGCGATGCCCTGCCCGGTATCCGTGACCGAAAGGACGAGATGCTGTTTCTCCACCGTGCAGTCCAGGGTCAGGGTGCCGCCGCCGGGCATGGCGTCCAGGGCGTTGAGGCAGATGTTGAGCAGGGCCTGCCCCAGCCTGTCGGGGTCCATGCGGGCCGGGGGCAGATCGGCCGGGAGGCTGTTCACCAGCCGGACGCCGCGTTTTTCGGCATCCTGGGCGATGAGGCGCAGCACATGGGCCACGCTGTCTTCCAGCGGCGCGGCCACGGGACGCACGTCACTGGGGCGCGAGAGCCCGATGAGCTCGCTGATGACGCGGTTGAGGCGCTCCACCTCGCGCACCATGACGCCCGCGGCCTTGCGGTCCTCGCTGCCTTCGGGGAAACGCATGCCGAAATAGGTGGCGTAGCCCTTGATGGAACTGAGCGGGTTGCGGATCTCGTGGGCCACCCCGGCGGCCAGCGTGCCCACGGCGGCCAGCTTTTCCTTGCGGCGGATCTCTTCTTCCAGGCGGCGTATCTCGCCTTCGGCCCGGCGCTGGCGGCGGCGGGACTCGCGGGCGCGCTGGGCATAGTACAGGGCCAGCAGGCAGGCCAGGCCCACCAGCATGGCCACCCCGGCCAGCATGAAGACGTGGTCCCTGTCCTGGCTGCGGGTGATCTCGAAGGGCGAGAGGTCGAGGCCCAGGAAGATGACGGGTTGCGGCAGGCCCGGCGGCAGCTGCTGCCCCTGCGGGGGCTGCATGAAATAGCGGTAGACCACGAACACGCGCTGCCCTTCCATATTGAGGACGGCAGAGCGGGTCCGGCTGCCGGGGGCCAGCATCTTCATGGTCTTCTCGTCAGCCTCTTCGCCGTTGATGCGCAGTATCTCGCCCAGGCGGTTGCCGTTGCTGTGGGCCAGGATGGTGCCGTCGGGCATGGTGACGGCGATGAACTGCACGTCCGAGGTGCTGGCCATCTCCTTGAGCAGGATCTGCAGGCGCACCCGGGCCTCGCCGCGCATGCTGGTGCGCAGCATGCTCTCGAAAGCCATGATCAGGGAGCTGCCCTTTTCGGCCAGCAGGCGCGACATGGCGCGCTCGTTGCGTTCGATGGAGGCCAGGGCCAGCAGGGTAACCAGCAGGATGAGGACGAAGGCCGTCCCGCCCAGCAGCAGTCCCAGCGGGGTGTTCTGCTGCTGGGCCAGCTGCGAACGGGCCTGCGAGCAGTCGTTCTCGCGCACGGCCTGGTCATTGGCCACCATGCCGCCGCTGTCCTGACCGGACGCGGAAGGCCCCGGCGTCTGGCGGGGCCGGCGGGCGGCGCGGGCCAGCCTGTGGCGGCGGGGGTCCAGCAGGGCGGCAGCGGCGGAAAGGCAGCGGCGGAAAAAGTTCATGCCTGCACTATAAGCATGGTTGGGGCCCCTGTCACCTTGCCGTCGGATATTTGGCTTGCATGTTTTTTGCAGGAACAGGGAAAGACGAAAAAAATGCCACGGCCCGTGCGCGGCCTTTCCTTGCGCCGCGGACACAGGCTTGATATGCCAGAAGCATGGCCCAACAGAACAAGGTTTGCCTATGTGGAAGAATATAGTTGTCAGTGGTCTGGTGATGACATCGCTCCTGCTGCTGCCGCTCCTGGCGGCTGCCGGGGGGCATCATGGCGGCGGTCACGGGCCGCGCGGCTATCGCAATGTCGACCAGTGGCTCCAGAGCCTGCCCGAGGAACAGCAGGTCAAGGCCCGTGCCATCCTTGAAGAAGCCCGCCCCGGCATCGAGGATACCCGCTGGCGCATACGCCAGAAGCGGGAAGAGCTGGCCCATTTCGATTATGCGGAGGATTCGTCCGCCGAGACGCTTTCCCGCCTGGGCTGGGAACTGCAGGACCTGCGCGACCGCCTGCGCCTGCAGCTGGCGCAGCTGGAGGGCCGCCTGCTGGACGAGGTGGGCGTGAGCTTTCGCCGTGCCGGCAAGAGCCGGGGCTGCAACAGCATGATCCGGCAGGACGTGATCCATGCCTATTCCCTGCAGGAAAGCCTCGAACCCTGTCCGTAACGCCCGCCGACCTTCGCCGACTATCCATGCCCCGCCCGGACGGGGCTTTTTTTGTGCCCGGGCTCCGGCGTCGGGGCCCTGTGCCGGGGTGTATGAAAATTTGTCTGCTGTATAATTTTTAGCCAGATCCGCCCGCCGGCTGCATAAAAACTGGACATCCGGGGCCCCCGCCCGCCCGCCGGAAACGGCATGTTTGCCAGGTTGTACATTCAACATATTGATTTATATTGAAAAATTATATTTGGCACGGGGGTTGCTATAAAACAGAGCACAAAGGGCAAGACCCAAAGCCCAAAGACAATCCACTCTGCAAAGAGACAAAGGAGCACATATATGAAGACTTCCCGTGTGATGATCCCTGCCCTGCTGGCTGCTGCCCTCATCGGCGGAACCATGACCTCCGACGCTTTCGCCGGTCCCCACCATCGCGGTCAGGGCAACGGTTACGGTCCCTGTTACGGTTACGGCGACGGTGGCTGCTGGGAAGGCGGCTGGGGACATCACGGTCACGCCCGCGGCTGGGGTTACCGGGCCATGTCGGACGCGCAGCGCGCCAAGTTCGACAAGATCATGGAAGAGTTCGCTCCCCGCATGGAACAGCTGCGCGACAGCATCTATGTCAAGCGCCAGGAACTGCGGGCTTTGGAAAACGCCACCAACCCCGATGTGAAGGCCGTGCGCGAGGCCGCTACCGAAATGACCCGCCTGCGCAACGAGATGGCCGACCTGCATGACGCCCTGGGCGACAAGCTGGCTGCCGAAGTGGGCGTGCCGGAAGGCTTCAAGGACGGCCCCCGCGGCCCCCGTGGTCCCCGTGGCGATCGCGGCCCCGCCTTTGACGGCCCCCGTGGTGACGCCGGCTGCTACGACGGCCCCTATCGCGGCCACTACTAAGCGCTGATACCTGCCAACGGCAGCAAGAAATATCTGGCCGG
>OMDV01000329.1_pt1 | contig 12756 bp, 10 predicted proteins | sample 1673671 | NCBI WGS metagenome assembly OMDV01 (sample SAMEA103958118, study PRJEB25191) | human gut metagenome | reverse complement strand
AGACCGGCCACGGCACACCGGGGGTGAACAGCTCGTGGCGCAGATAGTGGCCGAGGCCCTGCAGGGCTACACCGCCCGCACGGTGGATTCCGCCGTGCCCCTGCAGCCCCGCCGCGACACGCCCCGGCAGGTGGAAGTGCCCTACGCCGCCACCGACGGCCAGAAAACGGCCCTGTTCACGGTCAACTGGCTGCTGGGCGAACGCGGCGACGTGCATCAGGCCTTGCTCATGGAGATGCTGGAACACATCCTCGAAGGCCTGCCGGGCTCGCCCCTGCGCAAGGCCCTCATCAGCTCCGGCCTGGGCGAGGACACCACCGGCTGCGGCCTGGAGACCGACCTGCGCCAGATGTACTACTCCACCGGTCTCAAGGGCGTGGATCCGCGCAAGGTGCAGGACGCCGAGATGCTCATCTTCGAGACCCTCGCCGCCCTTGCCGAGGACGGCATCGACCCCGCCGCCGTGGAGGCCGCCGTCAACAGCGTGGAATTCGCCTACCGCGAGAACAATTCCGGCCGCTTCCCGCGCGGTCTCTCGGCCATGATCCAGGCCCTGTCCACCTGGCTCTATGACGGCGATCCGCTGGCCCCGCTGGCCTGGGAAGGTCCGCTGGCCGACATCAAGGCCCGTCTGGCCGCCGGGGAGAAGGTCTTCGAGAACGCCATCCGCGATCACTTCCTCAACAACGAGCACCGCGCCACCGTGGTGCTGCTGCCCGACGCCCGTCTGGCCAGGGCCCGCGAGGAGCGCGAGGCCGCCCGCCTGGCCGCCGTGCACGCGGCCTGCTCCGATGCCGAACGGCAGGAACTGGTGGAGGCCACCCGCCGTCTGCAGGCCGCCCAGTCCGCCCCGGACAGCCCCGAGGCCCTGGCCACCATCCCCAGCCTGGGCATGGACGCCCTGCCCCTGCGCAACACGCCCGTGCCCTGCGTGAAGGAGGCCCTGGGCGGCGGCCAGACCTGGCTGGCCCACGACCTGCCCACCAGCGGCATCGCCTATACGGCTCTGCTCCTGCCCCTGAGCGCCGTCCCGGCCCGTCTGGAGCCCCTGCTGCCGCTCTTTGCCCGCAGCCTCACCGAAGTGGGCACCGCCCGCCGCGACTTCAGCGAGCTGGGCGCGCGCATGGCCGCCAAGACCGGCGGCGTGGGCGCCGATCCCCTGCTGGCCACCACCCGCGGGGAACGCGGCCTGGTCAAATATCTGAGCGTGGCCGGCAAGGCCGTCTACGACAAGGTGCCCGACCTGTTCGACATCTTCCGCGAGATCCTGCTGGAGCCCCTGACCGACCGCGCCGTGCGCCTGGAGCGCCTGCGCCAGATGCTGCTGGAGGACAAGGCCCGTCTGGAACACGGTCTGGTGGCGGCCGGTCATTCGGCCGTGGGCTCCCGCCTGCGCGCCCACTTCACGCCCTCCGGCCTGCTGGCCGAGCGCCTGTCGGGCATCAGCCAGCTCATGGCCGTGCGCGGGCACCTGCAGCGCCTGGACAGCGATCCCGACAGCCTGCTGGCCGATCTGGACGAGCTGCGCCGCCTCATCGTGGCCAGCCCCGACGTGCTGGTGGACTGCACGGCCGAGACCGCCGGCCTGGATGCCGTGCAGCGGCAGGCCGCCGGCCTGCTGGCCGCCCTGCCCGCCGGTCGCGACGCGGCCCCGGCCCTGCCGCCCTTCAGCGACGCCCTGCCCGCCGCCGAGGCCTTCCTGGCCCCGGCCCAGATCAACTACGTGGGCAAGGCGGCCAACCTCTACGACCTGGGCTACACCTACCACGGTTCGGCCAGCGTCATCCTGCGTTACATGCGCATGGGCTATCTGTGGGAGCATGTGCGCGTGCGCGGCGGTGCGTACGGCGCCTTCTGCACGCTGGACCGCATGGGCGGCACCCTGGTCTGCGCCTCCTACCGTGACCCCAACGTGGACGACACCCTGACCGCCTATGACCGGATGGCCGACTACCTGCGCTCCTTCCGTCCCGACAGGGAGCAGCTCACCAGCGCCATCGTGGGCGCCATCGGCGACCTGGACAGCTACCTGCTGCCCGACGCCCGCGGCGCGCAGGCCCTGGCCCGCCATCTGGCCGGGGACGACGAGGACGCCCGCCAGCAGATGCGTGACGAGATCCTCGGCACCACGGCCCGGCACTTCCGCGACTTCGCCGACGTGCTGGCCGAGGCAGCCCGCCACGGTGTGACCTGCGTGCTGGGCGGTGCCCGGACCCGCGCCGCTGCCGAGGCCCACGGCTGGCAGATGCAGGAACTGCTGTAGTCCCGGCCCTGAGGCCTGGATGCGTACATGACGGCTCGGGGGCGGGGAGGTTCCTGCACGGGCAGGGGCCTCCCCGTCCCGCCATGTCCGCTCCCTCCCGCCCCTTTTCCCCGGCGGTGGCAAGGGCCCTCCCGGACGCCGCCCCGCTCTTCTCCCGCAGGGAAGGGGACCCGCCGGAACAGGGCCCCTGCCCTGCCCCGCAAAAACGGGAACAGCCTACGGCCCGGCCAAAGACGGCTTGCCGTATTGCCTTTTCCCTCTGGAATATCTACTTTTTCAGGGCAGCCTTCGGACAGGCCCCGTACGGGCACACCCCGCCCGCTGGCCGCCTTCCCGTGCTGCTGCCGTGCCTTCCGCCCCCCCGGGGACGGGACGTCCTGCCGGTCCCCGGCATCCCCGGGCCCTGCGGCATCCTTCCGGGCAACGGCGCCCCTGCCCCGCGTCCGGGAGGCCCCTCGGGGACCTTCCCCGCACCTGCTCCCAAGGAGGCTCCATGAAGCAGACCCCCGGCCCCGTCATCGGCGCCCCTTCCTTCGTCCTGCCCGCCAATGTGGCCGACAATGCCCGCTTCCTGGCCGGGCGCGTCGACGAGGTGGCCCTGTGCCTTTTCGAGGCCCGCTCCTGCCTGGACTACGGCGAGGACGACCTGCCCCCCGCGCTGGCGGACCTGCCCCTGAGCTGGCATGTGCACCTGCCCGTGGACCTGCCCTGGCCGCGCAAGAAGGATGCCGATGCCGTGCGCGTGGCCGTGGAACTGGCCCTGCGCGTCTTCGACAGGGTGGCCCGGCTCAGGCCCTGGGCCGCCGTGCTCCACGCGCCCAAGGGCAGCCCCGTGCTGCAGCGTTTCATCCTGCGGCAGGCCGCCGCCTGCTGGCAGCGCCGCAGCAGTATCCCCCTGCTGCTGGAGAACACCGACATCTGCGACATCGCCGGCCTGGGGCGCGGCTTCCCGGCCGAACACGGCCTGGGCTTCTGTCTGGACGTCGGCCATCTCATGGGCTATGCTCAGAACGCACTTTGGGCATCCCCTCTGCCCGAGACGGCGGCCCTGGTCCACTGGAGCGCCCCCGGCACCCGGGACCAGCATCTGGCCCTGCACCGGTTCACGCCCTCCCAGCGGCATCTGGCACGGCAACTGGCCGGCCGTCTGCCCCCTGCCTGCCGTCATCTGCTGGAGATCTTCCGCTGGCAGGGGGTCGAGGAATCCCTGCCCCTCCTGCGCGACCTGCTGGCCAGCCAGCCGGATACCGTGTCCCCCGGCTGCCCGCACGGCCCCCACAACGCCAAAACAGCGGAGTAAAGCGGTCATGACCAATCCCTATGTAGCGCAGATGCGACAGTGGCGGCAGACACTGACCAAGGATCAGCGCTGGGCCATCCTCATCGCGGCGGACCCTGATGCCCTGGCTTCGGCACTGGCCCTCAAGCGCATCATGGCGCATCGTGTGCGCGGTGTGGACATCTTCCGCATCAACGAGGTCACCCGGCCCGACAACCTGGCCATGATCCGCTACCTGCGCATCCCGGCCAAGCTCTGGCAGCCCGAAAAGGCCGACCTCTACACCAATTTCGCCATGGTGGATTCCCAGCCCCACCACAACCCGGCCTTCCAGGGCATCCCCTTCGATCTCATCATCGACCATCATCCCCTCACCGCGGGCCAGCTGCCGCAGGCGCCCTACTGCGACATCCGCCCCGGCTTCGGTGCCACCAGCACCATGATGACCCGCTACCTCCAGGGCCTGCGCATCAAGCCCGGGCCGCTGCTCTCCACGGCGCTGCTCTACGGCATCCGCACGGATACCGCCACCTTCGAACGCTCCGGCGGCGAGGAGGACCTGCGCGCCTACCAGTGGCTCATCAAGCACGCCGACGCCACCCTGCTGCGCCGCATCATCCGCAGCGAATACCTGCGCGCCTGGCTGCCCCTTTTCTCGCGCGCCTTCCGCTCCCTGCGCGACTGCCGGGGCGGGGCCATGGTCTGGCTCAACGAGGTGGACAGCGCCGACCTGCTGGTGGCCGTGGCGGACTTCTTCACCCGCGTGCACGGCCTCAAGTGGATCGCCGTCTGCGGCGTGGTGGACAAGACCGTGGTGGTCATCTTCCGCGGCGACGGCAGCCGCGACATCGGCCGTCTGGCCGACGCCTGCTTCTACGACGTGGGCTCCGCCGGCGGCCACCGCAACCTGGGCCGCGCGGAGTTCCCCCTGTCGGCCATCCCGGCGGGCACCAAGCCCGCGGAGTTCATCTTCCAGCGCCTGCACAGCCGCAAGCTGCGCCCGGTCACGGCCAGCGCCGCGCCCCTGGCCGAAGATGCCGGCCAGCAGGCCGTGCACAGCGAGACGCTGGAACCCGCGCCCATGCAGGCCCTGGCCCACGGGGCCTGAGCAGGACCACATACCGGCGATGAAAGCGGATGAGGGCAGATGACGTGCGCGTCAGCTGCCCTTTCTTTCTGCGCCGGCGCCGCCCCCGCAGGGCCGTCCCGTACCGCCGCGGGAGGCCCTTCCCCCCTACCCGCGCATGGCTTCTTATGCGGCGATCTTATGGAACACTATGGAATAACAGGGAAAAACGGGAAGGCAGGCCGGAGCGGGGAGCCGGGGAGGAGTAAAAGTAGGTGATAACGGGTGAAAGACGGCAAAGGCGCCGGGCGGAGAAAATCGTTGAACCGGGAAAAGGCGGCAAATGAGAGAACAGGGAAACTGACAAGGGGGAGAAGTGCTGAACATAGAACAGAACGGGGAGCTTTCTTTGAAAACCTGCACGGAAAATTGACGGCAAAAAATGGCGGACGATTGCCGGGAAAGCGGATGAGGTGGATTGTGAATTGCCGGAGGGTCAGACGGTCGGGGATTGTCTGAAGTCCATTTTTGCAGGAGAAAAATTTTTAGCGTGTTGAATTTTTAAATGTGGTGTTATGGCTAATTGGTGTTCAACGGATTATTTGTTTGTAGGTGATACAGAGGATGCACGCAGGTTATTGGCTGATTTGGAACAGGCTGTGAGCGTCGATAGTTGGTTAACTTATGTGAGGAAATCCTTGTTGCCTGAATCATGCGGTACGGATATTCCGTGTAGAGGTGAGGTGTCTTATCTTGGTGATGAACTGCATGAGTTCAGTAATGGGCTTGTGGGAGTCCGGATTTCAACAGAAACCGCTTGGTGCGCTTGTGAGGAACTGATGCAAAAGATTGCTGACAGATACGCGCTGCATCCGTATTATTATACAGAAGAGCCGGGTATGGGCATTTTCCAGACGAACGATGCGGAAGGTGTATTTTTCTCTGCCAGATACATGGTGGATAGTGAGAGCAAAGGATGTGAGTACTTTGAGGATTTTGAAGATGTGGCTTCTGTAATCAGGAAGATGACAGGCATTGAGGTAAGTCAATTTGAAGATGTGGAACCGATGCTTGCCGAATGGAACGAACATTCGTTCTTGTTGGTGCATGAAATAGAGATTGTGTAACTGATAATTCAAGGGTAGGGTATTCCCTACCCTGCTAAGAACTGTTATCTTATGATTTACGAAACGAATTGTACGCTGCTGACCATCCAGGAATGGCGATGCCTTATGCGCCGTTCAAGACGCTGCTCTTACAGGCTCCTTGTCAATCGCATCAAAAAGGAGCTTCCTCATGTCTATGAGTCTTTGGCATTGCAGTTTCCCAACCCTTATGCCGACCGGTGCAGACAGACGGACACCCACTATATCTTGGTACATTCGGCGATAGAGTATTTTTTCCGAAAGTGATGAATCATTAATTCAAGTTTCGCAAGTTGAACTTGCGAAACTTGAATAAGTTATCCATCAGTCAGGAACATTTCAGCGGACTGAGCATGTACGTGCCTTTAAGCAGGTGGAAAGGAAACTGCGAATACAGTTACTATTTCAATAATTTGGAATGGTCAGGGATTTATGAATGACGGAACTGGACATGATAATCAAAGCGGCATGTTCTGGATGACACACGAAAGGATGGCGGACACATATCCGGCCTCACACAGTTTCAGACGTACTTCCTTTGTCATCACGCACACTTTTTTCCTGACGGTGGCTTCCGTAAATCCGTACATGTCAGCCATCTCTTTGGCTGTATATCCATTCTTCATACTGACGAAGACCTTTTTGTCCAGTTCACCTAACCTTTCAAGCACTTCATCGGTAATCGTATGGATGGCTTCCACATCCAGTTTGGAGAATACCGTCGGGTTATTATCCGCGATGTTCACCACCATGCGCCATATTTCCTCGTCGTCCAACGACACAATGTTATGGCAACTCTCCACCATCCGGTAGAAATCCAATATGCGTTTGGCTATGACGGCATAAAGCAAACCTTTTATTGTATGCCGTTTTTCGTCATGGTTCCCGATGATTTTCCCCGCATTGTCCCATACGTACATCCACAGGTTTTGTGACAGTTCGGATGCGGCCTCCTTACTGCCCGTCCGCGAATAGAATAGCCCGAAAGCCCACTTCGCATACTTGCCGTAAAGACGTGTGAATGCTGCCGTATCCATGTTTTCCGCAATGGCAGAAAGCAGTTGGAAATCATCTTCTTCCTTATCTTGTCCTAAAGCCGAAACATCCATAATATTTATATTTTTGGACGATGCAAAATTAGCCATACAGTGTGACACTCGTGTTACGTGCCAGTAACATTTATAATAAAAGGTAAAATTCATAGGGAAAGACCTAAAAAGTATCGCATTAAGCCTTTTCAACGCAAAATCGGGTAACACTCGCCCCGTCCGCTACGAATTACATATAGGAAGCAATCCTTTAATGATATAAGAAGTTGATATTTCATTAAACGACCCTTTTACAATTATGCGTTACAACAAAGAAAAAGCACTGGTCCGGGGCAAGAAAAAAGACAAGGCATTTGTTCGCATTTTCGGCGGAATATTTGTGCTGGTGGGCATCATCCTGTTTACCGTCTGTATCTTCATCTATACCAGCGGTCACACATTCAAAGCAGAAGCTACACCTGTGCAGGCAGTTATCCTGGCCATGCGTGGGGCAAATCACGAATCGCTGGGCACACCGGTGGTGGAATACACAGTCGGCGGAAAGACCTATACTTCCACGCTCAATCTGTCTTCATCGTCCATGCATCCGGGCAAGCAGATTACTGTCTATTACCGCAATGGCAATCCCCAAGAGGTGCGTTATCTGGATGATAACAATTGGATAATCGGCCTATTGATGGCCATGGCGTTCGTGTTTGCCGGTATGGGACTGGCTTTTATTCTGGTAAGGCGGAAACACCGGCAGAAAATAGCCCGCTTGCTTGCTACCGGCGATACAGTGGAGGCGGAGATAACAGGCATCCGTGAAGATGACAACCAAAGCATGAACGGACGGCATCCCATCATCGTGAGTTGCCGTTATGTGGCATCCGACGGGCGTATATACCTGTTTCACAGCGGTTCTTTCTGGTATGAGAGTTACGAGATAGATCCCCAAAGGAAGGTGCGTGTCTATGTTGACCGCAATAATCCTTCCAATTATTATGTGGATGTTGACAGTGTGGTGGGATGAGAACGGGAAGACGTGTTTAAGGCAAATTATCCTTGGCAACCTGTATCAGCTCGCCCGCCTTCTTCATCAGCGTTTCTTCGGATACATCCGTTCCTTCCATAAAGACAACCAGCAGGTGGCCGCCCACCGAAGCAATGACGTTCAGCACACGCCGTCCTCCTACCTCTGCGCAGGCTAAGGTGTAATCGGTAGTAGGCCAACCTTTGTTCTCCAAACTCTGCTCCAGATAGTCCTGCGTTTCATAGATGTCAGGGTGCTCCCGGAACAGGTGGTCTTTGTAACGCATCAGCCTGCCCAGCAACGAAGCCATGTCAAGGGGCGTGGCCTGGTTGAGGGGCGTGTTGCGTGCCGATGCAAGCTTGAAGCCATGTATCCCGACGGAGGCATACAACTCTCCGAAACACCCTATGCCGCCGGCTATCCGTGCCATCGCATCCGTGGCGAGGGTGTCTTCATCGGACACCGCCTCTATGGCTTTGTAAAAGAACATCGTCTTGTTCACCCTCAAGGTATCCGGATTCATGCCCGACGCTTTCAGGCGGATTTCAGCGGCAGCTGTCGCGCAGGCACCTCTCAAGGTGAGCAGCGGCCAATATCCTCCGCCTTCTATCTGCATCGTGTCTTTCAATACCGGGGAAAGGATGCAAAGACCCGTGCGTGGCGCAAACCCTTTCAACAGCTTTTGCAGCTTTGGTTTCAGGTCGGCGTTCATGTCGTAGATGAACTCATCCAGCCTGTCGCGATAGCTTTCTGGAATCATCAGCATGCTGGTCGTCCTTGTGTGTGTCAATCCCTGTGTGCCCCATACTACAAACATGGGACGTTTGCATTTGTCGGTAAAGCGCCAGGAAGACGTCCAGTCTTCATATCCGTCCTCGTCGGTATAACTCCATCTGTTATTTCCGGGGAGGTATTCGTGCAATTCCGTGGCATAAGCATTGTAGTAGCTGAAACCGGGCGGGAGGTTCAGATCGGAAACCAGCACGTAAGCCTCAAACCTGTTGTATATTATGTAGCCGAATGCTGTTACTAAGACCATGACAAAAGCAACGATAGCCGATGGAAGCCACCTCCATTTGCGACGGCTACGGAACACCCGTTGCCCCCTCTCCTGGTGGCTGAGTATCGCTTCGCCAATGTTTCCCACGTTTGTGCCCTGCCTCTTTAGTTTTTCCAAGCTGTTGACAAACGTCTTGTCCTCCTCATAGAATTGGCGGACAAGGAGGTGCGTATATAAGTAGAACTTGTACGGATGGTCGCGGTCCACGAAAACGGGCACGCGGCTTCCCACCTCAATCAGTCCCAACAGCCCCGCCTGCGAGCCGTTGAGCTGTTCCTTAACCTTCCATTTCCGACCGCCGGGCAGGGTGAATTCATAGACTGCCACGAAAGCCTCTCCGCCTTCCTCGACATCTATCTCTTTCTGGATGGCCGTGACGACGGCTTCGGCCTGGATGCCATGCCCTATCAGCTTCCGCTTCTCCCTCAGGATGCCCAGCAGGGAATAGGCGATGTAGCCTGTCACCACCAGACAGATTATACCCGCCCAGCAACTCCCGATGCCTTGGAAGCCATGCAGGAAAAGATTTACTATTCCCGACCCGCTGAACACTCCGGCAAGCAGCAATCCACCCGCTATGGCAACCAGCCACCAGCACAATTCCCGCTTTAAGATTCGCCGGTACGCCTCTTTCCGTATGTCTGTATCGTTCCTCATACCGCTATCAGTTATTTGGGGAGCGAATGTAACGAATGGATGTTTCGTTTCGGTTACGAATCTGTGTAATTGTTTGAAGCCCTCAAAAGCGGACGGCCGGGAATAAAATTTTCCCATTTAATGTTTATTAACGCAAAATCGGGTAACACTCGCCCCGTCCGCTACGAATTACATATAGGAAGCAATCCTTTAATGATATAAGAAGTTGATATTTCATTAAACGACCCTTTTACAATTATGCGTTACAACAAAGAAAAAGCACTGGTCCGGGGCAAGAAAAAAGACAAGGCATTTGTTCGCATTTTCGGCGGAATATTTGTGCTGGTGGGCATCATCCTGTTTACCGTCTGTATCTTCATCTATACCAGCGGTCACACATTCAAAGCAGAAGCTACACCTGTGCAGGCAGTTATCCTGGCCATGCGTGGGGCAAATCACGAATCGCTGGGCACACCGGTGGTGGAATACACAGTCGGCGGAAAGACCTATACTTCCACGCTCAATCTGTCTTCATCGTCCATGCATCCGGGCAAGCAGATTACTGTCTATTACCGCAATGGCAATCCCCAAGAGGTGCGTTATCTGGATGATAACAATTGGATAATCGGCCTATTGATGGCCATGGCGTTCGTGTTTGCCGGTATGGGACTGGCTTTTATTCTGGTAAGGCGGAAACACCGGCAGAAAATAGCCCGCTTGCTTGCTACCGGCGATACAGTGGAGGCGGAGATAACAGGCATCCGTGAAGATGACAACCAAAGCATGAACGGACGGCATCCCATCATCGTGAGTTGCCGTTATGTGGCATCCGACGGGCGTATATACCTGTTTCACAGCGGTTCTTTCTGGTATGAGAGTTACGAGATAGATCCCCAAAGGAAGGTGCGTGTCTATGTTGACCGCAATAATCCTTCCAATTATTATGTGGATGTTGACAGTGTGGTGGGATGAGAACGGGAAGACGTGTTTAAGGCAAATTATCCTTGGCAACCTGTATCAGCTCGCCCGCCTTCTTCATCAGCGTTTCTTCGGATACATCCGTTCCTTCCATAAAGACAACCAGCAGGTGGCCGCCCACCGAAGCAATGACGTTCAGCACACGCCGTCCTCCTACCTCTGCGCAGGCTAAGGTGTAATCGGTAGTAGGCCAACCTTTGTTCTCCAAACTCTGCTCCAGATAGTCCTGCGTTTCATAGATGTCAGGGTGCTCCCGGAACAGGTGGTCTTTGTAACGCATCAGCCTGCCCAGCAACGAAGCCATGTCAAGGGGCGTGGCCTGGTTGAGGGGCGTGTTGCGTGCCGATGCAAGCTTGAAGCCATGTATCCCGACGGAGGCATACAACTCTCCGAAACACCCTATGCCGCCGGCTATCCGTGCCATCGCATCCGTGGCGAGGGTGTCTTCATCGGACACCGCCTCTATGGCTTTGTAAAAGAACATCGTCTTGTTCACCCTCAAGGTATCCGGATTCATGCCCGACGCTTTCAGGCGGATTTCAGCGGCAGCTGTCGCGCAGGCACCTCTCAAGGTGAGCAGCGGCCAATATCCTCCGCCTTCTATCTGCATCGTGTCTTTCAATACCGGGGAAAGGATGCAAAGACCCGTGCGTGGCGCAAACCCTTTTCCAGCTCATTTGTATTAATGTGATTCCTCTGTTATGTTATATACGATTTTCAGGTCATCATTCCAGTCCTTGTGTTCCGGTAGTTCCGCACTATCTAACATCGCCACCTCTGCTGCCAGTTCCGCTGTGCTCATGTTTTCCGTGTCGATGTCTTTCCCATAGAAGTAACGCTGCATCCATAGGGTGTATTTATACCCTTGTTTGTCGTTGTCGAATATCGTGCGCATTGACTTCACCTCATTCTTGTCAAGGATAATGCGGAGCAGGCGCATCTGCCCTTCGGTCAGTGTGCCTTCGGTAGATACATATACGAGATTTAACGGGGTGTTTTCGTGTTTCAGTTGATAATGCGAAATGCAGTCAATGATGGATTCACCAACATACAGGATGTCGATTGGACGGCTTTTGTCGTGTGCGCTTGTCGCAAGGCAGTCGAACTTGCCGCCGATGATGCCCTTGAAAGTCTCGTTTCGTTGAATATTATTTTCAGGTGCCGGCTAACAGAATAGGGTACAACTGCTACAACGCTGTTCAGCTTAAAACTATTCAGGAAGTTATTACACTCACTGTTTTTGCATTCTTCTCTGTGTGGTATCTGAGAGAAGAGTTCAAATGGAATTATCTGATAGGATTTATTTTCATAATCCTTGCGAGAGATTCCATTGCCAGTGTGGGTTTGACACCGCTCATGGTAGGCGGGACATCGTGTTCAAGGCTCCAGATCCATTCATCCAGCCGCTCGAAAATCATATCCTCTTTGACAAGGTCGCGCTTGATTTCAGGCATTGCCAGATCATTGGCAGGATTATTCCCCCAAAAGCATGAGAACGCCCCGTGCTGGACGTCTGCCACAGCAAGGTAGAAACGGAGCTGGAATTCGTAGTACAGGGGGATCGCATCGTCCACCCAGTCTTCCGCTTTGTGATAGGTGCAGCTTTTGCATTCCAGAATGCCGGGCTGACCATCGCTGGCCCGCTCATACCGCCGATCAAAATTGGCCAGAGCATAGGGGTGGTCTGCGTGCTGATACAGCCCCTTGTCGTCGTAGACGTAGTTGCCGCTTTTCTTTGCATACCAGTATGCCGCTATCGGTTCGAGCAGATGCCCCATCTCCAGTTGGTCTGCATTGTCTTTCGGCTTGGGCTTCATGCGCCCCTTTTTGATCATCCACAGCTCCAGCGGGGTCGTCCACGGCGACACGCCGAATATGGCTGCCACATCGCTTCCGCCGATGGTGTAGGGGATATCGCCCTTGGGGCCATGCATACGGCATTCCAGCCAGCGGTCATTGCTCATTCCGGTGGTGTCGCAAAGTAATATCGGAGCAGCCATTACCACTTCAGCTCCTTTGCCACATCATAGTCGCTCCACCGGATACTCAGAGCGCGTGCCATGTTTTCTTCGGCCTTGAGCAGCTTTGCTTCCCGGGTGTGGCATGTCTTCATCATGTAGGGAATTTCCTGCATGGCCATGAAGACATCATGGGCAGTCGCGGGTCCTCCGCCGTAAGCCATTTCATACATGGCGATCGCTTCCAGCGCTTCCTTTTTCGGAAGGGAGAGCTTTTTGCAGACCCGGGTCATGGCATTGACAGGGTACT
>OMDV01000328.1_pt1 | contig 12762 bp, 12 predicted proteins | sample 1673671 | NCBI WGS metagenome assembly OMDV01 (sample SAMEA103958118, study PRJEB25191) | human gut metagenome | reverse complement strand
ATCGACTTCGGTCGGTGGTTCTTTTTGTTTTGCTGGCGCTTTGTGGGATGGTGTGGTATACTCGGCTTAGCGCAACAAATCGGAATTGGGAGGCTCGAATCATGTGGAATGAATTAGGCATCAGCGGAGGAACCGCAATCATTATTTTGATCGCGCTGTATTACGTTATCAAATGGGCAGTGAGAAACGGCATCAAAGAAGCCTACCGTGCTATCACGGGAGAGAAAACCAATGAAGATATCCAAAACGAAACAGAACTGAAAGAACTTGGCTTGGATTCAGAAGATCAATAAATCTGCACTCGTTCCCGGCAAGGAGCAGCGCACAAAACCCACATAAAGGAGATGCTTCCCCATGGAATACAAACGTTTTGGCAATAAGATCATTGTCCGCATCGACAAGGACGAGGAGATCCTAGAACAGGTCAAAGAGCTTGCCCTGAAGGAAAACATCCGCCTTGCCGCTGTGCAGGCGCTGGGCGCCACCAACAGCTTTACGGTGGGCGTATATAATGTAGCAGAGAAGCAATACTACGCCAACAGCTTCAGCGGCAGCTTTGAGATCGTGTCCCTGACCGGCACCATCAACACCATGAACGGTGAATTCTACACCCACCTGCACATGAGCGCCGGAAACGACAAGGGCGAGGTGTTCGGCGGGCATCTGAACCGGGCGGTGGTCAGCGCCACCTGCGAGATGGTGGTGGATGTTCTGGACGGCACGGTAGACCGCCAGTACGACCCCGTTACCGGGCTGAACCTGTTCAAGTTCTGAGCTTCTTTTCAAAAACGAGAAAGTCCGCTGCGCGGTGTCTGCGCAGCGGACTTTTGTTTATAGCTCTTCCCGGCGGGTGTAGGGCGTCATGCCGTGGTCGGCAGGGTCGTAGGCTTCCAGCACGGTAATGTAGTTTTCCTGAAAGTGGCACAACACGGTCTTTAAAATGCCGCTCAGCTGCCCCTTTACCGTGATGGTGGACAGGACAAAGTCTGCCACCAGCTGCACCGTCTCCGGCTGCAGCTCAAAGCACAGGCCCACCGCCAGCATAGGGATGACGATCTGCTGCGCCTGCAGCGGCACCGCGCTGCCCAGCTTTTCCAGTACCGGACGGCTCAGCGCCGAGGCTGCCTGTACGCAGCGCTCCACCTTTTCCTGCGGGAAGCGCTGCATCAGTTCCATGCTGCGCAGCTGCGCCACCACGGCGGCATCGTCACGCACGATGCCCCGGGTCACCTCTTCCTCCGTGCGGGTGGTCGCGCATTGCAGCATACAGCGCATGGCGTCCTCATAGCCCTTGTAGTAGGTCTGACGGTCGCAGAACAGGTCCAGCATGGATCGCAGCACGGCATCGGTCTCCTCGGCGACCGCCAGCCGCCCGAAATCTATCGGCGTGCCTTCCATCCCTGCGCTGCGGTCGTTCAGTGCCTGCAGCTCCTCCGGGATGACCGTGGAGGGCAGAAAGCGGTCGTTGCCGTTGCGGTAAAAGCCCCACTCTGCGGGCAGGATGCGGGGGATGACATCGCCGCTGGAAACGATATTGAAGATATTGCTGATGCCCCAGTCCTTTTTCAGTCTGCCGTCTGCCGCGTGGTTGTTGTCATAATCCTGCTGCAAATCGGGGCAGTCTGCCGCCGTCAGGGACGCCGGGGCGGCAAAGGTATAGACAAAGGTGTTTTTCTTTTCCAGCTGCGGCAGCACGGCGGGCAGACGCGCCGCCACAAGGTTCGCCACACCGCCGCCCCGGCTGTAACCGCCCATCCAGAGCTTCAGGGTGCCCAGCGGCTGACGCTTTGCCGACGTCTGAACGTATCCTCGTATTTTTTCAACCAGCTGCCGCGCCGCCGTCACAAAGCCGACGTGGGCGCTGCCCGGCCCTGCATGAAGGTTGCCGGACCACTCGGCCCCGTAGCCGGAGCCGCGCAGGAACGCCCCGATGATGGTCACCTGCCTGCCGCCGCGCACCAGCGTTTTGCGGGCAACGGCGCAGCCCACGGTGTCCGGGGTGTCGTTCAGGCTGTGGGTATAGTTGAACAGCTGCACCTCGGTAAAGCCCAGCTTTGCAAAGGCGTCTCGGATATGGTCGGCGCGGCCGACCTCCCCCTCCATCCAATAGCGCTGGTCGCTCTCCCACGGGCAGTCGGCAGCTGCCGCCATGCCCAAGGTGGCCAGCGCCAGCTGGTTGTCGTACTCCGTGGCAGGGTGGTCGAACAGGCTGTCGCTGTAATAGTAGTCGTGCCGCAGGTCGGCACCGCAGCGGTCGCTGCGATACCACAGGGTATAGAAGTCGTCCGGTACGGCGCGGCCGACCAGCGCCGTAGCTGCCCCGGCCTGCGGCAGCGCCGCAGCGGGAGCCAGCGCACCCGCCGCAAGGGTCACCGCAAGACCCTTACAAAAATCCCGTCGTTTCATGGTTTCATCCCCCGCATCCTGCCCTGCGGGTCGTACCCCCGCAGCGCTTTTTTATAGTATAAACCTTTTTGCCGTCGGATGCAATTTTTACTTGCGGTGGCAGACGGGACGATTTAGAACGCGCGCCGCTATCGGGTTGCGGCACCCAGCATCCGCATCGTGCCTTGAGCGGCACTTGCGTCTTGCTGGCCGCTGCCCCAACAACTCCTCCCTGTTTCCGCCGCTGGCGGCGGTCGTCGTTGTTGCCTACTAGGGGCGGCCTTGGCAAAGAGGGCGAGCTTTACGAAATGCCAAGGGCCCCACTACTAGGGGGGCTGTCGCCGCAGGCGACTGGGGGGTTGAGCCCCAAAGCTTTACCTTTGCGGCCCGACAAAAACAACTGATTTTTTTCCATTCACCGGTCCTATACTTTGCTGTGTATGAAACAATACAGCAAGGAGCAGAGCATGAGCATTTGGGAAGCATTCGGCATGGGCAGACACAAGGGGTTTTCGCGGGAGGCAGGGCTGCTGCTGGACGAAGCCGTGGAGCTTGCGGGCAGCATGGGCTGTGCCCGGGCGGATACCGGGCACCTGCTGCTTGCCATGCTGCAGACCGACCGCGGCCCGGCGGGGCGGTTTCTGGCGGGCAAGAACATCACCGAGCCCGCCGTGCGCCGTCAGCTGGCCGAGGGCCGCACCAACCCGGCCCGCCAGCTGGACAGAAAGGCGCTGGCTCCAGACCTGCGCCGGGCTATGGATTATGCCCTCATCGGGGCACAGAACGCCCACCTGCCCAAGGCGGAGCCGGAGCACCTGCTCTGTGCCATGCTGGAGGATACCGACTGCACGGCGGGGGTGCTGCTGGCCTCCATGGGGGTGCAGCTGGCCGAGGCCGTACGGGAGTGCCGCCAGCTCTCGGGGCAGTTCATCCTGCCCGGCACGCCCCGGGCCAGCGCCATGCCCCGGGGCAGCCGCGCCAGCGATAAGTATTGCCGCGACCTGACCCGCCGCGCGGTGGACGGCGAGCTGGACCCGGTGTTCTGCCGGGATGCGGAGCTGGACCGGATGGTGGAGATCCTGTGCCGCCGCCAGAAGAACAACCCCTGTCTGGTGGGGGAGCCGGGCGTGGGCAAAACGGCCCTTGCCGAGGGCCTTGCCCAGCGCATCGCCAGCCGGAACGTGCCCCGGATGCTGCAGGGGCGGCGGCTGCTGGCGCTGGATATGGCCAGCCTTGTGGCGGGCACCAAGTACCGGGGCGACTTTGAGGAGCGGTTCAAGACCCTTCTGGAGGAGCTTGTGCGGGACGGCAGCGCCATCCTGTTTGTGGACGAGTTCCACACCATCGTGGGAGCCGGCGCGGCAGAGGGAGCCATTGATGCCGCCAGCATCCTGAAGCCCGTGCTGGCCCGGGGGGAGCTGCAGCTCATCGGGGCCACCACCGATCAGGAGTTCCGCACCCATATCCAGAAGGATGCCGCACTGGAGCGCCGCTTTGGCCGGGTGCAGATCGAGGAGCCTACCCCGGCACAGGCCGCGGCGATCCTGGAGGGGCTTGCCCCCCGCTACGAGCGCTATCACAGCGTGCATCTGCCGCCCGAGACGCTGCGGGAGGCTGTGGAGCTCTCGGTGCGGTACCTGCCGGGGCGCTTCCTGCCCGATAAGGCCATCGACCTTGTGGACGAGGCTTGTGCCGCTGCCCGCATCCGTGCCGAGCGGGAGGGGAAAGCAGATCCCACCCTCACCCGGGAGGACATTGCCCGGGTGGTGGCGCAGGCCAGCGGCGTGCCCGTGGAGCGGGTGGGGGAGAAGGAACGGGAACGGCTGGACAAGCTGGAATCCCGCCTCAACGCCGAGATCGTGGGCCAGCAGAAGGCTGTGGCGGCGGTGGCCGGGGCCATCCGGCGCAGCCGCACCGGGCTGGGGGAGCCGGGCCGCCCCATGGGGGCCATGCTCTTTCTGGGGCCCACCGGCGTGGGCAAGACCGCCCTTGCCAAGGCCCTTGCCGCCAGCTGGTTCGGCAGCGAAAAAGCTCTGCTCAAGTTCGATATGTCGGAGTATCAGGAGCAGCACACCACGGCCCGCCTGCTGGGCGCACCTCCGGGCTACCTTGGCCACGATGAGGGCGGTCAGCTCACCGAAGCCGTCCGCCGCCGCCCGTACAGCGTGGTGCTCTTTGACGAGATCGAAAAGGCCCACCCGGACATCCAGAATATCCTGCTGCAGATCCTGGAGGACGGCCAGCTCACCGATGCCATGGGCCGCAAGGCCGATTTCCGCAATACCATTGTCCTGCTCACCTCCAACCTGGGGGCACGCTTTCTGGCCGGGCAGAGCGCTCCGCTGGGCTTTGCAGCGGGCAGCGAAGCTGTGTTCGAGAAGCAGTCGGCCCAGGCCATTGAGGAAGCCAAGAAGTGGTTCCGGCCCGAGCTGGTGGGGCGGCTGGATGAGCTCATCGTGTTCCGTCCCCTTGCAGAGGACAGCCTGTGTGCCATTGCCGAAAAGCTGCTGGGCCAGCTGGAAGCCCGTGCCGCCCGCAATGGGTATCAGCTGACCCATACGCCCCGGGTGGGGGCAGTGCTGGCCGCAAGGGCGCGCTCGCCCTATGGGGCCCGGGAGCTGCGGCGGCAGGTGGACCGCGCCGTGGAACAGGCCCTCGCCAACCAGATCGCCTCCGGCACGGCCCACACCGGCCAGCACTGGACCGCCGACTGCACGGTGGATGGGGCAATCGTGTTGGAAGAGGGGGAAGTAGTAGAGCAAACCATCGGCTAAACCCCTCAGTCACGCTCCGCGTGCCAGCCCCCCTAATAGTGGGGCCCTTGGCATGGCGTAAAGCTCTGCCTCTTTGCCAAGGCCGCCCCTATTAGGGGCGGTGGCATCCCGTAGGGATGACGGTGGGGTTTGACTCCAGCAGCTGCTGCCGGCTGAACCCCCCAGTCGCCTGCGGCGACAGCCCCCCCCCCTAATAGTGGGGCCCTTGGCATGGCGTAAAGCCTATCCTCTTTGCCAAGGCCGCCCCTACTAGGCAACGACGACGACCGCCGCCAGCGGCGGAAACAGGGAGGCGTTGTTGGGGCCGCGGCCAGCAGGACACGAGTGCTTTGCACGATGTGGACGCTGGGTGCCGCAACCCGGACAGGTGGCATTGCGAAGCAATGACGGTGGGGTTTATTTCCTCTTAAATCTTATAGATCTCCTCCATGAACTGGTCGAGGATATTATCCCCGGTCAGCTTCTTGATGGGCTGGCCGTGGATGAAGAGGACAGCCTCGCCCTTGCCGCCTGCAATGCCGATATCGGCTTCGCGGGCCTCGCCGGGGCCATTGACCACGCAGCCCATCACGGCCACCTTGATGGATTTCTTATAGCCCTGCAGGCGCTTTTCCACCTCGTTGGCGATCTCGGTGCAGGGGTACTGGGTGCGGCCGCAGGTGGGGCAGGTGATGACCTCGGGGCCAGCCACGGGGAAGCCCACGGCGCGCAGGATGTTGTAGCCTGCTTCCACTTCCTTCTCGGGCTCGGCGGCCAGCGAGACACGGATGGTATCGCCGATGCCCTCCAGCAGCATCCCGCCGATGCCCATGCCGCTCTTGAGCAGACCCATCTGGTAAGTACCGGCCTCGGTCACGCCCACATGCAGGGGGTAATCGGTCACGGCGCTCAGCTGGCGGTAGGCCTCCATCATGCGGGGCACGTTGGAGTTCTTGATGGAGATGACGATGTTGTTGAAATCGAACTTCTCCAGCAGGCGGACATGGTACAGGGCGCTTTCCACCATGGCCTCGGGCACGGGTGCGCCGTACTTTGCCAGGATGTGCTTTTCCAGGCTGCCGCCGTTCACACCGATGCGGATGGGGATGTTCTTCTGCTGGCAGGCCTGCACCACGGCCTTGACCCGGTCGTCGTCGCCGATGTTGCCGGGGTTGATGCGGATCTTGTCCACACCAACGTCGGCGCAGGCCAGCGCTGCCTTGTAGTCAAAGTGGATATCCGCCACGATGGGGATGTTCACTGCGTTCTTCACGGCCTCGATGCACTTGGCATCCGCCGCGCTGGGGCAGGTCACACGCAGGATCTGGCAGCCCGCCGCCTCACAGCGCTTTGCCTGGGCAACGTTGCCCTCAATGTCCTCCACGGGGACATTCAGCATGGTCTGCACCGCAATGGGGTTGTTGCCGCCAATGGTCACATTGCCGATCTTCACTTCTCGTTTCAGCTGCCGCATGGTCGTTTTCCTTTCCGTATCACATTGCCCCGGTAATGAGCCGGAGGATATCGTTGTAAGTTGCAAAAATCATCAGCCCGAACAGCAGCGCAAAGGCCGCCACGGTCAGGCCGCTCTGGATCTTTTCGGGCACGGCATGGCCGGTCACGCCCTCAATGAGCAGGAACACCACTTTGCCGCCGTCCAGCGCCGGGATGGGCAGCAGGTTGAAGATGCCCACATTCACGGTGATGAGCGCCAGCATCTCCAGCAGGTCCTGCCAGCCGTAGCTGGCGGCCTGCCCGATGGCCGTTACGATGCCCACCGGGCCGGAGAGGTCGTTGATGCTCTCCCGCCCCCGCAGCAGGTCGGAGAGGGAGGCAAAGATGATGCGCCCGTAGTAGAGCACGCTGTTGCCCGCCTCTTTCAGCACGTTCAGCGGTGTTTTTTTGATGCCGTAGACTGTAAAGCCCAGGCTCATGTGGGTCTCGCCCTTGTCATCCTGCCAGGTGTCGAACTGCACACCGGGCAGCTCCACCTTTTTGCCGTCCCGCAGAACGGTGAAATCGGCGGTGTAGTCCTCCGTGCGCATCAGCTCATAGAGGATATCGTTTGCCACAAAGCAGCGGCGGCCGTTCACCGCAAGGATCTTATCCCCTGCCTGCAGGCCGGTCTGGCCGCAGAGGGCGTTTTCCTCCACCTGATAGAGGACCTTGCTGGTGATGGGTTCGCTCTGGGCCGTGATGAGGATGGCCATGACCACAAAGCCCAGCACAAAGTTCATCCCGGCACCCGCCAGCATGATGAGGGCCCGCTGCCAGACAGGGGCCTCATTCAGAGGAATACCAGCAGGCTTTTCCTCCTCGGGGGAAGTCTCCGCTATGCCAAGGGCTCCCCTATCAGGGGAGCTGCCGCCATCGGCGGCTGAGGGGTTTGACCGTTCCTCCGCCTGCTTGCTCTCGGGGCTTTCCTCCCCTTCCAGCGCCACAAAGCCGCCCACGGGCAGGGCGCGGATGCTGTACTGGGTGCCCTTGCGCACCCGCTTGCACAGCACCGGCCCCATGCCGATGGAGAACTCGTTGACCTGCACACCGCAGAGCTTTGCCACCATGAAGTGGCCGAACTCGTGGATGGCGATCACGGCGCTGAACACGAACACCGCAGCAATAAAGGTGACAATAAAAGACATCAGTTCTCCTTACAGGTGCGCTCTCACAAAGGCGCGGGCCATCTTGTCGCACTCATACACATCGGCCAGGGTGTAATCGCCGCCAAAGCTGTCGCTGTCCACAACAGCCTCCACCAGACGGCCGATATCGAGGAAGCCGATCTTATCCTCGAGGAAGAGCTTGACTGCCTCCTCGTTGGCACCGTTGGCGGCGCAGGGGCCCAGACCACCCTTCTTGATGGCCTTCTTGCAGGCAGCCAGGCAGCGGAAGGTCTCCTCGTCGGCCACATCGAAGGTCAGCAGCTTCAGGGTGGTAAAGTCCAGCTCGGGCACCACACCGGGCACACGGGCCGGGTAGGTCAGGGCGTACTGGATGGGGATGCGCATATCGGGCACGCCCAGCTGGGCGATGATGGAGTTATCGCTGTACTGCACGGCAGAGTGGACAATGCTCTGGCGCTGCACCACGATCTGGATCTTCTCGGGGGGCAGGCCGAACAGCCAGACCGCCTCGATCAGCTCCAGGCCCTTGTTCATCAGGGTGGCGGAGTCGATGGTGATCTTGGCACCCATGTTCCAGTTGGGATGCTTGAGGGCATCGGCCTTGGTCTTGCCCCGCAGCTCCTCGGTCTTCATGCCGAAGAAGGGGCCGCCGGAGGCCGTGAGCAGGATCTTGGTCAGGCTCTTGGCGCTCTCCTTGTCCTGCAGGCACTGGAAGATGGCGGAGTGCTCGCTGTCCACAGGCAGCAGCTTCACGCCGTGCTTTGCCACGGCCTGGGTCACCAGGTGGCCGCCCGTAACAAGGCTCTCCTTGTTGGCAAGGGCCAGATCATGGCCGCTCTCAATGGCGGTCAGGCTGGCACCCAGACCGGCGATGCCCACCACACTGTTCAGCACCACATCGGGGCCGTCCATGGCGGCCAGCTCCTTCAGGCCCTCGGGGCCGGTCAGCAGCCGGGGGGCGTTGGCACGGCCCGCCAGAGCCGCGTCCAGCCGGGCGGCGGCATCGGGGTTGGTCATGCAGACATACCGGGGGTGGAACTCCTCGATCTGCTCCAGGATCTTCTCCACATGGCTGTGGGCGGAAAGGCCGAACACCTCATACCCCTGGGCACGGATGACATCCAGGCTCTGGGTGCCGATGGAACCGGTAGAACCCAGCAGCGTGATTTTTTTAGACATAAGCTACCTCCTGCATTCAGTGATAGAAAACAGCGATGACCACCATGGTGACGAACGGCGCAATGAACATGACGCTGTCGAAGCGGTCCAGAATGCCGCCGTGGCCCGGGAAGATGGTGCCATAATCCTTGATGCCGCACTGGCGCTTGACCACGCTGGCGAACAGGTCGCCGTAGATGCCCAGCACAGCGGCCACGCAGGCCAGCAGGGCAATGATCACGTACATCGAAACGCCGATGTTGGTGCGGGTGAACGCCTCCATCCGGTTGGCCGCAATGGAGTAGATGACGGTGGCGATCACGCCGAACACCATGGTGCCCAGCACGCCGCCAATGGCTCCCTCCACGGTCTTTTTGGGGCTGACCACGGGGCAGAGTTTGTGCTTGCCAAAGGCTCTGCCTGCAAAGTAGGCGCAGGTATCGCCGCCCCAGGCAAAGCAGAGGATGAGCAGAATAAAGAACATCGCGTCATAGCCGTAGGTCTCCACCGGCAGCAGCTCCTTCAAACGGATAAAGGAGTAGAAGCAGAAGATCACGATGCCGGAAAACATCACCAGACCGCTGGCTTTTGCAAAATCCACCTGTGCGTTGCGCACCACCAGATAGATGCCGAAGAACAGCACCATCAAGAAGGAGGCCGGCATGACCAGCCGCCGCCACACCTGATAGCTGGACAGCATGATCAGCAGGGTGTAGGGCACGAACACGGCGTACATGGGCCATTCCTTTCTGCCAAAGCCCAGGGCCTTGAAGACCTCGTGGATGGCGATCAGGGTGATGGCGGCAATGACAAAATTGAACACCAGCGTGTCAAAGGTGAACAGCACCCCGATCAGGACGAGGATGCCCACAATTGCGGTTATGATACGAGTTTTCATTCAAATTTCTCCTTTTGGGAATTGCAAGGGTCAGATGCCGCCAAACCGGCGGGAGCGCTTGTTGAACTCCGTGATGGCGGCATCCAGGTCATCCCGGGTGAAATCGGGCCAGAGCACATCCATCTCCACCAGTTCGGCGTAAGCGGCCTGCCAGAGCATGAAGTTGGAAAGGCGCTTCTCGCCCGAGGGACGCAGGATGAAATCCGGGTCCTTCTGGCCGGCGGTATACATGTGGTCGCTCATCATCTCTTCGGTGATGTCCTCGGGCTTGAGGGTGCCCTCTGCCACCTGCTGGGCCAGCTGCCGGGCGGCCCGCACGATCTCGGGGCGGCCGCCGTAGTTCACGGCAATGTTCAGGGTCATGCCGGTCTTGGCGGCGGAGTCCTCCTCCAGCTCGTTCATCAGCTTCTGGAGCTTTGCATCCAGCGCAGCCCGGTCGCCCAGGAACTTGATGCGGATGTTGCGGTCCTTATAGTTGAAGCCCCTGAGCAGATACTCACCGAACAGCTTCATAATGGCGGAGACCTCTTCCAGCGGGCGCTTCCAGTTCTCGGTGGAGAAGGCGTAGAAGGTCACGGACGAAACGCCCAGCTCCTCGCAGTAGTTGGCGATATCCTGAAACACGGCGGCACCCTTTTTGTGGCCCGCGGTGCGGGGCAGGCCCCGCTGCTTGGCCCAGCGGCCATTGCCGTCCATGATGATGCCGATGGAAAGGCCCTCGGCAAATTCTTTGGGATGGTTCATAATCATTCTCCTGCGTTTGCGGGGCGGGGGTTCCCTGCCCCGGTTTCGGCAAAAAGTGCCGCGCACTCGTTCCAGCGCACGGCACCTCACACGTTTCGTTTCGCCGCGGCGATCAGACGGACATGATCTCCTTCTGCTTTTCCTCAACGGCTGCGTCGATGTTCTTGATATACTTGTCGGTCAGCTTCTGGACCTCTTCTTCCATGGTCTTCTGGGTATCCTCGGTCAGCTCACCGGCCTTCTTCATGGCCTTGGCCTTGTCCATAGCGTCGCGGCGGACATTGCGCACGGCCACCTTGGCCTCCTCGCCCAGCTTGGCAACTTCCTTTGCCAGCTGCTTGCGGCGCTCCTCGGTGGGGGCCGGGAAGTTCAGGCGGATGGTGGAGCCGTCATCAATGGGGGTGATGCCCACGTCGCTGGCCATGATGGCCTTGGTGATGGCGCGCAGCAGGGTGCGGTCCCAGGGGGTAATGGTCAGGGTGCGGGCCTCGCTCACGGCCACAGAGGCCACCTGCTGGATGGGAGTGGGGGCACCGTAGTAGTCCACGCTCACCTTGTCCAGAACGGCGGGGTTGGCGCGGCCTGCACGCACAGCGGCCAGCTCGCGGTCCAGATGCTCCACGGAGCTCTTCATCTTTTCTTCAAATGCCTTGGTGTTGCTGCTCATTGTCCTTTTCTCCTGTTATATATTGTTCTGCACAGGCGCTGTAATTGCTGCCTGTTCCATTCTATGGTACGGGGATGCGGGCTATGCTCAGCCCTCGTAGACCAGGGTGCCAACATTCTCGCCCTGCACGGCCTTTGCAATGTTGTCCGGGTCGGCCAGGTCAAAGACCAGGATGGGGAGCTTGTTGTCGCGGCAGAGGGTGGCGGCAGTGCCGTCCATCACAGCCAGGCGATCCTCCAGCACCTTGGTAAAGGTCAGGGTGTCGTACTTTTTGGCATCGGGGTACTTGTGGGGGTCCTTGTCATACACGCCGTCCACCATGGTGGCCTTGAACATGATGTCCGCACTCACCTCAACAGCACGCAGGGCCGTGGTGGTATCGGTGGAGAAGAAGGGGTTGCCGGTGCCGCCGCCGAAGATGGCGATCTTGCCGTCTGCCATGGCCTTCAGGGCATCCTTGCGGGTAAAGGCGGGGGCCACCTGCGGCATGGTGATGGAGGTGAACACCTCGGTCTCCACGCCCAGCTGCTCCAGCTTGTCGGAGACGGCCAGCGCGTTCATCACGGTCGCCAGCATTCCGATCTTGTCGGCCAGGGTGCGCTCCATCTTGCCGCTGGAACGGCCGCGCCAGAAGTTGCCGCCGCCCACCACGATGCCGATCTGCACGCCCAGGTCGTGGGCCTTTTTCACGCCGCCGCAGATCGCGTCCATGGTCGGCTCGTCAAAGCCGGTGCCCTTTTCGCCGCCCAGGGCCTCGCCGCTGATCTTCAGAAGGATCCGCTGATATTTCAATGCCATATCAATACACCACCTAAATCATTTCTCTCATCAGGCCGGAGTTTCCCCTGCCCCTGATTTATTCATCTTATTTTACTATAAAATCGCTTCAAAGTAAACAGGTAAAGTGAACAAGCTCTCCCCATCAAAAAAGCAGACAGCCCGCAGGCCATCTGCTTGGAGGTTCACTTTGCCGGAACAAATTCGATCTTGACCCGCATCTTGAAGACGCTCTGGAATGCTACCATGACGCCCTCTATATCTTCGAAAACGCCGGCAACGAAGATAAAATCAAAAATATCATGACCAGCATTGCCCGCACCAACCAGTGCTTAAATTTGATTTAGAAACCGGGAAACAATCCCTGTCGTTAACCGTTTTAAATTTCCGTAAAAAATAAGAAAAAACTTCTTGACTTAGAGCATACTCTAAAAATTATGCTGATAAATATTTTAACGGAACCAACAAAATGAATCGACGCAATTTTATTAAAAATACCCTGATTGCCGCAGCAGTTGCCGCCGGCGGCTCAATCTTGGGAAAAACGGCAAAATCAGCTCTTTTACGGGAGAATAAAAAAATGAAGATCCTCGTTTTAACCGGAAGTCCGCGCCCAAACGGCAATTCCAACACCTTGGCCGACAACTTCATTAAAGGCGCCGAAGCCGCCGGCCATAAAGTCTTTCGCTTCGATGCCGCTTTCAAACAGGTTCACCCCTGCATTGCCTGTAATTCCTGCGGCATGAACGGCCCTTG
>OMDV01000327.1_pt1 | contig 12774 bp, 11 predicted proteins | sample 1673671 | NCBI WGS metagenome assembly OMDV01 (sample SAMEA103958118, study PRJEB25191) | human gut metagenome | reverse complement strand
GGTCTTCTGGTTCTCATAGACCACACATGCACTCTGCGCAATCTTCTCCGTAGGAAGGCCGGTATGCAGGCAGAGGCTGAAATTGCCAGAATAGGTGAGATAAAAGGGCTATATCGTCAGAATCGCATAACTGAGTCTCTGGAGATGGCACGCGACTATGACACCATCCTCTATAATAAAAATGCCTCATACAGGTACGATATAAATACAAGGATAGCGGATGCATTATTGGTACGTGGAGATACCGTAATGCCTTATGCCGATGAAATTGTACGCCTGTTGAGACAGATAGACAATGATCCGACTACTGACTCCCTTGACTCTCAACACCGGGCCCTTCTGGCAATAAGTCTGTTTCATATCGGCGATATGGAGAACGCATTTAACGAAATCAATAAGGCCTTGGTTGACGCAGAATCAGAATCTTATGGGAACCAGGTATATCCTTATCAAATCAAGGCATGGATGTTTGCCGATATGAAAGACTACTACCATGCTTTTTGCCAAATGGTGAACGCCATGTCATTTTATGGCCAACACACTGAGAGCGAAATGGCCAGTTTTAACAGGACTAACGAAGGTATTTCCGAACATTACGAACTGAAATTAGAAACCGAACGGCTTGCCCTCGAACGGAGTCGGGCTATCAATTTGGCCCTTGCACTGGGTATACTGCTCGTCATAGTCATAGCCATAGGGGTTGTGTCGCGCATACGCACCCGCAACAGGCAGCAGGTGGCCGAGATGTCGGCGTCTATGGCGCGCCTCGAGGCTGACATACTTGACAGCCACCGCATTTCCGACACCATGCGCGACAGGCTCAAGGCCCTCTTTGCCGACAGGTTCGACACATTCAACGAGATTTGCGAGCTGTGGTACCGCAACCACGAGTCTGCGGCCGCCACTGCCGACATGAAGCGCGGCATGGAGGCACTGATTGCCCGGGTCAGCGACCCCGCGCTCGCCGACGAGCTCGACGCCCTCATTGACTCGTGCTCGGACGGATGGATGACACACCTGCGCACGGCGTGCCCCGACCTCAACGACGACCAGCGCCGACTGGCCGGATACCTCTTCACAGGATTCTCGCCGGAGTCGATAATGATACTTACGCGCCGTCCATCGGTCAACTCGGTCTACGTGGCCAAGTCAAGGCTTAAGAAAGCCATCTCCGACTCCGGCGCCCCCGACACAGACGAAATCCTCGCAATCCTCGGCCTCGCGAAGAAAGCCGGTGAATAAGAGCGCCATGAAATCAGCCCACAGGATAAGGTTTGTGATGCAGAGGGATGCCATGACCTGCGGCCCGGCATCACTGGCAATGGTATGCGGATGGTGGGGCAAGAGATATGGCCTCACCGCCATAGAGCGGCTGTGCCCACCCACACGCGAGGGGGTCTCGATGCTCGGGCTGGTCAAGACTGCCAGGGCGCTCGGCCTGAGGGCCGAGGGGGTGAGACTCTGTCCCGACACACTCGGAGGGATGGAGATGCCCCTGATATTGCACTGGGAGCATAACCACTACGTGGTGCTGTATGAGGCCGACACGCGACGGGGACGGTATAAGGTGGCCGACCCGGGAAAAGGGAAGATAACATATCGTCGCGACGAGTTCTTGCGGCGATGGACGGGCGATGCGTCAGGGATGACAAAGGGGATAGCAATGACAACGGCCCCGACACCCGAATTCGGCATCAGGATACCCCCCGAGCCCGACCGCAAGCCGTCGCTCGGACTGCTGTGGAGGTATCTGCGCCAATACCGCAGGGAGTTCGGCTACATACTGGCAGGGATGCTGGTGGGGTGTCTGCTGCAACTGCTGCTGCCATTCCTGACACAGGCCATTGTCGACAGGGGGATAAGGAGCGGCGACATGGGGATAGTGTGGATGATACTGCTGGGGCAGCTTGCCATAGTGGCCGGAAGGACGGCCACCGACTTTGTGCGCAGGTGGCTGCTGCTGCGTATCTCGATGAGGGTCAACATAGGGATGGTGAGCGATTTTTTCGTGAAACTGCTCAGTCTCCCCATGGGATATTTCGACACACGCCTCACAGGCGACCTGCTGCAGCGCATGAACGACCATGCACGCGTGCAGGGATTCATGACGGGCGAACTGCTCGGCGTGCTGTTCGCGCTCATAAGCTTCGTGGTCTACGGAGTGGTGCTGGCGGTCTATGACGCGGTCATATTCGGAGTCTTCATGGCCGGAAGCGTGGCATACGGCGTATGGCTGACCGTGTTCCTGAAAAAACGTAAGGTAATCGACTACAGGCTCTTTGCCCTGCGCGGCACCAACAGCAACCGTACATACGAGCTGCTGACATCCATGCAGGAGATAAAGCTACAGGACTGCGAGCAACGCAGACGCCGGGACTGGGAGACGACGCAGACCGACATGTTTGAGGTGCAGACCGAGCTGCTGCGCCTCGACCAGGTGCGCGAGGCGGGAAGCACGCTGATAGACGAGGGGAAGAACATTCTCATCTCCGTGCTTGCCGCAGGTGCGGTGATTGACGGCACCATGACCCTTGGAGCCATGCTTGCCATACAGTTCATAGCCGGACAGCTCAGTGCCCCGGTGGCACAGTTGATGCAGTTCGTATATGCCATGCAGGATGTGGTCATCTCGCTCGAACGCATCAACGAGATACACCACAAGGAGCCGGAGGACAACGACATGTGCGTGGAGTGCCCCACAGAGGGTGGCGGCATATCGCTGAAGGGGGTCACGTTCAAGTATGACCCCTTCAATCCGTCCAATGTCATTGACGGCATAGACCTCGACATCCCCGAGGGCAAGACCGTGGCGCTGGTAGGCGAGTCGGGGAGCGGCAAGACAACGCTGGTCAAGCTGATGCTTGGATATTACCCCTGTCTCGAAGGCCGGATTACGGTCGGAGGCCGTGACATTGGCACGATGAACATGCGGCAGTGGAGACGGCAGTGTGGCGCGGTGATGCAGGAGGGGGTGATATTCTCTGAGACGATAGCCCGCAACATAGCCATAGCCGACGGCGAACCCGACAGCGCGCGCATCGAGGAGGCGGCGCGTGCCGCAAGCATACATGATTTCGTGATGTCGCTACCCCTGCGCTACGACACGGTGGTGGGACGCGACGGCATAGGACTGAGTCAGGGACAGAAGCAAAGATTGCTCATAGCGAGAATGATATATCGCCGTCCGAAATTCATATTTCTTGACGAGGCTACAAACGCCCTCGACACGGCAAACGAGCGCGACATCACATGCCGCCTCAGGGATTTCTATCGCGGACGCACGGTCATAGTTGTGGCACACAGGCTGTCGACAGTGCGCGATGCCGACCTGATAGTTGTACTGGAACACGGACGCATCGCCGAACAAGGCACTCACGATGAGCTGGTGGCAGCCCGCGGTGCATACCACCGCCTCGTCAGCAGCCAGCTCGAACTCGGAGCCTGATAAATGAAATCCCCACGCGCATATCAGGCCCGGAGGGAAATGTCGCCGATTGCCGCGTTTTTTGTGGGTTGGTGGCGTAATGGTGCGCCCCGCTCTGCGGGGCATGGGATGGTAGCCCCGAGGCTTGCCTCGGGGGACGGGATTCCATTTCCTTTTCGGGTGCCCGCAGGGTATCCGGGAATATACGCGAGAACATGGCGAATAATCCTCGGCCCCTACCGGGGCCAATTTATAAAAACATGTGTCTCACCCCAAGGCAAGACCTTGGGGCTACCTTCCCAAGCCCCGCACAAGGCGGGGCAATTTTACCCGGTTAATTACATGCCCAATTTTACCGTCATGAACATGCACCACGTGTGTATCAAATCAACCACATTATCGGTATTCCACTCAGGCCCGGAGGGCCGTCGTCATCCTTAGCCCCGTGACCATCGGGAACCAGGGGGAGAGGAACCATATTTATGAATGAGCCCCGGGAGGGGCGATGTCATAGGTCGCTACTAATGACGTCACCCCTTACGGGGTTCGGACTGTATATATCTACCCGCCCCCGGGTTCCCGATGGTCACCCGGGACTATCCATGACGACGGCCCTCCGGGCCTGTGGGAGGAATTGCCGCGTTTTTTGTGGGTGGGTGGCGTGATGACGCACCCCGCTTTGCGGGGCATGGGACAGTAGCCCCGAGGCTTGCCTCGGCGGGACGGGATTCCAAATCCTTTTCGGGTGCCCGCAGGGTATCCGGGAATATACGCGGGAACATGGCGAATATTCCACGACCCCTTGCGGGGCCGATTATATAAAAAACATGCATTCACCCCAAGGCAAGGCCTTGGGGCTACTTTTCCATGCCCCGCAAAAGGCGGGGCAACATTCCTTTATTATACAAACATCCCGGCCTCCCCCATGAGGCCGGGATGTTTATGGATGGTCGGAGGGGTGTCAGTATCCTACGGGGTTGTTGAGGATGGGACGCTGGGTGGAGGGGAGGTTAAGGAGGGTGACGAGGGCATCGGTGTCCATGCTGGCACGGGGGACAGTCTTGAGTCCGGCCGAGGAGCAGAAGAGGTTGATGTTCTCGCACACGATGCCCGCGTCGGCGGCCATCATGAGGTCTGCGCGGTCGCCGGTCATCTGGAACTTGTCGCCGTTCATCACCATGACGATAGATACGGGGGCTGTGGCGGCGAAATCCTGGCCGGCGTTGAGCAAGGCGCGGTGATCACCTTCGGCAACGGGGCGGAGCGAGTGTGTCTCGGGCTCGTAGAGCCATGCGCCCTGTGTGTCGAACACATAGAGGTCTATCTCCTGACGGTTCATGGCCGAGGGTGCTGTGCGGTGGCCGTCAGGGCGATTGATGCCGTTTGCAGCCCAAAGGAGGTCGCCCAGCACACGGTCTGTGAGCGGGGTGGGTGCGAACTCGCGTACCGAGTGACGCTCGGCGAGTGTCTGCATCAGCGGTTTGCCTCCGGTCTTGTCAGGTGCCAGAAGGGTACGGGGGGAGAGTGCGTTCATTGTGAGTGCGATTGTGGCGGCGCAGAGAGCCGAGAAGATTCTGTACATCGGTGACATCCTTATGGTCAGACGAGTTCCATACCCTTGAGTATGGCGTCCTTGTTGAGGGGGAGAAGATGGTGGTGGCGTTCCGGGAGGGTTTTCTTGAGGCCGCGCATCACGGCATCGACGCTCACCAGTGTACGCGCCTTGAGCAGGGCGCCGAGCAGGACCATGTTGTAGACCTTTGACGAGGGGAGCTGGAATGTGGCTTCCATGGCGTCGACGGGTATCACGGTGATGTCGGTACGGGTGGGGGCATGGTGGATGCTGTAGGGGTCATAGATGAGCGTGCCACCCGGCTTGAGCTTTTTCTCGAACTTGTCGAGACTCTGCTGGTTGAGTATGACGGCGGTGTCATACGAGTTGAGCACGGGGCTCGATATGGGTGCGTCGGAGAGGATGACGGTGACGTTGGCTGTGCCGCCGCGCTGCTCGGGACCGTATGAGGGCATCCATGTCACCTCGAGATTGTCCATGAGCCCGGCGTATGCCAGTATCTTGCCCATCGAGAGGACACCTTGGCCGCCGAATCCGGCTATGATGATTTCTTCCTTCATTGTTATGGGGTTATAAGGTTATGGGGTTAGAGGGTTATGGGGATAACCTTTGGCTCATAACGTCTTCTTGAGGTCGCCGGGGGGATAGGCGGCAAACATGTGCTCTTCCATCCACTTGTTGGCGGCATCGGGCGAGAGTTTCCAGCCCGACGAGCAGGTGGAGACAATCTCGACGACAGATGTGCCCAGACCCTTGAGCGAGTTCTCGAACGCCTGGCGAATGGCTTTCTTGGCCTTGCGCACGGCGGCGGCTGTGTGTACGCTCTGGCGTGTGACATAGCATGTGCCTTCGAGCTGGGCCAGCAGCGGCGTGATGTTGAGCGGATGGCCGTTCAGGTCGACGCGACGTCCGTAGGGGGTGGTGGCTGTGACCATGCCCTCGAGCGTGGTGGGTGCCATCTGTCCGCCGGTCATGCCATAGATGCCGTTGTTGATGAATATGATGGCTATGTTCTCGCCACGGTTGGCGGCGTGTATGGTCTCGGCGGTGCCTATGGCGGCGAGGTCGCCGTCGCCCTGATATGTGAACACAAGGCGCGAGGGGTTGAGCCTCTTGACGGCAGTGGCCACTGCGGGCGCACGTCCGTGGGCGGCTTCGATCCAGTCAACGTCTATATAGTTGTAGGCCATCACGGCGCAGCCCACGGGGGCGACACCGATGGCTATATGTTCGGCTCCCATCTCTTCGATGACCTCGGCCACCAGCTTGTGCACCACTCCGTGCGAGCAGCCGGGGCAGTAGTGCATGGTGTTGTCGTTGAGCAGACGGGGCTTGCAGGCCACCATGTTCTGTGGCTGTTTTATTTCGTCGCGTGTCATAGTGTGATTTCAAATTTGTCCTTGAGGGCCCGAAGCACCTCGTCGGGATCCATGACTATGCCGCCCATGCGGCCGAAATGATGTACGGGCACACGCTCGTCGAGGCTGAGGCGCACATCCTCGATCATCTGGCCGGCGTTGAGCTCGACCACGAGGATACCCTTGACCTGACGGCTCAGGCGTGCCACCTCGGCGGCAGGGAACGGCCAGAGGGTTATGGGCCTGAGCAGGCCCACCTTGATGCCCTTGGCGCGGGCCTCCTCGATGGCTTTCTGGCAAATGCGCGCCACCGACCCGAACGCCATCACGAGATATTCGGCGTCTTCGGTCTCGTATTCCTGAAACCGCACCTCGTTGGCCGAGATGAGGTCGTATTTCTCCTGAAGATGGATGTTATTCTTCTCCATCAGCGCGGGATCGAGCTCGAGGGTGGTCTGCACGTTGGGACGGCGTGTCTCGGGGCACCCTGTCACGGCCCAGGGGCACTGCAGGGCTATCTCCTCGTCTGTACGCCGCGGGCGCACAGGGGGAAGCACGACCTTCTCCATCATCTGTCCAACGACACCGTCGGCCAGCATCATCACCGGATTGCGGTACTTGAAGGCGAGGTCAAAGCCGAGGCCTACGAAATCGGCCATCTCCTGGACGGACGCCGGTGCGAGCACGATGAGGTGGTAGTCGCCATGGCCGCCACCCTTGACGGCCTGGAAATAGTCGGCCTGCGACGGCTGTATGGTGCCGAGGCCGGGGCCGCCGCGCATACAGTTGATGATAAGTGCCGGGAGCTCTCCGGCTGCGATATATGATATGCCCTCCTGCTTGAGGCTGACACCGGGACTCGACGAGGATGTCATGCAGGCCTTGCCTGTGGCGGCGCCCCCATAGACCATGTTGATGGCCGCCACCTCGCTCTCGGCCTGAAGCACCACCATGCCGGTGGTGTCCCACGGCATCAGCTCCTCGAGGGTCTCGAGAATCTCGCTCTGCGGAGTGATGGGATAGCCGAAATAGCCGTCCACGCCATATCGGATTGCGGCATGGGCTATGGCCTCATTGCCTTTCATCAATCTGATTTCTTCTTCCATATTGTGTTGAGTGCGGGGATTATTTTTCAACTACTCGATAGACGGTGATGCACCCGTCGGGGCACACCGTGGCACAGGCGGCACATCCGATGCAGGCCTCGGGGGCCACGTCGGCGGCATAGTGGTAGCCGCGGTCGTTGACATCTTTTGTCTCGAGGGCGAGCACCGAGCACGGACAGGCCACTACGCAGAGGTCACACCCCTTGCAGCGCTCGCGGTCGATGTCGACTGCTCCGATTATCTTTGCCATATTCTGTTGGTATGTTGAGGTTTTGTGTGATGAACAATATTATTCAACACAAATATACATAAAAATAATGTGGTCTGTCGCGGTTTAAGGGAATTTAACCCTTTGCACATATTCCGTCGGAATGAGCAGTCGCGGAACAAGGGGGTGTCATTCAGCGCTTTGCGAAGAGGCTGTTTTGGCAAACTCGAACACCTTGATGCCTCCGAGGTTGTCTGTGGCCACATGTACCCTCACGCCCAGCACGGCAGGGCGGTCCCATATCGCAGAGATGTCGTATGAGGCATAATAGCGGCGGTCGTGGGTCTCGCCGACATCCGGGGGGAGTGCGTGTGCAAGATACAGGTCGGGCCACTGTTGCGATTCCCATCCCTCGGCGGCCACAAGGGTGAATATCCTGGGCCGGGTGCTGTAGGCCAGACGGACGTTGAAATTGACAAACCTACCCGTGCGCCATACGCTGTTGAGCCATACCGGGTCTGCGTCCCAGCCCCGGTATTCGTCGCGCCACTCGGTGACGGCAGGACCCTGGTTGACGGCATAGCCGCTGATTATCGAGACCGGGCCTGTGGTGTATGGAAGGTTGGTGGGGGTAGTGTACGATATGAGCATCCTCGTGCCCTCGGTCTGCCGGTCGGCGAGGGTTATGTCGGAGTAGAGCTGTGCCGCAGGCTGGTCGCCGTCGCGTATCACGCTGAATGCCGCATGTCCACCCGGGGCGGTATCCCCCTCGTATGTGGCCAGGTCGGTGAATGTCATCAGCACCTCGCCGTCGACACCGTCGGGACGGCACGAGGCGAACGTGAGGGCGACGAGTGCGCATAGTGAGGATAGGAGAGGTCGGGTATTCATGACAGTATGCGGCCGTCCTGCATGTGGATGACACGGTCGGATGTCAGTGCCAGCGACTCGTCGTGAGTCACGATGACAAAGGTGCTTCCTGTGCGCGAACGCAGGTCGAAAAAGAGTGAGTAAAGTTCCTCGCGGTTGCGCGAGTCGAGACTCCCCGACGGCTCGTCGGCCAGGATGACGCGGGGATTGTTGATGAGTGCCCTGGCCACTGCGGCCCTCTGGCGCTCGCCACCCGAGAGCTGGCCCGGCCGGTGGGTGAGGCGCGACCCCAGGCCGAGGTCCGAGAGCAGCACCGAGGCACGCTCCATGGCCTCGCGGCGGCTGCGTCCGGCAATCATGGCCGGGAGAGCCACGTTCTCGGTGACGGTGAATTCGGGCAGAAGCTGATGGAACTGGAACACGAACCCTATGTTGAGGTTGCGGAACGAGGCGAGCGTCCCCTCCTTCATCCCCACGATGTCGGTGCCGTCATAGAGTACATGGCCCGAGTCGGGGGCCTCGAGCGAGCCTATTATCTGGAGCAGCGTGGTCTTGCCCGCGCCGCTCGGCCCCACGATAGACAGGAACTCGCCGGGCGCGATGTCGAGGCTCACGTCGTCGAGCACGCGCAGCGAGTCATAGCTCTTGGTTATGTTCCTGACCTCAATCATTTGCCGATGGTGTGTCTGAGACGCGGGCGCGGCTTGTCCGCGCCCGACGTCGCACTGATATAAAACAAGTATTCGCTATTGTCAGATTGAGAGCCTGCGCAGCGTGTCGATGAGGTCGCGGGGGATAGGCTTGTCGTTCTTGATGGCCTTGGAGAAGGGCACATAGACAATCTCGTCGTTGCGCACGCCTATCATCACGTTGCGCTGGTCTTCGATGAGGGCGTCTATTGCCGCCGAGCCCAGGCGCGATGCCAGGATGCGGTCGAATGCCGTGGGCGAGCCGCCGCGCTGCAGGTGGCCCAGGATGGAAACCCTCACGTCATATCCGGGATATTCGTTCTTGACACGCTCGGCCAGGCCCATTGCGCCGCCGGTGACGGGGCTCTCGGCCACGAGGACTATCGACGAGTTCTTGCTCTTGCGGAAACCGTGCTCGATGAGCTCGGCAAGCTGGTCGACCTCGGTCGAGATCTCCGGGATGATGGCGGCCTCTGCGCCCGAGGCGATGGCACCGTTGAGGGCCAGGAAGCCTGCGTCGCGTCCCATGACCTCGATGAAGAAGAGGCGCTCATGGCTGGTGGCCGTGTCGCGTATCTTGTCGACACACTCCATGATGGTGTTGAGGGCCGTGTCATAGCCTATGGTCGAGTCTGTGCCGAAGAGGTCGTTGTCGATGGTGCCGGGCAGACCGATGATGGGTATGTTGAACTCGTTGGCGAATATGCGGGCGCCCGTCAGCGAGCCGTCGCCGCCTATGACGACGAGGGCGTCTATCTCCTGGCGCTTCAGGTTGTCGTATGCGAGCTGACGCCCCTCGGGGGTAGTGAACTCCTTGCATCGTGCGGTCTTGAGGATGGTGCCGCCTGCCTGTATGATGTTCGAGACATTCTGGGTCTTGAACTCGACGATCTCGTCGGTGATCAGGCCGCGGTATCCGCGATAGATACCTTTGACCTTCAGGCCGCTGTAGATGGCCGAGCGGGTGACGGCGCGGATGGCCGCATTCATACCGGGCGCGTCACCTCCCGAGGTGAGGATGCCCACACATTTTATCTGTGTCATAAGCGGAGTTGTCTGTGAGATTTTTTATTCCGATACAAATATAGACATTTTTCTGCATATTACAATCCCCGCGCCCGAAATTTTGAATCCGTGCGCGGGGAGATTTCCTTTATATTCCAGCCTTGGCGACTTTCAGACTGCGGCGGCATCCTTGAGCACCACCGGCAGCGCGAGCTGGTTGACCTGCCCGGTGGCGGTGACGGGGAGCTGCCTCAGCAGCACGAAGAACTCGGGTATCATATAGCCCGGCAGATACTGGGCGATACGGTTTTTGACCCACGACAGCGAGAATGATCTTGTCGACGGCACGACGTATGCCACGAGATAGACAGAGCCTTTCTCGTCGGTATAATGCACCACGGCACACTCCTTGACCTCGCCCGAGGCGATGAGGGCGCGCTCGACCTCGCCGGTCACGACGCGCTTGCCAAGGATGCTGACCTCCGAGTCCTTGCGGCGCAGATAGTCGAGCGAGCCGTCGGGGAGTATGCGCCCGATGTCGCCCGTGCGGGCTATGCGCGTGCCGTCGGGGAGTGAGGTGAGCGATGCGAGCTGGTCGGCCCGGTGGTCGCCCGTGAACGAATCGGCCACGCCGTCGCCTCCGAGGCATATCTCGCCCTCGGCTCCCGGGGCGACAGGCTGGAGGTTGTCGTCGAGTATCATGACCTCGACCCCCTCCATCGGCTTTCCTGCAGGATAGTGGCCCGACGGGAGCGAGTAGCCGCCGTTGCAGCAGTATAGCGTCGAGAGTACTGTCCCCTCGGCGGGGCCGTAGGTGTTGTAGACCGTGACCTGTTCCATGAGATGGTCGACAGACTGCGGGTTGAGCTGTCCGCCACCCGATATGACCAGGCGCAGTGTGATGGGCAGGCTGTGCATGGCGTTGAACTCGTGCAGCAGATAGGGGAACCCGCTGATGATGGTGACATACTGCTCGTCGGCAAAACGCAGCAGGGCCTCCGGGTCATTGCGTGTCGCCGAGTCGGGTATGGCGAGCACGGCGCCGTTGAGCAGTGTCCCGAACACCTCTTCTATGAAGATGTTGACGATGCAGGCCGAGTATTGCAGCAGCACGTCGTCGGGCGAGATCCTGAACGCATTGCCGAACCTCCCGGCCATGGCCACGACCTGACGGTTGCCCACCATGACACCGAGCGGGTAGCCTGACGCGCTCGACGTATATATGATGTATGCCGGGCGGTCGGCGCGGCTGCGGTCGGGCAGGGGATGCAGGGCGGGATCGGCATATATGCCGGAGCCCACGATGAGGAGGCTGAACTTTGACACGAGCGATGAATACCGTTCGCGCGTGATGACGAAATCGACTCCGTTCTCTGTGAGGAAACGGTCCAGACGCTCGGGCGGGAAGTCGGGCTCGACGGGCACGAATGCCGCGCCGGCCTTGTTGATGGCCAGAAGGGCGGCCACCATCTCGACCGAATGGTCCATCACCACGCCGACGCGGGCGGGGATGAACGACGGGAAGCGCGAGATGAGAGTGTCGACCAGGCGGTCGAGTCCTGCATAGGTTACGCAAGAACGCTCGTCAATGACGGCAGGGTGGTCGGGGTTGGCGGTGACGAGCTCTTTGAAGCGTGAGTAAATCGTCGGTTTCATAATATAACATCCTTATGTGTATACCCTTACAACAATGCCGCTATAACACGGGTTCACATAGGATTCTGTTAAAAATGTTGCGGATTTGTTGCCGCCGGGGGGAGTCGATTCGTGTATGCAGGATCCTTCAGGATAATACCATGTACGGTCTAATATATGAGCCGCACAACTCTGTCATGTTCTATTCTTGCGATTCGATAATGGATTGTACCATACGCCTTAGCTCATCTCTGTTCGGGAGATAGAGCTGATATTTGGAGACAAAAATGTTACTGTCCATGCCATAGGTGGCATATTCGACCACAAGCTCATTTTTAGAGTGGCAAAGCACAATCCCGATAGGCTTATTGTCATCTATCTGTGATATTTCATTTGCGAAATATCCGAGATACATATTCATCTGTCCTATGTCGTGATGTTTTACACCAGCCCTTTTAAGATCAATCAGAACATAACATTTCAAGATTGTATGATAGAACACCAGGTCTACCCGATAATGTGCGTTCCCTATCTGTATGGGATACTGTTCACCAACGAACGCGAACCCTTTGCCAAGTTCAAGAAGAAATTTCTGCATGTTGTGAATCAAGGCTTTTTCAAGGCTCAGTTCAGTATATCTCTCCTCTTCGGGAATACCGAGAAATTCCAATACGAAAGTATCCTTTACGACATCTTTAGGGGTACGTATCAGCTGACCGTTCTCGGCCAGTGCCAGTACTCCTCTTTTGTCCTGACTTTGGGCAATGCGCATAAAAAGACCTGAATTAATCTGACGGCGAAGTGTACGCACCCCCCATTGTTGGGAGAGGCATTCGTTTTCATAGAACTGCCTTTCAAGATTGTCATCCAGTTCCAGTAATTCGCACCAATGTGACCAGCTTAATT
>OMDV01000321.1_pt1 | contig 12865 bp, 9 predicted proteins | sample 1673671 | NCBI WGS metagenome assembly OMDV01 (sample SAMEA103958118, study PRJEB25191) | human gut metagenome | reverse complement strand
GATTTTTCAGAAGCCTACCGCAGGGCCCGTCAAAATTCAAGATATTTTCTAGAAAATGTCTTGCATTCCGTACAGGCGTCCCGGCTGCTGCCCGCACAGCCAGGCAGCGGCCCGCAGGGCCCCCTGGGCAAAGGTCTCGCGCGAGTGGGCCTGATGGGTCACTTCAATGCGCTCGCCGGGGCCCATGAAATAGATCGTGTGCACACCGACCACATCTCCGCCGCGAATGGCCTGGATGCCGATTTGTGCCTTGGGACGCTCGCCGATGATGCCGTCTCGGGCGGAACAGCGGACGTCGTCCAGATCCCAGCCGCGGGCTTCGGCCAGGCATTCGCCCAGGCGTAGGGCAGTCCCACTGGGGGAGTCCTTTTTGCGGTTATGGTGCAGCTCAACCATCTCGATATCGTACTTGTCGCCAAGGGCTCGGGTCAGTTCGGGCAGGACCTTGAGCAGCACGTTGACGCCGATGCTCATATTGGGCGCCCAGAACATGCGGCAGCTTTCGGCCAGCCTGGCCAGCTCCTGCTTTTGCTCATTGGTGAAGCCGGTGGTGCCGATCACATGGGCCGCACCGAACCTGGCCACACTGCGGGCCGTGGCCAGGCTGACCTCGGGAGCGGTGAAATCCACGACGACAGCTTTGCCGTCCAGGCCTTGCAGCAGTTCTTCCACATTCTGGCTCACCGGGCACGGCAGCGCGTCCAGACCGGCGGCGAACTCGCTGCGTTCCACCACGCCCGCAAGCGTGAAGGCGGGGTCTTCCTGCACCAGCGTGCAGATGGTCCGGCCCATGCGGCCATTGGCACCCATGACGATGATCGGCGTGCTCATTGCTTCTCCATCCTGTTCTGTTGAAAGTTATGCGTCCGTCCTGTCAGCGAGCAGGCCCAGAAAGGCCGCTTCGTCCAGGACGGCGATCCCCAGGCTTTGGGCTTTTTCCAGTTTGCTGCCCGGATCTTCGCCCACCACAAGGATATCCAGTTTTTTGCTCACGCTGCCCAGCACCACGGCACCGGCCGCTTCGGCCAGCTGTTTGGCCTTGCCCCGGGGCATGGAAAGCGTACCGGTGAAGAGGATTTTCTTCCCCTGCAGGGGGCCCTCCCCACCGGCCGCGGCAGGTTCTGGCGCAGCCACGGGCCACAGGCCTGCCTCGCGTAATCCGGCCAGCATATGCTGGTTGGCCGGGCTTTCAAAAAAGCTGCGGATGGAGCTGGCCACTTCGGGCCCCACATCCGGCAGCTCCAGCAGGCGCTGGGTATCGGTGGCCGCCAGGGCATCCATGTCGTGAAAATGCGCCGCCAGCATGCGGGCGGTCTGCTCGCCCACATGACGGATGCCCAGGGCGCTGATGAGCCGGGCCAGCGTGGCGTTATGGCGGGCGTCATCGAAAGCGTCCACTATCTTTTGGGCCAGCACGTCCCCCATGCGGTCAAAGGGCAGCAGATCCTGCACTGTGAGCCGGAACAGCTGTTCCGGGCTGGTGACATGGCCGCTGCTGACCAGCTGCTCCATCCATTTCTGTCCCACGCCCTGCACGTCCAGGCCGGCCTTGGACACGAAATGGCAGATGGAGCGCAAGCGTACCGCCGGGCAGGAGATATTGCCGCAGCGCCAGGCCGCTTCACCGGGCTCACGGTGGGCGGGCTCGCCGCAGACAGGACAGATATGCGGGAATTCGAACGGCCTTGCCCCCGCGGGGCGTTCCTCCAGTACCGGCCCCACCACTTCGGGGATGACATCGCCGGCCCGCTGCACGATGACCGTATCCCCTACCCGCACATCCTTGGCCAGGATCTCGTCCTCGTTGTGCAGGGTGGCACGGGTGACCATGACCCCACCCACCGCCACCGGCTCCAGCCGGGCCACAGGGGTCAGGACGCCGGTACGCCCCACCTGGATCTCGATACCGGTCAGACGGGTATGCACCTGCATGGCCGGGAACTTGAAAGCGATGGCGAAGCGTGGCGCGCGGGCCGTGAAGCCCAGGGCCTCCTGCGCTTCCAGATCATCCTGCTTGGCCACGGCGCCGTCGATCTCCATGGGGAAATCCGCCCTGCCCTGGCGCACGCTTTCCACATAGGCTTCCACAGCTGCCGGATCGGCGCAGAGCCTGCCGTCGGGCGGCGTCAAAAAACCGTAGTCGCGCAGACGGGTCGCCAGCTCATGCTGGAAATGGCAGGGGAGCGCCCGCCCCCAGCGGGCCTCGCCCAGGCTGTAGGCCAAAAAACGCAGGGGCATCTGCTGGGTATTGGCAACATCCAGCTGGCGCAGGGCCCCGGCAGCGGCATTGCGCGGATTGGCCAGCAGCTTCTGGCCCAGGGATTCCCGATGCTCGTTGATGGCGGCAAAATCCTTTTTGTAGATGACCACCTCGCCGCGCACTTCCAGCCGTTCCGGGAAGGGACCGGCCCCGCGCAGGCGCAGGGGGACCGTACGGATGGTGCGCACGGCTTCGGTGACCACTTCGCCCTCCTCCCCGTCCCCGCGGGTCAGCGCCTGTTGCAGGATGCCGTTTTCATAGATGATCTCCAGGGCAAGGCCATCCAGCTTGGGGTCACCAGCGGCACCTCAGGCAGGGCGCGCTGCATTCGGGCCACGAATTCCTGCCATTCCTCGGCGGAAAAAACATTGTCCAGACCGTACATGCGCTGGCGATGGCGCTGCTTGGGCAGCCCGCCCAGCAGTCCGCCCCCTACGCGCAGCGTGGGCGAATGGGGGCTGCGCCATTGCGGATGCTCTTCCTCCAGGGCCTTCAACTCCCGGAACAGGGCATCGTACTGATCGTCGCTGATGACCGGCTTGTCCAGCGTATGATACAGATAGTTATGGTGCTCCAGGATGGTCACAAGCCATGCCATCCGCTCCCGGGGCATATCCCTGGACGGTTCGGGCAGGCTCAGGGGATCCACAGGCGCCGCGGATGCGGCGGGCGGCACAGGGGCCTGCCCTGTTGCCTTGCTCCCGGCCCGGTCTTTGGCGGCAGGTGCACCGAAAAGGGAAAGCTGTTCTGGACTCATGATCACTCCGGCAGGGCAATAAGGCGTTCACGCAGGGCCCGGATACGGTCCCGCAGGACGGCGGCACGTTCGAACTCCAGTTCACGGGCCGCCTCGCGCATCTCTTTTTCCAGACGCTGGACCAGCGCCGCGGTATCTTCGGCAGTCAGGGGCACGGCATCGTCCTGTCGGGACGCACGTCCCCTGCCCTTGCCCCGCGATGAAGGACCGGTATCCACATACAGGGCATCCAGAGGAGATTCAAGGCTTTTCCGGGTGCTCCGCGGCGTGATGCCGTGCTCCGTGTTATAGGCGGTCTGCTTGGCCCGGCGCCGTTCGGTCTCGTCCATGGCCGCGCGCATGGAGGCCGTGACCGTATCGGCATACAGGATGACATGTCCGTGGACATTGCGCGCCGCACGGCCAAAGGTCTGGATGAGCGAGCCCGTGGAGCGCAGGAAACCTTCCTTGTCGGCATCAAGGATGCAGACCAGCGAGACCTCGGGGATGTCCAGGCCTTCGCGCAGCAGGTTGATGCCCACCAGCACGTCGAACTCGCCCAGCCGCAGGTCGCGGATGAGCTCCATGCGCTCGATGGTCTCCACGTCCGCGTGCATATAGCGCACACGCACGCCCACCGTGCGCAGATATTCCGTCAGATCCTCCGCCATCTTCTTCGTCAGCGTCGTCACCAGCACGCGCTCATTGCGCGCGGCGCGGGCGTTGATCTCGCCCACAAGGTCGTCGATCTGCCCCGTGACGGGCCGCACCTCCACGCGCGGATCGAGCAGACCAGTCGGACGGATGACCTGCTCCACGATCTGCCCCGCGCGCTCGCGCTCATAGTCGCCCGGCGTCGCGGAGACGTAGATGCGCTGATGCACACGCTGTTCAAATTCCTCAAATCGGAGCGGGCGGTTATCATAAGCGCAGGGCAGGCGGAAGCCGTACTGCACCAGCGCGTCCTTGCGCGCGCGGTCGCCGTTGTACATCGCCCGCACCTGCGGCAGCGTGACATGGCTCTCATCCACAAAGAGCAGAAAGTCCTTGGGGAAGTAGTCGAGCAGCGTCATGGGCGCAGACCCCTCGGGCCGCGCGGAAATGACGCGCGAATAGTTCTCGATGCCCGTGCAGTAGCCCAGCTCGCGCATCATCTCAATGTCGTACTTCGTCCGCTGGTGGATGCGCTGCGCCTCCACCGCCTGTCCGTTGTCGGTGAAGAACTTCTCCCGCACCTCCAGCTCGCGCTCGATCTCACCGATGGCGCGCTCCATCTTGTCCTTCGTCGTCACATAGTGCGACGCGGGATAGATCACCGTGTGCTGCAGGGTCTTCGTCACCACGCCGGTCACGGGCTGGAACTCGCGGATGGCGTCGATCTCGTCGCCGAAGAACTCCACGCGCACCGCGCGGTCGCGCCAGTAGGCGGGGTAAATGTCCACCGCGTCGCCGCGCACGCGGAAGCGGTTGCGCTCAAAGGCGACGTCGTTGCGCTCGTAGCGATCCTCCACCAGACGGCGCAGCAGCTCGTCGCGCTCCATCGTCTGTCCCGGGCGCAGCGAGATCATCAGCTTGGCGAAGTCGTCCGGCTCGCCGAGGCCGTAGATGCAGCTCACGGACGAGACCACGATCACGTCCCGCCGTTCGAGCAGCGCGCAGGTCGCGCTCAGCCGCAGGCGGTCGATCTCCTCGTTCGTCGAGGCGTCCTTGGCGATGTAGGTGTCCGTATGCGGGATATACGCCTCGGGCTGGTAGTAGTCGTAGTAGCTGACGAAGTATTCCACCGCGTTCTCAGGGAAAAACTCACGGAGGTTTTGGAAAACCGGAGTGAGCGCAACCGCTGGATTTCACAGTTTACGCAGTTCTCCACGCTGGAAACCTTAGACCGCAGGGCGCTCATTCACATGGTACAGAGCATCCGCGTCCGTGGCAAAAAGGAGCTGGATATTACCTTTACCCATGAGGACGAATACAAAAAGGCGTTGCAGCTTTTGGCACTGGCAGCGCAGCAGAAAGATTACGAACAGAGAAAGGTGGGCTGAGCATGGCAAGAAAAAGCAGAAAAGAAACGGCTGCGGTGGCCGTTCAGGAGGCCGACGCCGCTTGCCGCGCCGCGATCTACGTCCGCCTTTCGGTGGAGGATACCCACACGCACAGCGTATCCATTGAAACCCAGCAGATGATTATTGCCCGCTATCTGGAGCAGTACCCGGAGATCAGCGTGTACGATACCTACATCGACAACGGCGCGACGGGGACAAACTTCCACCGTCCGGGCTTTCAGCAGATGCTCTCGGATATTGAGGCCGGTCATGTAAACTGCGTGATTGTCAAAGACCTTTCCCGTTTGGGACGGAACACCATCGACACCGGCTATTACATCGAGCAGTATTTCCGCATCCGCAGCATCCGCTTTATTGCGGTCAACGAAAACTTCGACACCGCCAACCCGGAGGACGCCCATTCCGGTATCATTATCCCGCTGCGGAACATGATAAACGAAGCCTACGCTTTAGACATTGGGCGCAAGATCAGGGCGCAGCAGCGGCAGGCCATGAAGGACGGCAAGTTCATCGGTGCGCGTACTCCCTACGGCTATCTGAAAGCCGAGGACGATTGCCACCAGCTTATCATCGACCCCGTTGCCGCCGTTGTGGTGCAGCGGATGTTCCGCTGGGCTTCCGAGGGTGCTGGCCTCAATACCATCGCCGTGCGGCTGAATGAAGCGGGCGTTCTCACTCCCAGCCACTATAAGAAGATGCAGGGCAAGATCACCCACGAAAATTTGCTCGGCAGCGGCAAGTGGCAAACCCGAACAGTCGGCGTTATTCTCCGCTCCGAGGTCTACACCGGAGATCTCGTTCAGGGGCAGACCAAAACCGTGGATCACCGGCAGGTCAAGGCCGATGCCGAGGAATGGACGGTGGTACGGGACACCCACGAGGCCATCATCAGCCGGGAACAGTTCGCGGCGGTGCAGGAAATTCTCAATCAGACGGCCAGCCGCGCCAAGACACGGGAGGTCAAAGCCTACACGCCGAATTTACTCAAAGGCAAGGTGTTTTGCGCCCATTGCGGCGGCAGCCTGCACCGGCAGCGGAATATCCGCAAGAAGTCCGACGATGTGTACTTCTACCATTGTCTGAGCAGGAGCCGAATCAGCAAGGATGCCTGCCCCGGCGTGACCATCCGCGAGGATGCGTTGCTGGATATGTTGGCAGATATGCTTCAGGACGCGCTTGATACGGCGCTGGGGCAATACACCCTCTCCCTTGCAGAACTGCCCCGGCAGGCCGCTGACCGCGCTGAGCTGCGGGAGAAGATCACCAGCCGCAAACAGGAAATCCAGCGGCTTCGCGGTATCGTGCGGAGCTTATATGAAAACCTCGTCCAAGGCGTTCTCACCAAGGATGAATACTTTGACTACAAGGAAAAGTATGAAAGCCGCATTGCCGACCTCTCCGTGGAAATGGAACAGTTAGAGGACGGCCTGCGAACGATAGATACGCAGATTGAGCAGCACCGGGCGTTGGAACAGGACGCCGCACAAATCAAGACCGACTGTGCGCTGACCGGCGCACTCATCGAGCGACTGATCGACCGCATTGAGGTATCCCACGACAAGCAGATTACGGTGCGCTATCGCTTCCAGAGCGAGTTTGAAACCTATGCGGAGGTGCTGGAACAATGCAGAAATATGTGATTGCCCTCTACATACGCCTCTCCATTGAGGACTACAAGTACGACAGTCTGAGTATTGAAAATCAGAGCCTTGTCCTCCATGAGTACGCAGCTTCCATGCCGGAAGCTCTGAACGCGGAGATCATGGAGTTCATCGACAACGGATATAGCGGTACAAATTTTGAGCGTCCGCAGGTGCAGAAGCTCATTGAGCTGGTGCGGGCCAATCAGATCGACTGCATCATTGTCAAGGATTTTTCCCGTTTCGGGCGCAACAGCATTGAAACTGGATACTTCATCGAGCGTGTGTTCCCACTGTTCCATACCCGCTTCATTTCCATCAGCGACGATTTTGACAGCAGCAAATTCAAGGGCGACACCGGCGGCATGGATGTGGCGTTCAAGTATCTCATCAGTGAGTATTACAGCCGCGATATGTCCATCAAGACCAAGAGCGCAAAGTACGCCAAGATGCAGCGAGGCGAGTATCAGAGCAAGATTTGTCCTTACGGCTACCGCAAAAGCGCCGATGGCAGAATGGAGCCTGACCCGGAGGCCGCTGCCGTTGTGCAGCTCATCTTCCAGCTTGCCGCCGAGGGCATCAACGCCACCGCCATCACGCGGGAGCTGTTTCGCAGAAGCATCCCCACTCCCGGCCAGTACAAAGCCGCGCACGGCAATCACACCCATGATATTTCCCGCTGTCACGGGATTTGGAGTACATCCACTATTCTCCGCATTTTGGAGGATGAACGCTACACCGGCGTGTATGTGATCGGCAAGCGGGCGGTTCTCGAAGTAGGCGGCACCAGAAGCCGCCTAAAGGACAGAGAATCATGGTACATCATCCCCGACCATCACCCGGCCATCATAGAGAAAACCGTGTTTGATACCGTGCAGGCCAGCCAGCTCCGCTTTTCCCAGCCCAACAAAAAGAAGCGGGACTACCCGCTGAAAGGCAAAGCCTTCTGTGGCTGCTGCGGTCATGCGCTGTCCCGCACCATGCAGAAAACCTCATATTATCACTGCCGCCATTCCGAGGCAGACGAAGAAAGCCGCTGCCACAAGATGCGCCTGAATGCCGCAGAGCTGGAACAGACGGTATTCCTGACGCTGAAAAAGCAGATGGAGGCCGCCGCACCGCTTGCCCCTGACGGCACACTCCGGGTGGATGCTTCCGTACCGGAACGCGCCGAATATGAGCAGCAGATCGAGGCACTGCAAGACGGTAAGCGCGCCTTGTATGAACGCTATCTCATGGGCGAGATTGACCTGAACACCTACAAGGCGGAAAAGACCGCGTGTGACGAGCTGCTTTTGAAAACGAAAAACGCCTATGCCGCAGTATTGGCACAGGCGAAGCAGAAACAGGACGAACAGGCACGGCAGGACAGCCGCATGGAAGCGTCCAAGGCGATTTTCGATGCGGACACGCTGACCACCGAGCTGGCCGAGCTGCTAATCGACCGGGTGCTGGTGTACCCTGATAAGCGCATTGAGATCGCATACAAAATCCAAGACATTTTCGATTGAGGAGGCAGACATGAAAATCGCTTTCTATTGCAGAGTGGACGGACAGGGCTTCGGCTTTGTCCTACCCGAAGAAGCTGACAAGCTCCGCGAGTTTTTCGCCGAGCATCAGGATAAGCCTGCGCTTGAAAATCCATCAGGCGTAAGCTAAAAATTTTTGTCGTGTGCTTGACATACGGGTGACGCAGATCGTGGAAGCGGATGCTGGGCAGCCCTGCCCGCTGGAGGAGCGTTTTCATGTGGCGATACGCCGCGTTGGGGTCGACGGGATCTTCCGGCTTCACCGGGTCAGGGAATATCCATTGGCTAATGGCATCCGCTTTTCGCCGCCGTAGGATTTCAGTCACGCTGTGCGGCAGAATGATGGTACGCATACCTTGATTGGTCTTCGTCTCGCCGACGGTGTATTCGCCCTTCCGCTGACTGTGGAGGGTTCGGCACACCTTCAGCGTCCCGGCATTCCCGTCGAAGTCGCTCCACTGCAGACCGCAGATCTCACCGCGGCGCAGGCCGGTCATCAGTTCCGTCTGGAAGAAGTCACGCCACACCTCATCCTGCTCCACCACTGTAAGGAAGTCGTCCAGCTCCGCGCGGGTGAGGATACGCTTGGGCTTGTAGTTGGGCTTGGGCGCCGTTGTCCCCTCAGTAGGATTTCTGGGAATGACATGCGCCTGCACCGCGTCCTTCAGCGCGGCGTGGAGTGTGGAATGGATGTGGCGCACCATGGAGTCGGAGAGCTGATGCCCCATCTCGGGGTGCTCGTGGATGCGCCCCTCCGTTTTTAGGCGGCGGTACATCCGCTGGATGTCCTGCTGGGAGAGGAGGGAGATCTGCTTGTCGCCCAGCTGCGGCTTGATGTAGTATTCGATGTAGCGGCGGTAGCCCTCGAGGGTACCGGGGCGCACCGTGCCCGCCTTGTACTCCGTGAGCCAGCGGTCCAGCCACTGGCCCAGCGTCATGCGGCTGTCCTCGGTCAGCTCCACATCGCGGTAGCACTCGATGTTCTGGTGCAGCTTGTCCAGCAGGGCCTTTTGCGTCTTGGCATACACATGACGGAACAGCGGCTCGCCGTTTTCCCGGTGGCCGATGACGATGCGGCCCTCCCAGCGTCCGTCGTCACGCCTTCGCACCATGCCGTCACCGGCCGGTCTTCGTTTTGCCATGTATTTCACTTCCTTTGGATTCATTTTCTTTTTTGCAACACAAACAACTACCACACTTTTGCGGAAATAGCTATTGCTTTTCTCAATTCTTTTTCTGTGTTTTGAAGCGCAAATTAGGTGTAAATTGGATCAAAATCGGGGCATGGGGCCGGTAGAGCGTCGGCGGAAACCCTTGAAAACACTGAGGAAACTGGAACTTAGAGCGTTCCACAGGGTGCAAACTCCCGAAAGGAGCGTTCCTCTGTCCCCGGTCACAAGCCCTTGAAAATGCCCGCACTGCGGGCATTTGTGGGATGGACAGGGGCGTTTACGACCCCGGTCCTTTCTCCTGCTTTTCTTTCGTCGGATGCAAATCGTCTGTGTTTCACGCTTTTCAGCCTTGACACCATTGTAACGTTCCAAGTCCAGCCGTGCCGACAGGTCCGCCGACAATATCCGGTACAAGTCCGTGGCGATACCCTCCACGCCGCCGCTGTGCGTATATACCATAGCCGGCTTGCCGTATGGGTCGGTATCCCTTTTCGTGTCGGTGTGGATGATATATTCCGGGTGGTCGAAAAAATACCCGTTGGTGGAAATTCCCGTATGGTTGTTCTTTACGACATCACCCAACCTCTTGTCCTCTTCGGAAAGTTCCTCCTTGCCCTCGTTCTTTTGCAGGATAATCAGGTCGCACCCCACCTCCGTGTTGGCATCTTCCGTGAACAGGTTGTTCGGCAGGCGGATGGCGGACACCAGATCCGCCTTTCTCATCATCATGTAGCGTGTGCCGCCGTTGCCCTCCGTATCCAGCACGCCCTGCGAGGTGATGAATGCCACGATACCGCCGTCACGCACCGCGTCCAGCCCTTTCAGAAAGAAATAGGTATGCACCTTCCTTGCCGCTATCTTTTTGAATACCGAGCCATTGGTGTATTCCGGGTCGAACACCGCTATATCCCCGAAAGGGATGTTGGAGATGGCAAGGTCAAACCGGTTCAGGAACGGCTTTTCTATCTTCTCGAAGCCTTCCGTGCGTATCTTCTGCTGCGGGTACAGGTGTCCGAGCATCTTGCCCGTCAGCAGGTCTTTCTCGAAAGCCATGACCTCCGCCTGCGGATTGTCCGACAGTACTGGGGCGATGAACGCGCCCATGCCCGCAGACGGCTCCAGCACGAGCTTCGGTCGCACCTTCTTGTCGTGGAGCACGTCCACGATGGTGTCCGTGATGGCTTGCGGCGTGTAGAACGCCGTCAGCACCGAGGCTTTCAGCGAGTCCACATACCGCTTGTACTCCGTTTCGTCCTTGCTGTTCTCACGGATAAGCCTGTGCAGCTCCACCGTCGGGGCGAACAGTTCGAGGTCGGATTTCGCCCAATGCACGGCATCTGCCAGTTCCTTTGCCGGGTTCAGGATGCACTTCAGCCCTCCGAAGCCGCAGTACCGCTCCAGCAGCGCACGTTCCCTTTCCGTCGGGGTGCGCCGTTCCCGGTCAAGCGTGAACGCCGTGCGTACCGCCTCGATGTTGTCCCTCAGTTTCTGTTTCCTATTGAACGCCATAGGACTCCAGATAAAGCATGACGGTTCCGACCAGCTCCGTGTAGAGCAGGTCATGTGCGGGTGACAGGGCGAAGGTGTCATCCGAGGTGTCGTAACCGGCAAACAGGTTGTTCAGGTGGGGGTAGAGTCTGCGGCAGAACGGTTCACGCTCCTGTTCCGCCACCTCGTCGGCGAACTCCCGCTCCACGACCTCCGTCAGCAGGGCGTAGGGAGAGAAGTGCAGCCCTTCGAGCAGCACGCGCATGGCTTCCTCGTGGGCGTCCTCCACCGTGCCGCCCGCCAGCCTTTCCTTCTCGAAAGTGGCGGTGGCGGCTTCTTCGCGTCCGGCAATGAAACCGGTATCCGATGCTTTGTCGGGATGGTATTTTCTCAGGTAATCCAGTAGGTACAGCCCGTAATAGGACAGTTCCGCCGGAACGGTTTTCTTGTTCTGTTTCATTTTCTGATGGATTTAGTGGTGAAAAAATCGGATATTGATATGGATAAAGGAGAAGAAAAAAGGCACCCGGTATCCCTCCGAGTGCCGCCACTAAATCCATGTAAAGAAACAGTATCAACGAATTGAAACAGATTATTACACGAATCAGTGGCAAAGGTAGTCATTATTTTCTTCTTCCTTTCATGTTTGTACTCTTTCTTGTGCCTTTGGCTTCGGGAAAGATGAATTTCGTGTTGAAATCCGCATCGAAGGCGACCGCCGCGCTGAACGGCTTGCCCTGTTTGCTCTTGAAGCCGCTGAGGACACCCGTCTTCCCGTTTGCCAGCAGGTCGGTCATTTCCGTGTCGGTGAGCGTCCTGCCCGCTATCTGGCGGAACACCGGCAGGGCGCAGTCCGGGTTGTCGCAGCGCACCACCTTGCCGTAGAACTGCATCGTGCCCGTGCCGCACTTGGGGCAGGCGCAGCCCGATGCCTTGTGACCAAAGATTTTGTCGCAGGCGAGCAGTTCGGTGGTTATCTTGCGGGTGTAGCCCTCGATGTCGCGCAGGAAAGCCTCGTGCGGCGTCCTGCCTTTTTCTATCTCCGCCAGTTCCGACTCCCAACGCCCGGTCATTTCCACATCGGCGATGTCCATCTCCTTCACGATGGAATACAGGGCAAGCCCTTTCTCCGTCGGCACGAGCGACTTCTTCACGCGCACCATGTATTCGCGCCGGAGCAGGGTCTCGATGATGGCGGCACGGGTGGCGGGCGTGCCGATGCCGCAGTCCTTCAACGCCTGCCGCACTTCCTCGTCCTCCACGCCCTCGCGTCCGGCGGTCTCCATTGCCGCCAGCAGGGTGCTTTCCGTGTGCAGCGGCTTCGGACGGGTCATGCCCGAACTCATCGTGCAGCCGTTCATCGCCAGCGTGTCGCCCTCTTTCCAGTCGGGCAGTACGGTATCTTCCCTGTCCTCACCATAGACCGAGCGCCAGCCCGCCTTGCGGACGATACAGCCTTTGGCTTCAAACACCACGCCCTCGCACTCCGCACGGACGGTGGTCGTGTCCTTGACGCACTCCGGGGAGAACGCTTCTATCATGCGCCCCACAATCATGTCATAGATAAGCTGTTCGTTCTTGTAGAGCGCCAGCGGACGGTTCGGCGTCACCAACAGCGCATGGTGGTCGGTCACTTTCGAGGCGTCCACGCTGCGGCGGTTCAGTTCGCCCAAGCTTTCAATCTTCTCCGCAAACGGGGAGTGGTTCGCCAGACGGTCGAACAGCAGGGGCACTTCGGCGAACACGTCCTCCGGGATGTAGCGGCTTGATGTTCTCGGATAGGTGACGAGCTTCGCCTCATAGAGCTTCTGCACGAGGTCGAGCGTCTGCTCCGCCGTGAAGCCGTGCTTCGTGTTCGCTTCCTTTTGAAGTGTAGTCAAGTCATATAATAATGGAGGGTTCTCCACTTTCTCCTTCTTTTCGACTTTGACAACGGTTGCCGCCATTTGTGCCTTTACCTTGTTATATAATGCGGCG
>OMDV01000311.1_pt1 | contig 12990 bp, 9 predicted proteins | sample 1673671 | NCBI WGS metagenome assembly OMDV01 (sample SAMEA103958118, study PRJEB25191) | human gut metagenome | reverse complement strand
TATAGTGGTCTTCAGTGTGCTGATTGTCTTTTCCCTGCTGACCTATCTGGTGATTTCTCTGCGGATATCGCCCTGATAAAATCTGGCCTTCGGATGCACCGCCTTGCGAAAACCGGTTTCCAGATTATCGGCCACGACCACGTCGTAGCCGTTGTCAATGAGTTCATACACGGTGTGGCTGCCAATGTAGCCCGCGCCGCCAAGTACCAGAATCGTTTTCATTTATACTGCCTCTTTTCTCCACAATAGCGGCAGATGACCTTCATCTGCCGCTATTATAAAACATGGTTTACTTCTTGGCAAGATATTTCCGCATATCCAGCGAGCAGGCCGCCAGAATAATGCCGCCCTTGATGATGTACTGCATGGAGGGGTCGATGCCCAGCATGGACAGCGCCACGAAGATGATACGCAGCACGAACACGCCCAGTACAATGCCGCTGATCTTGCCGGTGCCGCCGACGAAGGAAACACCGCCGATGACGCAGGCCGCGATGGCGTCGCACTCGTAGTTAAGGCCCGCCGACTGGGTGATGGAGCTGATGCGGGCGCCCTCAATGAAGCCCGTAACGCCGTACATCGCACCGGCCAGGGTGTGGACCATTACGGTCGTCCAGAACACGTTGACGCCGGAGACCTTGGCAGCGTCGGCGTTGGAGCCGACGGCGAACATGTTCTTGCCGAAGGCGGTCTTGTTCCAGATGAACCACATCAGCGCCACAAAAATCACGGCGTACAGCACGTACCACGGAATGGAAATTTTCGCGCCGGAGCCGGTGGTGAACTGGATCATGGGTGCGGAGACCACGCTCTTATACTCCTGAGACAGGCCGGAAACGGGCTGGCCGTTGTTGCCGTTGAGCATGAAGAAGATCAGGATCAGGCCGTAAGTAATGAGCTGAGTGGCCAGCGTCACGATGAAGGGATGCAGGCTGAACTTGGCTACGAAGAAGCCGTTCACCATACCGATCAGCGCGCCGATGGCGACGACAATGAGAACCGTCAGCAGAATCCAACCCGGGGTAATGGCCGGGAGGTTGGAGAAAAGCTTCCGGGAGATGGTGCGGTCCTGCAGCAGCGCGCCCGCGACGGCTGCGGTCAGGCCGACCACACGTCCGCCGGACAGGTCGGTACCGGTCAGGACGATGCAGCCGGCGATGCCTAGCGCCATGGGCAATGACGCCGCCACAAGGGAAACGATGTTCGCGATGGAACCCGCGGACAGGAAGTTCTTATTCTTGATTGCCGTATAGACGATGAAAATGACCATCAGAATATACAGCGCGTTATTCAGAATGCCGTCCGACCAGAACCGGCGGCGATCCGCCTTGTCTAGCCTCTGGTATTCTTCACTCTTTCTCTGAAGCTGTTTGACTGGATTTGCCATACCGCTGCCTCCTTATACATACTTCGCCGCAAGACGCATGATGTCTTCCTGCGTTGCTGTCTTTGCATCGACTTCACCGGCCAGCCGTCCGCCGGACATGACGAGAATCCGGTCGCACACGCCCAGCAGCTCGGGCATTTCGGACGAAACCATGATGACCGTCTTGCCTTTGTTCGCCAGATCGAGGATCAGCTGGTAAATCTCGTATTTCGCGCCGACGTCGATGCCCCGCGTCGGCTCGTCAAGCAGCAGCACATCCGGCTCGGTGAGCAGCCAGCGGCCGATGATGACCTTCTGCTGGTTGCCGCCGGACAGGCTGCGGATTTTCGTCTCCTGAGAGGGCGTCTTGGTGTGCATGGCGTCGATGGACCACTGGGTGTCCTTCTTCATGGACTTGTCGCTGAGGACGAAGCCCGCCCGCTTGTGCCTGTCCAGACTGGAAATGACGGAATTCTCCCGGATGTCCAGGATTCCGAAAATACCCGTCGCCCGGCGCTCCTCGGTGAGCAGGGCAAAGTTGTTCTTGATGGACTGCCGGGGATTCAGATTCTTGCACTCCCTGCCGTCCAGCAGAATGCGGCCGCTCTTGCGGGTGGCGACGCCGAACATGGTTTCCAGCGTCTCCGTCCGGCCGCTGCCGTCCAGACCCGCGAGACCCACGATCTCGCCCCGCCGGGCGGTGAAGGAAACGTCCCGCAGGTTATTGTACAGTCCCGTCAGGTGCTCCACTTCCAGATAGACCTCGCCGGGCTTATTCGTCTTCGGCGGGAACTGGTTGCCAAGCTCACGGCCGACCATCAGGCGGATGATGTCGTTCATCTCCAGCTCGGATGCCGGACGGGTCGCCACCAGCTGGCCGTCGCGCATGACGGTGATCTCGTCGGAGATGCGCTTGATCTCCGCCATTTTATGGGAAATATAGATGATGCCCATGCCGCGGTCGCGGAGCATGTTGATGATCCTGAACAGATGCTCAACCTCTTCCTCAGTCAGAGAGGACGTGGGTTCATCAAATACGATGACTTTCGAGTGATAGGAGACAGCCTTTGCGATCTCCACCATTTGACGCTGGGAAACCGGCATCGTACCCATGACCCGGTGGGGGTCAACGTCGATGCCGAGCTCTTCAAAAATCGCTTTGGTATCGCGAAGCATCTTGTGCTCGTCCACAATAAAGCCCGCAATCTTGGGATAGCGCCCGAGCCACAGGTTGTCCATGACAGTCCGCTTGAGCGCCTGATTCAGCTCCTGGTGAACCATGGCGACACCGTTGTTCAGCGCCTCCTTGGAGCTGGTGAAATTGACCTCGCGGCCTTCCAGATAAATATGGCCGCTGTCCTTGCTGTAAATGCCGAACAGGCATTTCATCAGCGTGGATTTGCCGGCGCCGTTCTCGCCCATCAGCGCGTGTACGGTGCCCGCCTTGACTTCCAGGCTGACATGATCCAGCGCTTTTACGCCGGGAAAAGTCTTTGTGATATCCGTCATCCGGAGCAGTACGGTTTGCTCCACCTGGATTCCCCTCCTTTTTCGCTAGCATGCTTAGCTGTGAAGGGCAGCCGCCGACACAGCAGCGGCTGCCCTTTTTGGGTTTATAACTTACTTGGTGTAGGCAGCGTAGGCGACGAACAGCTTGTTGGCAATGCCGTCGGCGATGGAGTACATCTCGGCGTTGGTGCCGGCGGTAGCGGCGACGGCGTCAGCCATGGCGGTGCCTTCACCGGTAGCCTTGACGACATCGGCGATGGCGACGGCCATGCCCTCGGCATCCTGCTTGACGGTACCGGTCATCTTGCCGGCAGCGATCAGCTCCTTGGCAGCGTCGGTAGCGTCAACGCCGAACACGGGGATGGTGGTCGCGCCCTCGGCGCCGGTGTTGTAGCCGGCAGCCTCCAGAGCGGAGATAGCGCCTTCAGCCATGTTGTCGTTGTTGCAGATGATCAGCTCGATCATGTTGCCGTTGGCCTCGTTGTACTGGGACAGGTTGGTGTTCATGTAGTCCAGAGCAGCCTGTGCGCTCCATGCGCCGCCCAGATCCACCTGATACTTGGAGGCGTTGGAAGCGTCGAAGTACTCCAGAGCGGGCTTGCCGGCAGCGGTCAGGACAGCGTCGGCATCCTCAACACCGAACTGGGTGCGGTAGATGGCCTCAACGTTGGCCTCGTCGCCCTTGAACATGGCGTAGGAGATCTTGCCGTCGCCGTTCAGGTCAACGGTATCCCAGTTGGCCAGCAGGTACTCGCCGACCATCTTGCCCTGCAGGTGACCGGCTTCGGGAGCGTCGGTGCCGATGAAGCAGATGTTGGTGTTGGCGTTCAGGACGGTGCCTTCCTCGCCGTCAGCCTCGATGGCGCGGTTGAAGAAGATAACGGGGGTGCCGTTCGCCAGAGAGATGATCTCGTTGGCAACGTCGGGGGAGCCGGAGGTGACCATGTTGACGACCAGCAGGTTGTAGCCGTCGGTGACAGCGGTCTGGATCTGCTCGTTCTGGGTGGTCTGGTTGTTGTTGCCGTCGAAGTTGTTGTAGGTAACGCCCAGGCTGTCCAGCTGTGCGTCCAGAGCGGTGCGGACGCTGGAAATGTAGGTGTCGGCGAAGGTGTAGTAGAACACGCCGACCTTCAGCTCGGAAGCTTTGACCTGAGCCTCGGTCTCGTTCCCTGCGGAAGCGGGGGTGGTAGCGGCGTTAGTGCTGGGGGTGGTGGTCTTGGAGCCGCAAGCGGCCATGGCGACTACCATGACAAGCGCGAGCAGCAGTGCAAGTGCCTTTTTCATTGCTTTTTTCCTCCATAAAATTCATTTTTTGGTTTCGCCGGGTTGGCTTCACCGTGACTATATTGTATCAGATACGGATTTTTTTCACAGTCATTTTTCCTCGCGGATTTTCTCAAAAAATTTTGCCGCCTCCAAAAAACGCGCCGTGTTTTTGTGCAAAAAGCCCTAAGAAACGGTAAAAATTGCAAGTACGCCGATCAACCGAAAGAAAACATGGCCTTCTGGCTCTCCATGGTAAACATATTTTCTTTGGTGACGATGGTGGTCGCGGTGTCGATGAGCGCCGTGGAATCGAATTTTTCCCCCTGCAAAACCTGCCACGCCTTTTCTACGCCCAGATACCCCATGGCGTAGGAATTCTGCACCACCAGGGCGGCCACCGCCCCGGTCTGCAGCAGCTCGATGCAGTTGACGTTGCTGTCGAAGGACACGGCGTGTACCTGACCCGTCAGCCCCAGGGAGTCCACCGCCTGAGCCACGCCCACGGCCAGCGGCTCGTTGAAGCCGATCAGCACGTTGATCTCCGGATGCTCCCGCAGCAGCTTCTCCGCCGCCAGACGGGCTTCCAGAGCATCGGTGGAAACATTGACGGCATAGATACCCTTGACCCGGCTGTCCCCAAGCAGCACCTCCCGGAAGCCCTGCTCCCGCTCCCGGCAGTTCTGGGTCTCGGCGTAGGCGTTGACAATGCCCACAACGATTTTCTCCTGCGCCGTTTTCAGCGCGGCCTCCCCGCTCATGCGCCCGGCCGCCACATTGTCCGTCCCGATGCGCACGGAAACGCCTTTGGAATCCACATCGCTGTCAATGACCACCACCCGGACGCCCGCGGCCACGGCTTCGTCGATGGCGGCGGCGTTTTCCGTGTAGCTGATGGCGGAGAAGACGATGGCGTCCGCCCCGTCGGCCACGGCCTGCCGGATGTAGTCGTTCTGTACTTCAAAGTCCTCCTCCGTGTCCGGGGCAAGGATGGTCAACTGCACATTATACTCGGATTTCGCGGCGTTCGCCCCGGCAAAAACCGATTTCCAGAACTCCGTGGTGGAGGATTTGGCGATCAGATAGATATTGTACGACCCGCCGCTCTGATGCGTACCGGCGCAGCCGGAAAGGCACACCAGCAGCGCCAGAAAAACGGCGATCCACTTAATGCTTTTCATGCTCCACCTCCTCCCGCACCTTCGGCATCCGCACCGTTACCTTCGTTCCCTCGTCCGGGACGCTTTCGATGGTGATGCCGTAGGCGTCGCCGAACCAGATCTTCAGACGGTCGTTGACATTCTTGATGCCGATGCCGGACTTTCCGTCGGGCTTCCGGCGGAAAATTTCCTCGATCTGCTCCGGCTCCATGCCCACGCCGTTGTCTTCCACCGTGAAGAGAACATCCTCTCCCTCGGCGCGGACACGGATCTCAATATGTCCCTCGTCCACCAGACCGTTGACGCCGTGGTAGATGGCGTTTTCGATGATGGGCTGGAGGGTGATCTTGTTGCAGAGGTACTGCGTGCAGCTTTCATCCACTGTGAAATGGTAGGTAAATTGGTTTTTGTAGCGGTATTTTTGAATTTGCAGATACGCCTCGGCGTGCTGCAGCTCCTTTTCGATCGGGATCAGCTCATGCCCGCGGCTGATGCTGATGCGGAACAGCCGCGCCAGTGCATGGACCATCTGGACGGCATCGGCGTTTTTGCCGCGCTCACACATCCAGGCGATGGAATCCAGCGTATTGTAGAGAAAATGCGGGTTGATCTGCGCCTGCAGCGCCTTGAGCTCTGTCTTGCGCAGGACAATTTCCTCCTCGCGGACGGTGGTCATAAGCTGCTGGATGCGGCCTACCATGTGGCCGAAGGAGTCCGAGAGGTTCTGCACCTCCCGCGTGCCGCGCACGGCCTGAAAGGCGAAGTGGTCGGCGTCCTGCTCAAACTGCTCCATGGCTGTTTCGAGCTGCTGCAACGGGCGGGACAGCAGACGGGACAGCACCCAGCCCGCCACCAGTGCGGCCAGAAAAACAAGCCCCGCCGTGATAACCGTGATGCGCACCATCTGCCGGAAGCTCTCATTGACGGTTTCGTCAATGTAGCTGACGCCGACGACGCGCCATGTGCTGCCCGGCACACGCTGTACGCTGTAGATGACCGTTTCCTCCACGTAGGTGCCGTCGCCGAGGCAGGCCAGACGCCCGGCCTCCTCCTTCTTTAACCCGGCATACAAAAGCTGCTGCTGCGGGTGGTAGACCATGTTGCCGCGCTCATCCATCAGGTAACAGTAGCCGTGCTGACCGATGCTGACGTTGTTGATCGTTGCGGCCAGCTCCTTGAAGCTCAAATCTACCGCAAGCCAACGGCTGCTGCCGCCGTCCCCCGGCACAGCGCGGATGACCGAGACGACCCACGGGTAGTAGCTGTCAAAGATCGACTCTACATGCGGCGTGCTGATGTAGCCATGCCCCAGGCGCCGGGCCGTGGTCAGGTCAAAGGAGAGGTTGCGCAGTATGTCAGATTTCGGCGTGCGGCCCGCCTGGGCCCAGCAGTCCAACAGACTGCCGTTTTCGTCGTAAGTCGTGATGGCCGCGACCTCGGGCCGGGCTGTCAGAAAGGCATTCAGAAATGCGTCCCGCATCGCAGGTTCACTGTCAAGCTGTTCCAGCACGATGCCGACGGCGCTGTCCATCGTGTTGACGTAGTTATCCACCGCGCCTGCGACCTGGCTGACGACCTGGGCACTGTTCGTGCGCGCGCCCTCCACAACAGCACTGCGGTAGCTTCGCAGAAACAGCGTGGTGCAGAGGATCAGCGCCGCCACGGCCACGCCGGAGATCAGCGCTGCCGCCAGGACTACGGTGCGGGGCGGGCGCTTCACGGCCGGGCCTCCCCCGCGGCGCGGGCGCGGCGCAGCGCCACAGGCGACGTACCGCTGTACTTTTTAAAGCAATAGCTGAAATAATGCTGGTCGGTGTAGCCGCAGCGCCGGGCGATCTCCTGAATTTGCAGGTCGGTGGTCAGCAGCAGGGTCTGGGCAGTCTCCATGCGGCGGCGCACCAGAATGTTGATGAAGGTCTCCCCCTCCGATTTTTTGATACAGGCGCTCAGATGGTTGGGGCTGACGTCCAGCATGGCGGAGAGCGACGCAAGGGACAGATCCTCGTCCATGTAGTGCTGCTCAATGATCTCCAGTGCGCGTTCGCACAGGCTGCCGGTCTTGCGGGCGTCCGCCGTAAAGCTGACGCCGCCATCGCCCTCCGCCGCCGCGCGCAGGGCCTCGATTGCCTGTTTGTAGGCATCGTTCAGGTCGCTGAATCGGGCAAATTCACGGCTGACGCCGACGCTGGCACTGCGTCCCAAGGCACGGTCCGCCAGCTGGCAGATCTCATCGGCCAGAATGTGCAGGTATTCTTCAAAGTCAGAGGGGTTGCCCAACAGCAAAGCCACGGCACGCCCGCAGCCATAAAATACGAAATGCCGCAGATATTTGTTGGCGCTCTGCTCCACCAGCTGGGTAAGCCCGGCCTCATAGTCCACCGGGCCGTCCAGCGCCGCGGCCATCACCACCAGCGTACTGCGGTCATCGGTGCCGCGCAGCAGACCGCAGTCTACCGCTGCCTGGCGCAGGCGCGTCTCCAGATTCTCGGGGGCATTTTCATAACGGGCCAGTACCAGCGGAATGATGAGCGCTGCGCGATCCGCATGGGCCGAGTCAGCCCGGCGCAGCCCGGCATAGCGGGCGTCGATCTTCTCGTGGATGGCCTTCAGCTCGGCGGCCAGGCCGTCCATCGTCAGCGGCTTGAGCATGTAGCTGATGATGTTGTACTGGATGGCCTGCTTGGCATACTCGAAATCGTCGAAGCCGCTCAAAAAGGCAATGTGCATCGCAGGGCGGATCTCGCGCACCTGCCGCGCCAGCTCGATGCCCGAGATGAACGGCATACGGATGTCGGTCAGCAGCAGGTCCGGCTCAAGCCGCTCGACAAGCTCGAGCGCGTCCAGCCCGTTGCTGGCATTGCCCACAAGGTGGAAGCCGAGCGCCTCCCAGGGGATCATTGTGCAGACGGCCTCGCGCAGCTCGTCCTCATCGTCAGCCACGACGACGGTGTAGATGTTTTTGTCAGCCATACGTCCTTTTCCTTTTTAGGGTGCGCCGTCACAGCCAGAACTGGACCAGGCGGCTCACATTTTCATACAGGGCAGGGTTCTGCCCCATCAGCTGCGGCTCCGCCGCAAAGTAAACACAGAAATTGTAGCAGACGCCCGCCAGCACGGCCAGCGGCAGCGCCGTGCGCAGAGCTTTGGTCAGCGCGGGGATGGGGCGGGCCTGCAGGACACTTTCCGCAAAGAGCCACGCCAGCGCCGCCGCCAGCAGCAGCGGGCCGAGCCAGTCGCTCTGGTAGCGGTAGAGCATTCCGGCCATCTGGCAGTCTACGACGGCCAGCGCTGCCGTGCAGACGAGCACAAGCCGGATGACGGTGCGCAGGTCGCGGCGGCTGCCCAACCGGCGGCGGGCCAGCGGCAGCGCAGCCAGCCCCCACAGCAGCGGCAGGCAGGCGAACGCGCCGCCGTAGTACAACTCTGTAATGGTCAGGCCCATGTAGTTTGTCTGCATCCGCGTGGCAGTCAGGTACGGGAACACCGTCTGCACACCGGGAATGCCCGCGAGGAAGGTCACGGCTGCCGGGGCGATGCGCCCGACGGCAAAGCCGCGGCGGGTCATATCGTTGCTGGTCAGGTTGTAGTTGGCACCAAAGTCAAACGGCGAGCCGAACCGCGCGGCGTTGTACCACATAAGGCCGACGGCCACAAGCACAACGGGCAGGATAAACGCAGCGGCTTTCCCTGCGCCCCGGCGGGTGCACAGGCGCTTTTCCGTGATATAGCGCGGCCAGAGGATGGGCAGGGCCAGCGCGGCAAAAAGCACCATCTGGGGGCGGCAGCCCGCGACCAACGCCATGCAGAGAGAGCCGAACGCGAGGTGGAAAGTCAGCGCTTTGCGGCGGTTTACCGGCGTGTTTGCGGCGCACAGCCACTGCCACAGTGCCCACAAAACGAACGTAGCACCGCAGAGGATCGCGTACTCATACACCGACGGGCGGTGGAGCAGATAGTAGATCTGTGTGCCCGAGGCCGCGCCTGCGGCGGTGAGCAGGTAGGCCGCGGCGCTTGCCTGCGGGAACCAGCGGCGCGCAGCCTGCTTCACAAAGCCAAAGACGGCAAGTATGTACAGCCAGGCAAGCAAAATCATCGGCAGTGCGGGCGGCAGGTCCCGGATGCCGGTCAGTGCCTCAAACGGAAGCTGGAACAGAAGGCAGGGCACTATGCCAAAATAGACGTAATAGTGTCCGTTATAGTAGGCCACATCCCACAGGGCATCGGGCGCGGCGGCCTGCCGGGCGGCGGTGTCGTAGGGGTTTTCCAGTTCAGCCATGGCGGCGGGCGGGTCCTTTTCAAGGTCAAGGCGGCCATTCAGCAGACTGTGCGCCAGCGCACCGTACTGGGCACCGGCGTTGGACGCCCAGTCGTTGATGTGCATGGTGAAGTCGATGCGGCTCGTACCCGACCAGTCGGGGGTATTATAAAAGCTCGTGGCGACGCCCGCGTTGAAGCGGTCCCCGAAGGGCGCCAGAAACGCCGCCGCGCAGAGCGCCAGCCCCACGGCCAGCACTGCCGGGCGGTATTGCTTTTCGTGGGTCAGGTAGGCGTCCTGCCACGCGGCACTGGCCGGGCGCAGGGCGAACGCCGCCAGCGCCAGTGCGAAGATGACCGCAAAGCGCAGGACGGAGAAATCCAGCGGGCGGCGGGCGTTGGCGTAAACCGTGGTCAGCTGGGCATTGAGCGGGTAGCTGCGGTACTCGCCAGTATAGCCCGACGCCGTCAGCGTAAGGGTGGACGCCTTGCCGGAGAGGTCAAGGCTGTGGGTCTGGCTGCGGGCGGACGCGGGGGCGGCCTCCCAGTTCCAGCTCTGGCGGGAGACCGAGCTGGCCTCATCGGTGGCGGCAACGTTGAGGGTCAGCAGAACGTTCTTCTGCTCCGGCGTGTTGCCGTCGGCCAGCGAGGTCAGGCCGTCGAGCTGCAAGTTGTATATTGCAAAGTCGAGGCCCGCAAATTCCAGCGTTGTCTGCTCATCGTTCAGCGTCAGCGGCGCGGCGGGGTCTGCGTCATTGACCAGATACGGGCGCAGGTCAACCGGCGTGTAGCTGTGGGTCGCCAGCCAGTTCAGGTTGCCGACGAATAATTCTATTCCAAGGCTGGCGGCCAGCAGCAGTCCGACAGCCGCCGGGGTGCGGAGCTTTCGCGGCAGTGTGCCGCGCAGCCGGAAGCCGCAGACCACACCGCAGGCGATTGCCTGCATGATTAAAATCGCGGCCAGCCGGAAGGCGTCAAAGCCGACGGACAGCCCGGGCTTGGACCAGACGCAGACCGCCCACAGCCAGACCAGCACCGACACCCCCGCCCCGGCGTACAGGTCCGCGCGGACGGAGCGGCGGTGATGGATACGGGCGGGCAGGAGTGTAAAGAGGGCTGCGAGGGCGAGGGAGAGAAGGATGGTTAGAATCAGCATAGGTGATTATTCCGTTTCACAATTAGATTGCGGGCTTGCTTGCCTCCCTCTGCGAGACAGACTCCCCCGGGACGGGGGAGGTGGCGCTTGCGCCAGAGGGAGAGCAGTGGCCCCGCAGGGCCGGAGGGAGAGAGCCTTGCCATGGCCCGAAATATTTCGGGTTGCCGTAAGGTTCTCTCCCCCACCCGCTGCGGCGGGAGCCCCCTCGCAGAGGGGGCCAAGGGGATGTTACGCCACCATTATATACCATTCCGCAGCGCGTTGTACAGCATTTCCGCTTTGGCATGGCTGATGCCCTTGACCTCCTCGAGATCGGAGATGGAGGCAGCCTTGACAGCGGCGACAGTCTTGAAGTGCGCCAGCAGCGCGGCGCTCGTCTTTTCACCGACGCCGGGAATGGCGGTCAGGGTGGCGGCGTAGGACTTTTTCTTCATTGCGCGCTTGCGGTAGTCGTTGGCGTAGCGGTGGGTCTCGTCCTGAATATTCGTGACAAACGTAAAGATATTGCGGTGGCGGTTGATGGCGATCTCGCCGCCCTCGTCGTCCACAATGGCGCGGGTACGGTGGTGGTCATCCTTGACCATGCCGAAGGTCGGCACATGCTCCAGCGCTGTGCCGCGCAGAGCCTGCCTGACCGCGCCGACCTGTCCCCTGCCGCCGTCGATGAGCAGCAGGTCGGGCAGCGTCGCAAACTGGTTCTGCGGGCCGTCCGGCTTCTCGCCGCGGCGGGCCATCTCGTACTCCGCCGCGCGGCGGGAGAGCGTCTCTGCCAGCGAGGCGTAGTCATCGGTGCCCGCGACGGTTTTCATCTTAAAGCGGCGGTAGCCCGCGCGGTGGGGCTTGCCGTCCTGAAAGACGACCATGCCGCAGACGCTCGACCCGTCGCCCCAGTTGGAAATATCGTAGCTTTCAATCACGCGGGGCGGCTTTTTCAGGCCCAGCACCTGCGCCGCCTCCTCAAGCAGCTTTTCCTCGCGGGTATAGCGCCCGCTCTCGCGGCCCAGACGCTCGACAGCGTTTGTATAGGCCATCGTGACGAGCTTCGCGATGTCGCCGCGCTGGGGCACGTACAACTCCACCTTCGTGCCGCGCGCCTGGTTCAGAGCTTCATTCAGTGCCTCCGCGTCGGGCGGCAGGGCGTCCACGGCAATCGTTTTAGGAATCGTCTCGCCGTCGAGGTAATACTGCGGCAGAAATTCCTCCCGCACAGCGTCGATGTCCGTCGTATCGCGGAATAGGAACTCCCGCTTGTCGGTCAGGCGTCCGTCGCGGTAGCGCAGCACGGCGGCGCAGACCGCGTGGGTCGTGCCCGCCAGTGCGATGACGTCCATCTCGGTGTCACTCTCCATGACGACCTTCTGCCCGGCTGCCACGCGATCAATGGCCATGATCTGGTCGCGCAGCAGCGCCGCCGTCTCAAAGTCAAGCCGCTCCGACGCAGCCCCCATCTTCTCCCGCAGCTGCCTGACGATGTCCTTTTTGCCGTAGCGGATCATCCGCAGTGCGCCCTGCACAGCGTCGTTGTAAGCAGCACAGGTGATTTTGCCGCTGCACACGGCCATGCACTTGCCGATGTGGGCGTTGAGGCAGGGGCGGCCCTTGCCGAAGTCCTGCGGAAAGCTCTTATTGCACCGCGGCAGCAGGAAGCAGTCCTGCGCCGTTTCCACCATCTCCCGCACGGCAAACGACGAGGTGAACGGGCCGATGTAGTCGGCGTCGTCGTCATCCTTCTGCAGCGCGGCGGAGATGCGCGGCCAGGCCCCGCGCGTGACCTTGACATAGCTGTAGCCCTTGTCGTCTTTCAGCAAAATATTGTACTTCGGCGTATGGGCCTTGATCTGGCTGGCCTCGAGGACGAGCGCCTCAAATTCCGACTGACAGACAATGACGTCAAACGTGAAGGCGTGGGCGATCATCTGGCTGACCTTGGCGTCGTGGGGCACGCCCTCCCGGAAATACTGCGACACGCGGGTTTTCAGGCGCTTGGCCTTGCCGATATAGATGATCGTGTCCGACTTATCCCGGATGATGTAGACGCCGGGCAGCAGCGGCAGCATACAGGCCTTTTTATAAAGTTCAGCTTTTGTCATGGGGTGTTGCCTTTCCTATACAAAAAAAGCGGCGGGTCGCCCCACCGCTGATTGTTCTGGAATAGATTACTCGGCAAAGCCGGAACTGACCAGCTTGACCAAGCCGTCAACTGCAGCCTGCTCATCGGCGCCATCAGCAATGATGCGGATGGTGGTGCCGCCGACGATGCCCAGGCTCAGGACACCGAGCAG
>OMDV01000308.1_pt1 | contig 13052 bp, 10 predicted proteins | sample 1673671 | NCBI WGS metagenome assembly OMDV01 (sample SAMEA103958118, study PRJEB25191) | human gut metagenome | reverse complement strand
GCCGTGCATCCGGTGTGCCCGCAGACATTGCCGCACTTGCACAGCGGCTCTCTGCCCGGCATTTTTCTGTGGGTGCAGACGGCATCATCTGCATCTGCGCCCCTGTGACCCCCGGGGCCGATGGCCGGATGCGCATTTTCAACGCGGACGGCAGCGAGGCCCAGATGTGCGGCAACGGCGTGCGCTGTGTGGCCGAGTGGCTCTACACCCACGGGGTGGAAAAGCCTGTCCTGACCATCGACACCAACAGCGGTGTCAAGCGCATCAGCCGGCAGGGCGCACAGCTGTGGCAGGTGGAGATGGGCGCTTACAGCACCCTGCCTGCCGACCTGCCTGCCATCCACATGGGCGAAGGCCCGCTGGTGGATCAGCCGCTCACCGTAGAGGGAAAAGTGTGGAAGGTGACCTGCATCAGCGTGGGCAACCCCCACTGCGTGACCGTGGTGGAGGATGTGGACAGCCTGAAGCTGGAAGCCATCGGCCCGGCGTTCGAGCATCACGCCAACTTCCCGGAGCGCATCAACACCGAGTTCGTGCAGGTGGTGGATGCCGCCCACCTGAAGATGCGGGTGTGGGAACGCGGCAGCGGCGAGACCTGGGCCTGCGGCACCGGCACCTGCGCCACCGTGGCGGCCCTGACTGAGCTGGGCATCTGCCCCGCCGGGCAGGATATCCATGTGCAGCTGCGCGGCGGTGAGCTGGTCATCCGGGTGCTGCCCGGCAGGCAGCTGCTGATGACCGGCAGCGCTGTCACGGTGTACGAGGGAGTTGCGGAAGTTTAACATCCTCGCCCTCTCCGTCATTGCTTTGCAATGCCACCTCTCCCAAAGGGAGAGGCAATTGCGGCTCAACGGTCAGCTTCTGCTGGCGTAGACGCTGCATCGGCTCTCCCTTTGGGAGAGCTGGACGCGAAGCGGCCTGAGAGGGCGGGCAATCTTATAAAGCGAGGGAACAACTTATGAAAATGAATCACCATTACGGCGAGCTGAAGGCAAGCTACCTGTTCGTGGACATTGCCCACAAGGTAGCCGCCTATCAGGAAGCACACCCCGAAAAGGAGATCATCCGTTTGGGCATCGGCGATGTGACCCAGCCTCTGGCAAAGTGCGTGGTCACCGCCATGCAGGATGCCGCCGCTGAGATGGGCACCAAGGAGGGCTTCCACGGCTATGGCCCCGAGCAGGGCTATCCGTTCCTGAAGCAGGCCATTCAGGGCTACTACGCAGGCCGCGGCACCCAGCTGGCTGAGGACGAGATCTTTATCTCCGACGGTGCCAAGAGCGACCTGGCCAATGTGCTGGGCCTGTTTGATGTGGACAACACCGTTCTGGTCCCGGACCCCGTGTACCCCACCTATGTGGACGACAACGTGACCGACGGACGCAAGATCATTTACGGCCGCACCAGCCAGGAGAACGGCTTCCTGGGGATGCCCGATGACAGCGTGAAGGCTGACATCATCTACATCTGCAGCCCCAACAACCCCACCGGTGCCGCCTACACCCGCGAGCAGCTCAAGGCCTGGGTGGACTACGCCAAAAAGAACAACGCCGTTATCCTGTACGATGCCGCCTACGAGTGCTTCATCACCGATCCCGCTCTGGCACGCAGCATCTTTGAGGTAGAGGGTGCCCGCGAGTGCGCCATTGAGATCTGCTCCTTCTCCAAGATCGCAGGCTTCACCGGCACCCGCTGCGGCTACACCATCGTGCCCCACGAGCTGGAGCGCGAGGGCATGAACCTGAACAAGCTGTGGCTGCGCCGCCAGACCACCAAGTTCAACGGCGTGCCCTACGTCGTTCAGCGCGCTGCTGCCGCCGTGTTCACCGAGAGCGGCATGGCTGAGATCCAGGCCAACCTCGATTACTACCGCCAGAACGCCAAGGTCATTGCCGACGCGCTGGACGAGTGCGGCGTGTGGTACTGCGGCGGCAAGAACAGCCCCTACATCTGGCTGCGCTGCCCCGGCGGCATGAAGAGCTGGGAGTTCTTCGACTGGCTGCTGGAGAACTGCGGCGTGGTCGGCACCCCGGGTGTCGGCTTCGGCGAGTGCGGCGAGGGCTACTTCCGCCTGACCGCCTTCGGCGATGCCGAAAAGACCAAGGTCGCCGCCCAGCGCATCAAGGCCGCCATCCAGACTCTGTAAACTTACACAAGCAAAAAGGCGATGCAGTTTCGAACAGCTGCATCGCCTTTTTCTTTTATTTCCGGCCCGTCAGCCGGTTGAGCAGCATCACTGCCAGAACAATGATGCCGATGACAAGGATGATGCCGACCATCCCGATCAGCATCATCGGCAGCGTGGTCATCCACGAAGTAAGATGAAGCATGCGATCACCTCCGTTAAGCCATCAGGGTCAGGATCAGGCCGCCTGCAATGACGGACGCGATCTGTCCCGAAACGTTGACGCTGATGGAATACATCAGCAGGAAATTCTGGTTGTCCTCTTCCAGGCCCATCTTGTTGACCACACGGCCGCTCATGGGGAAGGCCGAGATGCCGGCCGCGCCGATCATGGGATTCAGCTTTTTGCCCTCCGGCCGGAAAAGGTTCAGCAGCTTTGCAAACAGCACGCCGCCTGCCGTATCAAAGACAAAGGCCACCAGACCCAGTGCAAGGATGAGCAGGGTGTCGGGCCGCACGAACTTGTCGGCGGTCATCTGCCCGGCAACGGTCAGGCCCAGCACGATGGTGATAAGGTTTGCCAGCACATTCTGGGCGGTCTCGCTCAGCGCATTCAGCACCCCGCACTCCCGCAGCAGGTTGCCGAACATCAAAAAGCCCACCAGCGCCACACTGGCCGGAGCCACCATGCCTGCAATGATCGTGACCACGATGGGGAACAGGATCTTGGTCAGCTGGGAAACACTGCCCTTTTCATAGGGCATCCGGATGCGGCGCTCCTTCTGCGTGGTCAGCAGCCGGATCACGGGCGGCTGCACGATGGGCACCAGCGCCATGTAGCTGTAGGCTGCCACCATGATGGCACCGAGGTACTGGGAGTTGAGCGTATTGGCCACGAAAATGGCGGTGGGGCCGTCTGCCGCACCGATGACAGCGATGGAGGCAGCATCCTTCAGGTCAAAGAAGAAGCCCGCCAGAAACAGGGTAAAGAAGATGCCGAACTGGGCCGCCGCGCCAAAGAGCATCAGCCACGGCTTTTCCAGCAGCGGGCCAAAATCGATCATGGCACCGATGCCGATGAAGAGCAGCAGCGGGAACAGCTCGTTGGACATGCCTGCTTCAAACAATGCAGAGATAGGGCCCACCGTATCCCCCTGCGTGATGGCACCCGAGAGGGGCAGGTTGACCAGAATGGCACCAAAGCCCATGGGCAGCAGCAGGCTCGGCTCCATCTTTTTGGCGATGGCAAGGTAGATGAGCAGTGCACCGATGCCCCACATCACCACCATCTGCCAGGTCAGGTTCCCGAAATTGGAAAAGAGACTGGCGAATGCGTTCCAGAAATCCATGTCATTGCCTCCTATGAAATCTGCAGTGCAATGACGAAAAAAGAGACTTCCGCCACAGCACCAATTACTGTGACAAAAGTCTCAAGCGAACACATGACATCGGGCATTTCTGCCGTGATGACGCTGCCATGCAGCACCCCGCAGGCCTTGCGGAATGCCCTTTACTCCCTTTTATCGATTCTAATTAAATCAGAAGGCAGTCCCCTCTGTCAAGGGGTTCCTGCATTTCTTTGCCAAACTTTGCTTCAGCGCTCAAACGTTGTGCTGAGGGTGGTCTCCCAGGTCTGGCCGGGGGCAAGGCAGGCGGCAGCGGCGCGCTGGCTCCACTCCTGGGTATCGGTCTGGGCACCGGGCAGGGAGTGCCACGGCTCAATGCAGACAAAGCGCACTGGCTTTGCCGGAGCCGACCAGATGAGGGTATAGGGGTAGCCCTCCACATTGCAGACGATCCCCTTGCCGGTGTCCTTCTCGTAGATGCCCAGCGTGCGGCTGCGCAGACCGGCCATGCAGAAGCTGTCGTTCTCAAACAGATCGTCTGTCAGGGGGATGCTCTGCTCGTTCTTCCACCGGTAACCGCACTTGCCCGTCAGCAAGCCGTTGGGGTAAGCGTCCAGGATCATCGGGCTTTCCGGCTGGTCGAAGCGGAACTCGTAATCGGTGGTGGTGTGCTTGTCATCAAAGGGGATGCGAAACGCCGGGTGGTAGCCGATGCCGAACTGCAGCTCCTCGGCGGCATCGGCGGGGTTGGTGACGGTCAGGGTGTGGTTCACTGTCCTGCCCTCCAGCCGGAAGGTGCTGGTCAGAACAAAATCAAACGGGAAGCGCTCTGCCTTGCTCTTTTCATCCGAGCGCAGCTCCAGCCGGATGGTGTCGCCCTCGGCGCAGAGCAGGGTGTGCTCCACGTCCCGGGCAAAGCCATGCTGACCGCCGGGGTAGGTCTTTCCCTTATGGGTAAAGGCCCCGCCGGTCAGCTTGCCCGTCCAGGGGAAAAGGATGGGGGCGTGGCGCTTCCAGACAGCCGGGTCAGCCTGCCAGAGCATCTCCTGCCCGGCGGCATTTTTCAGGCTGACTGCTTCGGCACCATGGGTATCCACGGTCAGGGTCAGGAATTCGTTGTGAATGGTTGCCTGCATGATTCATCTCTCCTTTTTATCTGTTGACGATGTGCTCGCCGTTTCCTTCCAGCCAGGTGCGCAGGTTCCGGGTGGTAATGTCCATCAGGTTCTGCAAAGCCTCCCGGGTCGTCCACGCAATGTGCGGTGTGAGGATAGCGTGGGGTTCTGCCCGCAGGGGGCTTTCCTGAGGCAGAGGCTCGGTGACAAAGGCATCGGCCCCGTAAAAGCCCAGCTGACCGCTGTGGAGGGCCGCTGCCACGGCCTCCTCATCCACCAGCGCGCCCCGGGCTGTGTTGAGCAGAATGGCCCCAGGCTTCATCTTCGCCAGCGCCTCCGCGTTGACAAGGCCCCGGGTCTGAGGCGTGGCCGGGCAGTGCAGGCTGAGGATATCGCACCGCCTCAGCAGGGTATCATAATCCACGAACTCCACACCGTCGGCGGCGTATTCGGGCCGGACGGTGCGGGTGCAGACCAGCACCTCCATGCCAAAGGCTCTGGCAATGCGGGCCGACTGCCGCCCGATGCTGCCATAGCCGTAAACGCCATAGGTCTTGCCGTAGAGCTCCATCTGGGGCAGCAGGCCGATGCTCTCCGGGATATCCAGCTGCCAGCATCCCTGCTTGACGGCACGGTTGTAGCGCTCCGCGCACTGGCAGATGGCCAGCAGCAGGCTGAAGGTCATCTGGGCCACGCTGTAAGTGGAATAGCCCGGCACATTGGCCACTGCAACGCCGTGGCGGCGGCAGGCTTCCAGATCCAGGTTGTCGGTGCCCGTGGCGATGATGCCCACCCATTTCAGGTTCGGGCACTGCTGCAAGATCTCCTCATCCATGCGGCACTTGTTCAGCAGAACGATGTCCGCATCTCCAATGCGGGGGGCGATCTCCTCGTAGGCCGTGCGGACATAGCTGGTGGTATCCGGCACCAGCGCCTTTACCCCCGACCAGTCGAGGTCGCCTTCCTCCATGACATAGCTTTCCAGAATGACAGCTTTCATCTCAGTCCTCCAACAAAACGTCCTCACTCAGCACCTGACCGATGGGCTTGGCAATGCACAGGTCGGCCTGCGTATCGGCCCCGGTGGGCTGCATGTTGATGACCACCAGATGGCGGCCCCGGAAGTACCGGATGAGCCCCGCCGCCGGGTAGACCACCAGACTGGTGCCGCCGATGATGAGAGTATCCGCCTTGCGGATGGCAGACACGGCCCCGGAGAGCACTTCCTCGTCCAACCCTTCCTCGTACAGGACGACATCCGGCTTGACGATGCCGCCGCACTTGGGGCAGCGGGGCACGCCGGTACTGTTGGCAATGAAGTCCACATCGTAGAACGCGCCGCACTTCACGCAGTAGTTGCGCAGGGTGCTGCCGTGGAGCTCGTAAACGGTCTTGGAGCCCGCCGCCTGATGCAGGCCGTCGATGTTCTGGGTGACGATGGCTTTCAGCCTGCCCTCCCGCTCCAGCTTTGCCAGCCGCAGGTGGGCAGCGTTGGGCTTTGCCCCCTTCACAATGAGCTTATCCCGGTAGAACCGGTAGAACTCCTCGGGGTTCTCCTCCCAGAAGGTGTGGCTCAGGATGGTCTCGGGCGGGTAATCGTACTTCTGGTGGTACAGGCCGTCCACGCTGCGGAAATCGGGGATGCCGCTTTCGGTGGAGACCCCCGCGCCGCCAAAAAAGACGATGCGGTCGCTCTCGGCAATGATTTTTTCCAGTGCAGGAACCATAAAAGAAACGCTTCCTTTCCGGCAGATCGTTGTGTTTTGGATAGCTCCAGTATAACACAAATCCAGAGGAAAGGAAGCGTTTCTTTTTTTGATGGGATCGTCCCCTTGCTCAGCGCCCGTTTTCGGCAAACAGGGTCCCCAGCGCATCCAGCAGATCATGCGGGAGCATCCCGGTTTCCCCGTGCAGGGCAGCGGCACGGTCGGCAGCTGCACCATGGAGATAAACGGCACAGGCAGCGGCCTCAAAGGCAGGCAGACCGCAAGCCAGCAGGGCGCTGGTCATGCCCGCCAGCACATCCCCGCTGCCGCCCCGGGAAAGCCCCGGGTTGCCGGTGGGATTGACCGCACAGCGGCCATCCGGCCCTGCAATGACGGTGTGCGCCCCCTTCAGCACCACCACAGCATTCCATGCTTTCGCATAGCGCAGCGCCGTGCCTTCCCGGTCCGCGTTGATCTCTACCGCAGAGCGCCCGGTCAGCCGGGCCATCTCGCCGGGGTGGGGCGTTAAAATCAGTTCTCCTTGAGGATGAAGTATTTTTTCCGTTTGGAGCAGGTCAGCGGCGGCGTTCAGGCCGTCCGCATCCAGCACTGCACTGCCGGAGAAGCCGGGCAGGAGCGTTTTTACCAGCGCTCGGGTCTCGGCGGCACGGGCCACGCTCTGGGCCGTATAACCCAGCCCCGGGCCCGCCAGCAGAACCGAAGCCTTCTGCCGCCGGATACGCTCAATATTTTGGGGCGAGATGCCGCCCTCGGCCCCCGCTTCGCAGGGGCAGAGGCAGCACTCCGGCAGGCGGGCGGCCACCGCCGCCAGCACCGGCTCCACACTTGCCAGCGTAACGATGCCGGCCCCTGTGCGCAGGGCACCTTCCACGGCCAGCGCCGCCGCGCCCCGGTAGGCCGCACTGCCCGCCACCACCAGCACGGAGCCAAAGGTCCCCTTATGTGCATCCCGGGGGCGGGGCTGGATCTTTTGCCAAACAAAATCAGAAGTTGTTTCGAACATAGGCGGCTCCTTTCGGGTGAGATTTCGCCCTCTCAGTCAAAGCCTTACGGCTTTGCCAGCTCCCCCAAAGGGGGAGCCTATTGCGGGTCTTGGATAAAGGCAGCATTGCCTCTCCCTTTGGGAGAGGTGGCAGCGCGTAAGCGCTGACGGAGAGGGCGAGGATGTTACCCTTCCCCCTGCAAATACCTCCGGATCTCCTTCTCCGCCTCCTGCACCTCTTCATGGAACATGCGGGCAGAGACACGGAGGGCACCATGGCCCAGGATGATGACCTGTTCCATGCCATCGGAGGTGGCCACGCGGACGCGGCGGCCCTTGCCGATCTCATGGGTGACACGCTCGATGAACATATCGGCGGTCTCGGCTTCCCGGGTGTAGACCACATGGATATTGTGGTACTGCTCTATGCTGCCGGGGCTGCCCGGCACACGGTAGGCATCAAACACAAGGATGAGCACGCACTTCTTAAAGCCCTGATAGTTGCAGAGGATATCCATCAGCCTGTGGCGGGCCGCTTCCAGGCTTTCTTTGGAGAGTGCGTTCAGCTCGTCCCATGCAAAGATGATGTTGTAGCCGTCCACCAGCAGGTATTCGGGCTGGATCTCCCACTGCTCGGCGTTGAAATCGGGGCGTTCCCGCTTCTGGGTGGGGCGGAACGCCGCCAGCGGGTCCCGCTTGATGGGCCCATAGGTCTGTTCAAAGATCTTCAGCAGCTCAGCATCTTCTTCCAAAGTAGCACGATAGGCGGCCATCCGGCGGGGACAGGCCTGCACCGTTTCCTCGGTCTTTGCAGTCTTGCCCCAGCCGCTGTCCACATGCATGTGGCTGCGCACCTGCTCCCAGGGCACCACAAATCCGGCCCCGTGGGCGCAGAACACCGAATCCGCCGGGTTGTCGAGGTCGTGTTCCGGCTCATAGCCCGCGGCCTCGATGACCTCTGCTGCATTGTGGCAGGGACGGTAGCCGTCCAGCGTCAGGGTCAGGTGTCCCCTGCCCCGGGTGTAGCTCACCACCTCCATGGGGTAGCTGCGCATGGTGGAGGCCGGTGCCGTGCCGGTGAGCAGGGTGGTATCCCCGTCGGCTCCGGTCTCGGGCGGGTCAAAGCTGCCGCCCATGTTCTGGATATCGTTCATGGCGCGGCCCACGTTGTCAGAGGGCAGCTCCAGCCGGAAGGCATACCACGGCTCCAGCAGCTGGGTCTTGTGGATCTGGTCTGCCATCATCAGGCCCTGCCGGACGGCGCGGTAGGTCGCCTGCCGGAAGTCGCCGCCCTCGGTGTGCTTGAGGTGGGCGCGGCCCGCAATGAGGGTGATCTTCACATCGGTCAGGGGTGCCCCGATGAGCACGCCCAGATGCTGCTTTTCCTCAAGGTGAGTCAGCACCAGCCGCTGCCAGTTCTTGTCCAGCACCTCTTCCCGGCAGTCGGCGGCAAACTGCATTCCGCTGCCCCGGGGCAGCGGCTCCAGCTTGAGGTGGACTTCCGCATAATGGCGCAGGGGCTCGTAGTGGCCCACGCCCTCCATGGCTTCGGTGATGGTCTCCTTATACAGGATGCCGCCGGGGCCGAAGCTGACCTCCAGCCCGTACCGCTTGGCCAGCAGGCTTTTCAGCACCTCCAGCTGGATCTCGCCCATCAGCTGGACATGGATCTCGCCCAAGGTCTCGTTCCAGACCACATGGAGCTGGGGCTCCTCCTCTTCCAGCCGATGGAGCTTTCCCAGCGCGGCGTGCACGTCTGCGCCCTCGGGCAGCAGCACCTGATAGCTCAGCACCGGCTCCAGCACCGGCAGGTCGCTGTCCCGTTCCGCCCCCAGACCCTCGCCGGGGCGGGCTTTGGTCAGGCCGGTGACGGCGCACACCTGGCCGGGGCCGATGCACTCCGCCAGCGTAAATTTTGCGCCGGAGTAGAGCCGCAGCTGGTTGGCCTTTTCGGCCCATGGCTCCCCGTCGACCTCTCCGGTGAGCTGGGCTTTCACCTTGAGCGCGCCGCCGGTCACCCGCAGCCAGGTCAGGCGGTTTCCCTGCTCATCCTGGCTCACCTTGAACACCTTGGCCCCGAAGGCTTCCAGCGCGGGGGCCGGGCGGGTATAGCGGTCCAAGCCCTCCACCAGCGCATCCACACCCTGCAGCTTCAGGGCTGAGCCAAACCAGCAGGGAAACACATGCCGCCGGGCAATGGCGGGGATGAGGTCGGTATCGGTCAGGCTTCCCCGGTCCAGCATCGTCTCCATCAGCCGCTCATCGCAGAGAGCCAGCGCCTCGTCCCGGTCGGCCTGCTCTGCCCCAAAATCCACAAAGCCATCCCCCAGCCGACGGTTCAGCTGGGTCAGAAGCGCTTCCCTGCCCGGGCCGGGCAGGTCCATCTTGTTCACGAACACAAAGGTGGGGATGCGGTACCGCCGCAGCAGCCGCCAGAGCGTCTCGGTATGGCTCTGCACGCCGTCGGTGCCGCTGATAACCAGCACCGCATAATCCAGCACCTGCAGTGTCCGCTCGGTCTCCGTGGAAAAATCCACATGGCCCGGGGTGTCCAGCAGGGTAAAATCAGTATTGCCCGCCGTGAAGAGGGCCTGCTTGGAGAAAATAGTAATGCCGCGCGCCTTTTCCAGCGCGTCGGTGTCCAGAAAGGCATCCTTATGGTCCACCCGGCCCAGTTTGCGGATGGTGCCGGTGCCGTAGAGCAGGGCCTCGGAAAGGGTGGTTTTGCCGCTGTCCACATGGGCCAGAATGCCGATGACCAGCTGCTTGTGCTCTTGTTCCATGCCGCGGCCCCCTTACAGTGCGCTGGCGATCAGCGCAGCAGCGACCAGCGGCAGGCCCAGCACCAGATTGGAGAGCAGGCTGCAATAGGTGCGCTCCTCGGGTTCCAGCTCCTCAAAGGAGACGATCTTCTCATCCGCATAGTCGATGATGGAGCGGGTGGAGTGGATCTTTTTCTGCCGTTTGCCCATCCCCTTGAATTCCTCCAGCAGATGGTGGATGGTCACGCCATCCAGCCGCAGGTAGTCCACCCAGGCCCAGATGAGCAGCACCACGCCGCACAGAAAGCCCGGGGCCTCCCAGATGGTAAACGTGCCATCGCTGACATAGCGCTGCCACAGCAGCATCAGCACGGCCACGATGGAGGTGCGGGTCACGGTCTTATATAAAATGGGGTGGAACATGTAGCGTTTGTACATCGAGGTCAGTTTCTTCATGGTGCGCTCCTTATTGATACAGATACACTTTATTGTATCATTTTTTTGTGAAAAAAGATAGCTTTTTTGTGCGCACAGTGTGAACAGTTTCTCTCTTTCGCCTGTTCTTCACAGATATACAGTTCTTTCCATTTTATAGTAATTTTTTCCACATTCTTTTCCCATGAAAGTGTTTGTCACCGTTTTGTTTCCAATTCTATGCTGTGGCGGATTGACTTCTTTCCAGTAAAGTGCTAAAATATACAGTGGTGCGACTTTTGTCTTTCCTGTGCACTTTTTGGAAAGGCAGACAGCCTCACTGCGTTTAGGAAAAGGAAAAACGCGCGGCTCTGTCCGCGCAAGATCTGGGAGGATCATCCAATGAGCTTCAATTTTGATCGCCGCACCTTCCTGAAGGGTGCAGGTGCTGTGGGTGCCGCCAGCCTGCTGGCAGCCTGCGGCGAAAAGTCCAACAACACCGGCAATGGTGCTGCCGCCAGCGGCGCTGCTGCCCCCAACTCCACCGGCGCTACCCCCCTGAAGGAGTTCATCTCCTTTGAGAGCGGCAACCGTGAGCTGGAAAGCTGGAACATGCTGTACACCCAGAAGGCTGAAGATGCCAACGTGGTCACCAACCTGTGGGACGGCCTGCTGAGCTTTGACTGCTACGGCAAGGTGGTGCCCGCCATCGCTTCCAGCTGGGAGCACAATGAGGATGCCACTGTCTGGACCTTCCACCTGCGGGACGACGTGGACTGGGTGGATTGCAACGGTGAGGTGAAGGCTCACCTGACCAGCAATGACTTCCTGGTTGGTTTTGAATGGGTGATGAACGCCATTAAGAACGAAGCCAACAACACCTCCATGCCCAACGATACCATTGTGGGCGCTTACGAGTACTACGCGCTGACCAAGGAAGCCGGTGACGCTGCTGCTGACATGACCTACGAGGACATGCTGGCTGCCGGTGTGGGCATCGAAGCGCCGGATGATTACACTCTGGTGTTCACCTGCCCCAGCGCCTGCCCCTACTTTGATACCGTTGCCGCCTACAACAGCTTCTACCCCCTGCTGCTGCCGGAGGGACAGGAGGAGCGGGCCTACACCGTCTCCGCCATGCTCTATCCCATTCTGAAGGTCCTCATGATGCCGCTGGCGGCGCTGCTGTACGACACCTTAGGCGTGGGACGGCTGCTGCTGATCCAAGGCGCACTGTCGGTGCTGGCCGCCCTCATCGAAAACCGCATCCATGTGCAGGAGAGCCGCCGGGATCAAGAGCCGCTGCTGTCCCTGAAAACCTGGTGGCGGGACATCCGGGAGGCCGCCGCCTATCTTCGGCAGGAGCACGGCCTCCACGGCCTCTATGAGTACATGGCCGTCACCAACGGCATGGCCATGGGCTATTCTCCCCTGCTCATCGCCTTCTTTCGCACAGCGCCGGGCTTCACCACCGCCATGTACTCCTTCTTCTCCGTGGCGGAGTTCGCCGGGCGCACCATCGGCGGCGCCGTCCGCTACCGCTACTCCCTGCCGGAGCGAAAGCGGTTCGGCTTCCTGTTCGGGGTATATCAGACCTATGAGCTGATGGACGCCTGCCTCCTGTGGCTGCCGTACCCCTTGATGCTGGTAAACCGGGCGCTCTGCGGCTTTCTGGGGATCCAGAGCGCCACCATCCGTCAAGCAGCAGTACAGCGCTATATCCCAGACCGGCTGCGTGCCCGGCTCAACGCCTATGAATCTTTGCTCTGCACGGCGGCGGGCGCGGTGCTGTCGCTGGCCATCGGCGCGCTGGGGGAGGTCCTGGACTACCGGCTCTGCATGACCATCTGCGGTCTGACCACTATGCTCGTGTGCTGGCTAACAGTGTTCCTGCGTCGGCGTCAGGTGCAGCAGGTGCTGGCCAGCCGCCCAAACGCGGCCCAACCCGGCGTCCCGCAATAACGCGCTATCTCTGCGCACTATTTCCGTTGAACCCCGTCGTTTTCCTTGAAACGGCGGGCTTTTTTCAAATCAAGACCCCACAGGTGCTATTTTTACCCGCTCAACAACTCCTTCGTAAATCCCCGAAACTGCCCGCACGGCGGGCAGATGTGACCGCCGCGGGATGCGCACGACCCCGCGGCTTTGTCCTGCTTCGCCGCTTGCGGCTTCTCCCTCTGCCGAAAGCCGCCTGCAGGCATCCTTCTTCTGCGTTTGCCATTTCCGCAACGCTCCCGCACACCGGCGCAACGTCCGGTCTTCGGGCTTCCGGCTGGTACACGCTCGGCTGCGCCGCGAAAGCCGCACAAACCGCCGCCACGGGCGTGACAGTGTGGAGGCGGCGTATTATCCGGTTTTGTTCTCCGAAGCAGAATCAGCTTGCACGGCGATTTCTAGCAGCTCCTGTGCGATTTGTTCGTCTGGGAGGCGGATCAGGTTGTCGTCGGGTTTTTCGTTTGACAGCAGGTTCATGCTGCCGTACCAGACGAGGCAGCGGTCGAGGATCGCGAAGTGCTCACGGCAGGTTTGGGATGGGAAGACTTCGATGCCAGACTGGCGCAAGAAGCCGATTTTCTCAGCG
>OMDV01000291.1_pt1 | contig 13345 bp, 7 predicted proteins | sample 1673671 | NCBI WGS metagenome assembly OMDV01 (sample SAMEA103958118, study PRJEB25191) | human gut metagenome | reverse complement strand
GCAAGAGTTATGCCGATCATCCGGGAATGGATCGAATCCGAATATCAGAACATTGCTGTTGTGACACACGGCGGTGTGATCCGCATTCTTCTGACCGCTCTGTTTGGTCGTTTTTACGTTTGGTGATGTACATGTTGTAGGTGCCTCCGATGAGGATAAGTGCACGCACGAAGAGGAAAAGCAGGATAATTACATCGGGTATCAACAGGCTGTTGGCTACCCAGAAAAGCATTTTAGAGATAAATTCCATTATTCTTGAATTAATAATTAATAGTGAATAGTTAATAACGTTTTTTCATTTTCCGTTCTTTCCATCGCTGGATAAGTGGATACTTGATTTGGCTCCATACATAACCTACGATGAATAGGATAACGAAGAGCGAAAGGGCGAGAATAACCGCGTTCCAGTTGACCGGTTCGTCTGCGGCGGCATAGACCGTCTTGCCGTTTACGGTGGTGAGCAGTCCGAGGATGCAGACGAAGAGGCTGATGAGGAAATGGATTTCCAGCCGCAGGTCTTTTTCCGGAACGAAGTATGTTACTGCCTTTGCCAATGCCGGAATGCCCATTAGCATCAAAGCCGCCACGATGTAAGCGGTTGTGCTGAATGCGGTTCCTACAAAGGTAAAAATGGCTTCGGTGAGGCAATAGAACACCACGGGGAACAAGAGCAGGCTGGGGTACCACCACAGCAGCTTTGCCCACCAGGGATTCTTCTTTCCGTAAAGCCCGCGCAGGTAGGTGACGCAGAACCCGAAGCAGAGGGCGGACTCAAGGGTGATGATGACCGCCATGTTCTGCAGGGCTTCGGTGTTCTGCAGGTAGTCGGCTATCTGTGTTTTCGATTGCAGGATGGCATACGGATATGCCAGCACGGTGAATGCCGCCACAATCAGGCTATAGATGCCTGCCTGCCACCACCGCCACAGACTGAGCTTGAAAGCGCAGTTTATGGCGATGAACAGCATCAGGATGAGAATGATTTGTTCCATTTTATTTATGGTTTTGTGAACGTTTTCTTTTCAGTATCATCAGCAGGATGATGAAGGCGGCAAGCAAAACACTGATTACTACGGTGCTGCTCAGCTTGTTGGTTTCCTCTTCGGGCTGACTGGAAGCGTTTACGGTGCTCTTCTTGAGAGTCATGCCTTTCTGTACGGTTCCGTCGGCAAGGGCGGCTTCTTTCATCCCGTCTATGCGTTGTTTGTAACCGGCTGCTTGCGGGGCACTGACGTTTGCGGTGATGAAGTCTTGCAGTTTGGCGTTGTTGTCGGCGAATCCTCCTCCCGAAGTGCCGTACTTGGCAACCAGTCCGGTGTGCAGTTCTGCCACGGCTTTCAACTGCTGGGGCGATGCTTTCCAGTATCCTTTGCGGGCGGTTTCCAGCATCACGGCGGTCATGTTCTGCAGGGCGGCAGGATTTTTGCCTTCGAAATAGCCTTGTGTGCCGAGATGGTATTTATCCTTGACATACACGTCGTAGATGTCGTTCCATAACTGCTGGTCGATGGCCTGGGGCTTCATTACGTTCCAGCCGTAGGTGTTCTGCACGATTTCGGCGATGGAGCTTGCCGCTCCGGCATCGCCTTTCATCTTTTCGCGGATGTAGGCGGGATTGAGGATGGTGGTGCGGCTCTCTACTCCGATAGCTTCTTTCACTTCCTGCATCCGTACGTTGTTGCGGTTGCGGTAATCGCTCAGGTAGGCATCGGGGTCTTTTCCGGTGACGTTGCGCACCGCCAGGTTCATGCCTCCCATGAACTCATACACGTGGTCGAGGCTCAGCGCACCCCATGTGTTGCTTTGGCGGGGCTGTACGACGGCATCGGTACGGGTCAAGGCGGCTTCGAACGCATATTGGCGGAAGGCTTCCCAGTTCTTTTCACTTCCGTAATAAGCTCCCATATTGTGCAGGTAGGTGCCGGCTATCTCTTTTTCATTTTCCCACCGGTCTCCGGCTTCTACCATTCCTTGGATGCCGGTGCCGTATCCGCCGTTTACGCCTCCGAATACACGGTATGCCGACATTTCGCGGGCATCTTTCGGTGTAAGCCCTTTCTCTATCAGGGCACGTTCGGTTTCAACGATTCCTGCTGCTACCTGGTTTTCGTACATATCGTCTTTGGCTGCCGCAGCCATTTCTACGGCACGGTTAATCAAGAAGAGGCGGGATGCCGCTAAGTCGCGCAATTGTCCGCTGGTCTGCACTACCACATCGATGCGCGGACGGCCCAATTCTTTCGACGGAATCAGCCGGATGTCGTTTACACGCCCGAAAGCATCGCGGATGGGTTCTACGCCCAGCATGTACAGGATTTGTGCCACGGTGGCTCCTTCGGTCTCGATGAATTCGCTGCTCCATAACGTATAGCTCACCTTGCGCGGGATGGAGTCGTGGTGGCGGCTCTTGTACATCTCGATGGTGTTGTTCGCCAGGCGGATGCCTTTTTCCCATGCTGCTTCAGACGGAGTGGCTTCGGCATTGATGGCATAGAGGTTGCGTCCGGTGGGCAAGGTGTTGGGATTGGCTATCGGGTCGCCTCCCGGCGAGGGTTGCGTATAGCCTCCGGCAAGGGCGTTCATCATGCTTTCCAGTTCCTTGGCAGGGCTTTCCAGCAGGGCGGTGCGATAGCGGTTCACGTTCTTGACGGCACGTTCCACTTCCATGATTGCCGTGGCGCGGGCGATTTGTTCCTTGGTGTATTCTTTGCGCTGCATCATCTGCTTCATCATTGCCGCCATGCCTCCTCCGGCAGGTTGGGAGGAAGTGGCGTGACGTTTCATCGCTTCTTCCATTTTGTGGAGCGAGGCGGAGTCGGCACCCATTTTCTTTGCCATTGCCAGTGCCTTGTCGGGATCCATGCCTTGTCCGGCTTTTTTCATTTGCTCGTGCATCTTTGCGCTGATGCCCGACGGATGTCGGACAGGCATTGAGGCGGGTTTTTCCTGCATCTCTTCGGCTGCCTGCATCATCATCGACAGCATGCCTTCGGGACGCTGGCGCGAGGCTTCTATCTCGCGTGCTTCGTCCAGCTGGGCTTGCGTGATGCCGGTGGTGCGGCATACCAGTTCGTCGGTGGCAAGCGAGGGATTGGCAAGCAGGCGGGCGACCAGCGTGCGTGCCGGAGTGAGGTACAGGCGAGTGAACCGGCTGCGGTGCTTCTCGGTCTGCGGACCGGTTTTCCCGTTCAGCTTGTCCAGTGCCAGCAGGCTATAGGCTATGGGTTCGGTAGCCATGGCGTATACGCTCGATTCGATACGTGCCTGTTCGTAGGGCACGCCCATCGTGTATAGCTGCCCTGTTATCTTTTCGTTGGCAAGCTCTTCGGCGAAATTTTCGACACGTGCCACTTCGTCTTCGGTGTAAGGACGGGTCAGCAGGCTGTCCAGCCCCAGGTCGCGGTGGATGCCCAGCTTGACGGTCAGGGCTTTCACCTTCAGCGATGCCCGGTCGAGGGCGGAACGGTCGGGAACGTTTTCTTCCAGCAGGTTGTTGTAGTTCTTTACGGCTTCACTCAGTTCGCGGTAGGTGCCGCGCACGTTGCTTTCCATAAATGGAGGCGTGAGGTACGATTGCAGCCCGGCATACGAGCGGCGTTTGGCGATGACTCCTTCGCCCACATTGCCGATGGTATAGATGTAGAAATGGGGCAGGGCGCCTACGAGGCGGTCGGGCCAGTCTTTGCTGCTCAGCGCCACCTGCTTGCGCGGAGTGAATTCCAGGCTTCCGTGGGTGCCGAAGTGAATCAGCGCATCTGCCTTGAATCCGTATTGCACCCATAAGTAGGGGGCGATGTAGCTATGAGGAGGTGCGGCATCGGTGCCGTGCACTATCTGGAACGAGTTGCTGCCCGCTCCTGCCGCCGGTTGGGGAAGCAGAACGACATTGCCGAACTGCAGGCGGGCGATGCCCAGCTTGCCGTCCGCCGTTGCCATGTATTCGCCCGGAAACTCTCCGTTCGCCTCTGTCACTTGGGCATACTGTTCGGGGCGGATGCTTTGCTTCACCCAGTTTTCGTATTCGTCTTTCGTAATCAGTTGCGGATGTCCTTCGCGCATAAACCGGTCGGAAGCTCCTTCGGCGTAGGTGCTGAACACGGTGCCGCGCTCTTGGATGAGCCGTCCGAGGGCTTCGCTGCTCTCCGGCATCCCGTCTACCCGGTATCCTTCCTGGCGCAGGCGCACCAATAGGTTGTAGAGCGAGGGCACTACCTCCATGCCCGAAGCGGTCAGGGCGTTCTGTCCCGGTCCTTTATAATAGACGATGGCAATGCGCTTTTCGGCGTTGGGCTTGCGTTGCAGGGCGATGTAATTGTTCACGGTCTGCACAAAGGTCTCCAGCCGTTCGGGGATGGCGGACGCATGTTGCAGCCCCTCCTTGTCGGCATAGTGGCCGAAGAGCGCGAAAGGGCGGATGGCTCCGTCAATCTCGGGTGTCACCACGCTTTGCGAGAGGAATCCGCCGTTCATCCCCATTGGGTCGTTTTCCCAGTCTTCCACCAGCGTGTTCACGTTCAGCGGGGCGAAGAGGGGGATGTTCTGCCGGGTCAGGTAATCGGTGATGTAGTCGCCCATGCGCCCGTGTGCCATGTTGATGACGGCAGAGGGACGCACCGAGTCTATCTGGTGGCGGGTGATGAAGCTCTTCATGCGGCGCACGGGATAGACCACGTTGCCCGTCTCTTCCAGCCGGCGGATGAGGTCGGTGGGTTCGCCCATCTGTCCGGTGATGATGATGCGTGGCGCACCGTCTTTCCACAGGTCGTGCTCTTTCAGAAATTGGTTGTATCCGGCTACGGTGTTGAAGCCTTTTGCCTCGTCATCGGGGTGGGAGGGGTCGATGTGGTACAGCATTTCGTTTGCCGCTTCCTGCACAGGTTCCGGCTCACGGGTGGAAATCAGCTTGCCGTCCACCGTGCCGCGCACATATTCCAGCATGCTGCGGTAGTTGCGCCTTCCGCCGCCAGCCAGATAGGCACGCAGGGGAGCGGCGGTGGCGGAGTCGAGCGAGCAGATGTCGTTAGCAGGGTTGGTGACCGCCGTCGAGAGGACGGGCAGCCCTCTGTCGGTGGCCTTTTGGATAAGGGCGCGCTGCTCTTCGGTGATGCGGATGCCCATCGCGTTGATGAAAACCATGTCGCAACCGTCCAGCTTGTCCAGTTCGTCGGTGCCGATTTCGGCGAGGCGGATGAACGGGTTGTCATTGGCTTTCGAAATTTCGCCCAGGGTAATGGCCTGGTAGTTGATGAAGCCTATCTTCGTGGCGCTGAACCAGCTGTTCCATACGGCGAACAGCAGGAGGGCGGCTACGAGGAGGCTACCCAACACAATCATTCTTTTCTTTTTCATTGCTCATTTGTTTTTAAGTAGATGTTGAAACTATAATTTGTCTGTTCAGAAACGCAGATTAACACAGATTTTCGCAGATTCTCATTTTGATTATCTGTTTTAATCTGCGTTAATCCGCGAAAATCTGTGTTTTTACTCTGTGGCGAGAGGTTTTATCCTGTCTGTCTCCGCCCTTCGGAGAGGTGGAAAATGTGCGGCGAGGGGTCGCCGCAGGCCTTCGGACACTTGCAAAATGTGTTTTAGAGCTCAGTTTCGGACTTTGCACGTCTGCAAAATGGATTTTAGACCTCTAAAACTGATTTTGCAAGTGTTGCAAAGTGTATTTTAGACCTCGGTTTCGGACTTTGCACGCCTGCAAAATGGATTTTAGACCTCTAAAATGGATTTTGCAAGTGTTGCAAGGTCGATTTCAGACCTCTAAATCGCATTTTGCACGTGTTCCGATGCCTTTTCCGTCAGAACAGCTGGTCTACGTCGAGCGAAAGCCCCACGGAAACGGTGGTGCCGGTGGTGGTGGGCGTGCTGTTGTAATAGTGGTCTGGGCGGTAGTTGAACAGGTTGTCCACCACTACGTTCACGCGGATGCCCCGGTACACGCGCTGCGCAAGGTTCAGCTTCCACAGGGTGTATGCCGGATAGGTGGTCGAGGTGGTGCCTGCGTCGGGGTCGGTATAGCTCACGTATTCGTCCGTGGTGACGCGCGAGAGGACGCGGCCGGTCAACGTCACGTCGAAACCGTAGTTTTTCCACTGCTTGCCGTAGTCCAGCTTGGCGGTGGCGGAATGGGGACGGGTGGACGAGAAGTAAGGCTCGCCGTCGGGGATGTGCACGTGGGTGTAGGCATACGAGAGGCGCACGCCCAAGCCGCAGGGATACTTGGCGGCTACGTCGGCGTTTAGCCCGGCGATGTTCATCTGGGCGATGTTGGAGTAGACCATTCCGTTGCGGCTCTGGTCCCACACGGTGGTGATGCGGTTGTCCACCAGGTTGAAATATCCGGTCAGGGTGACGTTGTAGCGGCTTTTCAGGTATTCGGCGGAGAGCGAGAAGTTCTGGCTGCTTTCGGGTTTCAGGTTCTCGTTGCCGTATATCATGAAGACGTTCGCCATGTTGAAGTCCATGTACATTTCCTTCAGCGTGGGGGCGCGGAATCCGCCGGCGTAGGAGGCGCGGAGCGAGCAGTTGCGCCATTTGTACATGATGCCGAGTTTCGACGAGGTGTTCTTCACGTCGGCTTCGGAATAATAGTCGAAGCGGATAGACGACATCACGTTGAGGTTGCGGATGGGGTTCATGTCGAACTGGGCGAAGGCATCGGCGGTGTATTGCTCGTGGTCGCCGTTGTCGGTGAACTGGTAGCTCATCAGGTAGTCGCGCATGAAGTCGCCTCCCACGGTAAGGGTGTTCTTGTCGTTCATCGCATAGTTGTAGAGGGCGCGTACGGTGTGCTGCACGTTGGTATAGTCGCGCAGGTCATAGTCTTGCGCAGGGTCGTAGTCGCTCTTGTCGTACTGGTCGAAGCTGTACGACAGTTCCAGGTCGCTCCGCTTGTTGAAGGTATAGTTGCCCCGGAGCCCTCCCGAAAAGTCGCGGTAGCGGTCCTTGCTCGATGTGCTCTTGTCACGTTCGCGGAAGAAGTATCCTAGCCGTCCGGTCAGCTTCAGCCGGTCGGTAGGGGTATAGACGAGGCGTTCCTTGAAGTTCCACGTGCGGTTGCCGTACACGCGGCTGAAGTCGTTCTCCTCGCCGTCCTCGCCCACGGTGCCTACTTCGATGGGGTCGGTGGAGGTGTGCTGCACGTTGAGGCTGTTCTGGAAGTCGCCTGCGCGGAAGGTGAAGGTGCCTCCGTAACGCTGGTCGTTGTGCGCGCCGTACTTTCCGTTCAGGTTCAGTGTCCACGGCTCGGTAGCTTCCTTGGTGATGAGGTTGACCACTCCGCCCACGGCGTTCGAGCCATAGAGCGACGATGCCGCCCCTTTTACGATTTCGATGCGTTCCACGTTGTCCAGGTTCAGGCGGCTGTAGTCGATGTTGTCCAGCGTTTCGCCCGCCAGCCTTTCGCCGTCGACAAGGAAGAGGACGGCGTTTCCTCCGAAACCCTGCATGTTGAGCGAGGTCTGCTGGTCCATGGAGTAGGAGAACTCGATGCCTGGCAGCTCTGCCTGCAGCAGGTCGCCGATGTGTGTGGCGTCTACCTTGCGGATGTCGTCGGCGGTGATGACGCGTGTCACGATAGGCACGTCTTTCAGCAGCTTGGGCGTGCGTGTACCCGTTACCACTACAGTTTCCATACCTATGGCATCTTCTTCCAAAGCGAAGTCCAGCCGGTCTTGTCCCGGTTGGAGTGCATGGCTTTGCGTCACGTATCCGATGAACGATGCCTGCAGGGTGTATGCTTTCCCGTCGGGGAGGCGCAGGCGGTAGTTCCCTTCGGCATCGGTGGTCATTCCGATGGCTCTGTTCTCTTTCACGAACACCGTTGCTCCGGCAAGCGGTCCGTTGTCCGCATCGAGCACTTTCCCCGAAACGTAGCGTTGTGCGGCGGCGCTTGCCGCGATGAGGAGGCAGCCCGCCAGCACGATAAGATTTTTCAGTATAGGTTGTTGCATATTCTTTTGTTTTTTATTAAATGGGCTGGGGGCTACAGCGGATAAGCATATTCGATAGTGAGGTGTCCCGAAGTATTCTGTTCGTTGCGGAATGCCGTGAGGCGCAGGGCGGCATAAGTGCCGTCGGCCATGCGCAGGATGTACACCTTATTAGATAAGGTATAAATAGGTGGCATCGTGCTGGTGTCCACGTCCAGCCATTTGGCAAGCTCGGCGTTGTAGCTGGAGGTGGCATACAGGATGTTGCCCTCCATCATACCCGACATATCGATGGTGATTTGGGTCTCGGTGTCGCTCACGTAGTTCCCCGTGGGGATGCTGCTCATCAGTAGTACGGCATCCAGGCTGGTCGCCTCGGTCTCCAATACAGCACCACCGTTGGTCTTTACATCGTAGCGGTGGATAGCGAAGTCCCACTCAGCAGGCAGTGAGGCGTTTTCTCCCATTGGTACCTCCGTGCCGTCCGTTCCGGTGATGCGGGTGGAGTCTATTTCTTCGGTATGCAGGTTGATGTAAGTCCATTGGGCATAATCGGTGGCATCGATGAAGAGCGTTCCCGTTCCGTCGCCGTTCGGGTTGAATCCGTCGCCGGTAGTGGTGCGGGGCTGGTCGTAGATGCCGTCCAGTATGCCGTCGCACGCCGGGAACAACAGCATTGTTGCCCCCAGCGCGAACAATTGATAAAGACGAAACAATTTCATGTACTATTTACTATTTGATTATTTACGATTTGCCTTAAATCGTACCTCGTAAATCGGAAAATCGTACATACATCAGTTGGCGGCAGGCATATCGCCCAGGGTGAAGGTGATGGTAAGCCCGCCCATCACGCCGGGTACGGTGAAGGTGAAACTAACGTTTTCCTTGCTTTCATCGATGCTTCCGCTCAGCGTGCAGGGATATTCGCTCACGTTGCCGTTCATTCCCATTTGGGTGGTACCTTCGCCGCTCAACGTATAGGTTCCGTTGGCTTCGGTTGCGCTTACACTTGTGAATGAAAACTCGCCCCACGTATCCGATGTGTATGCCAAGGTGAAGGTACCGTTGTTATTGGCAGAGAGCGTGATGGTTTGGTTTTCGGCCGTCATGCTTTCAAAATAAGCGCAGCTGGCATTGGTCCATCCTTCGTAGGAGCCGGCAAGAAGTTTCTCTGACGGAATGTCGCCCAAGGTGAAGGTGATAGTCATCCCACCCATTACCGACGGTACGGTGAAAGTGAACGTGCCTTCGGTCCGTCCTTCGTCCAGTGTGCCTTGCAGGGTGCATTCGTATTCGTTTTTCGTGTCTCCCATTCCCATTAAGGTCGACCCGCTTCCGCTTACGCTGTACGTGCTACCCGAATGCGTCACTTCGGCTCCACTTACGGTGAACTCACCAAAGCTGGCAGAAGTATAAGTAAGGGTGGCTGTGCCGTTTTCCCCGTCGCTGGTTATTGTCAGCGATTCACCTGCCGATACCAGCGGCGTATCGGTATATTGGAATGAGGCTTCGGAATAGCCTGCATATGTGCCGGCGATGTCTGCTGCCGGATTCTCGTTGATACTGTTGTTTTCATCGTCGCTGCATGCAGCCGCAAATAATGCAAGGGCCGCACATGCTAATAGATTCTTTAGTTTCATGTTGCTATTTTGATTAGGTTTTGGTTTTACGATGCAAAGGTAGAGTGGTTTCAGAGGGTGGTCAATACCTAAAATTCATGAAAAAAGACGGTGGCCTTGAGTCTGAAAGGAAGTGAGAAAATCAGTATTTTTAGGTATTTATATAAAAAAGAAACGTCGGAAACTCCGTGTTTCCGACGTTTGGGGTAGTAACTTTTTGTTAGAACAAGATGATGAGCCTTTGGTAATTGTCAATTGTCAATTGCCATCGGGTGATAGTCTTTGGCAAGCCCACCCTCGCTGGTCTCTTTGTAGAGTGAGGGGAGGTCGTGTCCGGTTTCTTTCATTACTTCTACCACACGGTCGAACGATACGCGGTGGTGTCCGTCGGTGAACGCAGAGTAGGTATTGGCGTCAAGGGCACGGGCAGCGGCGTAGGCGTTTCGTTCGATGCAGGGAATTTGCACCAGTCCGCACACAGGGTCGCACGTCATGCCCAAGTGGTGTTCCAGTCCCATTTCGGCAGCATATTCTATCTGTGCGGGACTTCCACCGAAGAGTTGGCTTGCCGCTGCAGCCGCCATCGAGCATGCCACGCCTACTTCTGCCTGGCATCCGGCTTCGGCTCCCGATATCGAGGCGTTATGTTTGACGATATTTCCTACCAGTCCTGCGGTGGCAAGGGCACGCAGGATGCGAGCATCGCTGAACTCCCGGGTTTTCTGTAAATGATAGAGCACGGCAGGCACCACGCCACAGGCTCCACACGTGGGGGCAGTTACGATTTTTCCGCCCGAAGCGTTTTCCTCGCTTACGGCAAGGGCGTACGCAAACACCAGTCCGCGTGAGCGGAGCGAGTCTTTGAATCCCTTTGCCTTGATGTAGTATGCCGATGCTTTCCGGCGCAGGTTGAGCGGTCCCGGCAATACGCCTTCAGCATCCAATCCACGCAGGATGGCTGCCTTCATTGTTTCCCATACTTCGGCGAGGTAGTCCCATATCTCTTTACCTTCGCATTGTTCTACATATTCCCAGTAGCTGCGTCCGGTGTGTTCGCACCAGTAGAGTATCCGGCTCATCGTGTTCATTTCATAGATGTCAGGAGTGCTACCTTGCGGATGCCCTTCTTCAGCAAGTGCCCCTCCCCCGATGCTGAACACGGTCCACTCATCGGTTTTCTTTCCGTTTCCATCGAAAGCCTTGAAAGTCATTCCATTGGGGTGGAAGGGAAAGAACACATGCGGTTTCCATACGATTTCGACCGGTGCGTGTGGTTGGAGTACGTCTAAGATGGCCACATCGGTCATGTGTCCCTTGCCTGTAGCGGCAAGGCTTCCGTAAAGCGTCACTTCGAAAGATTTTGCTTCGGGATGGCGGGCAAGGAATTGTTCGGCAGCCTTCCGCGGTCCCATGGTGTGGCTGCTAGAGGGTCCTGTGCCTATCCGGTATAATTCTCTGATTGATTTCATCTTTTTAAGTATGTATGTGAAATGGTTAATCTTTTACCACAGATGACACAGAGTATCACAGAGGAGATAAAAATAAAAAACGCTGTGTCCCTCTGTGTTCTCTGTGGTGAATGGTTCATTATATATAATGTAAGTCATTTCAAATCTACCACCGTGATTCCCGCCCCGCCGAACTGTACGTGCTCGTCTTGGAAATGCGCTACGCCGGGTACGGTGGCAAGGTATTGGCGTATCAGTGTGCGCAGGATGCCCGAGCCTGTTCCATGCAGGATGCGGACACGGCTTACGCCTACTTGAATGGCATCATCGATGAAATAGGTGACCGCCTGTATGGCTTCATCGCCGCGCATGCCCCGTACGTCGATGTCTTGCTTGAAGTTCAGTTTCTTCTGGTACATCTGTTCTTGCGTCTCGCTGCTTACGAAGGTGGCTTTTGCCATCACGTTCGAAGTCTTGGGTGGGTCGGCGTGTTCCAGCCGTTCGGTCTTGACATTGGTTTTCATCAGTCCGAACATCACCACGGCGTTCTGTCCGTTCAGTTCCAACACCTGTCCTACACTTGTCTGACCTTTGATGCGCACATAGTCTCCCGTGCAGATGGGCTTTGCTTTCGGCTGCATGGGGGTAGTTTCGGCTTTTTTGTTCTTCCGTTCTTCTTTGCGTTTCTGCTTTTCGCGCAGGCGTTCCATTTTGCGGGCTATTTGTTCTTCGAGGGCTGCGGTGTCAATGGTCTCCACTTCTTGCTTGAAATCGGCAAGTTCCTGGCGTGCCGTGCGTGTGCGTTCTTTTTCCGCCTGTGCCTCCTTGATGGTGCGGATAGTGTTCTCTATCTTGGCGTTCGATTCCTGGAGCAGGTGTTCGGCATCCTCCTTGGCTTTTTGCAGGATTTCCTTCCGCTTGCGCTCCAGTTCTTCTATCTCTTGCTGGTAGCGGGCAATGGTGTCTTCCATCTGCTTTTCTTTCTTGCGGATGTTTTGCCGCTTGGTTTCCCAGTAGCGTTTGTCGCGCACGATGTCTTGCAGGTATTTGTCGCTTTGGATGTATTCGCTGCCCACAATTTCCGAGGCATCGGCTATCACCTCTTCGGGCAATCCGATTTTACGGGCTATCTCTACGGCGAACGAGCTTCCGGGATTTCCTATCTGCAACTGGAAGAGTGCGCGCATTTCGTGGCGGTCGTAGAGCATGGCTCCATTGATTACGCCTTCGTGGTCTTCGGCAAAGTGCTTCAGGTTCTGGTAATGGGTGGTGATGACCCCGAATGTCTGTTTCTGGTTAAACCGTTTCAGTACCGCTTCGGCAATGGCGCCTCCGATTTGCGGCTCCGTACCTCCGCCGAACTCGTCTATCAGGATAAGGCTCTTGCCGTTGCAATATTTCATCATATTCTTCATATTGGTAAGGTGTGAAGAATAGGTGCTCAGGTCGTCTTCGATGCTTTGTTCGTCGCCGATGTCGATAAAGATGTTTTCGAAGATGCCCGCATGGCTCCGTTCGTTCAGCGGTATCAACAAGCCACATTGGAGCATGTATTGCAGCAGTCCTACGGTTTTCAGACATACCGATTTGCCTCCGGCATTGGGTCCTGATATCAGCAGGATGCGTTGGCGGCTGGTCAGTTCAATGTCCAGCGGCACTACCTTCTTATTGTGTTTCGCCAGCGATTTCTGGAGCAATGGGTGTACGGCTTCTATCCAGTCGATGATTTGTTGTTCTTCGAAGGCGGGCTTTACTGCTTTGATATCCATACAGAAAAGGGCTTTGGCACGGATAAAGTCGATAAGTGCCAGGAATTCGTATGATTGCAGGATGGCGGGTACTTGCGGGCGGATGGTTGCCGAAAATTCGGTCAGTATGCGGATAATTTCCCGTCGCTCTTCACCTTCCAGTTCCCGGATGCGGTTATTGGCTTCTACCACTTCTGCCGGTTCAATGAAAACGGTCTTGCCTGTAGCCGATTCATCGTGTACGATGCCTCGTATCTTGCGCTTCATGCCCGGAGCCACAGGAATGACCAACCGTCCGTCGCGCATAGTCGGCGTCACGTCTTTTTCCACGAAACCTTCTGCCTGTGCACTGCGCAAGATGCTGTTCAGGCTGCGCGAGATGCTGCCTGTCGTGTCTGCCAGTTCGCGCCGGATACGCAAGAGCTCGGCAGAGGCATTGTCTTTTATCTTGCCGAACTTGTCAAGAATGTTGTTGATGCGTGCTATGAGCTGTGGAAATACCAGAATATCGGCAGCCAGGGCGTGTAGGGCAGGGTAGGGTGAGTTGCTGATTATCGGTCTGACTTCGGATACTACTTCCATGCTCGATCTCC
>OMDV01000273.1_pt1 | contig 13687 bp, 10 predicted proteins | sample 1673671 | NCBI WGS metagenome assembly OMDV01 (sample SAMEA103958118, study PRJEB25191) | human gut metagenome | reverse complement strand
GCAAGCCGACCTGCGGCGTGGGCTGCGACTGCGACCGCTATATGGAGATCTGGAACCTGGTGTTCAGCCAGTTTGATGCCGACGGCAAGGGCCACTACGAGCGTCTGGCACGTCCCAACATCGATACCGGCATGGGCCTGGAGCGTCTGGCCTGCGTGATGCAGGGCGTGGGCAACCTGTTTGAGGTGGATACCGTTCAGAGCGTGCTGCACCATGTGGAGCACATTGCCGGTAAGACCTACGGTGAGAACGCCAAGGATGACATCTCCATCCGTGTCATCACTGACCACATCCGCAGCTGCACCTTCATGGTGTCTGACGGCATCCTGCCCTCCAACGAGGGCCGCGGCTACGTTCTGCGCCGTCTGCTCCGCCGCGCTGCCCGTCATGGCCGGATGCTGGGCATCTCCCGCCCCTTCCTGGTGGAACTGGTGGAGACGGTCATCCAGTCCAGCGAGAGCGCTTACCCCGAGCTGCGTGAGCACGATGCCTATATCAAGAAGGTCATCGGCACCGAGGAGGCAAACTTTGCCCGCACCATCGATGCCGGTATGAACATCCTGAACAACATGATCGACGGCCTGGAAAAGGCACACCAGCACCTGCTCAAGGGTCTGGACGTGTTCAAGCTGAACGATACCTTCGGCTTCCCCCTCGACCTGACCAAGGAGATCGCTGCCGAGCAGGGCATTGAGATCGACGAGGACGGCTTCCATGCTGAGATGAAGAAGCAGAAGGAGCGCGCCCGTGCCGAGCGCCTGAAGAAGAACATCTCCGGCTGGAGCGAGGACCTGTTCGGCGGCCTGACCGTTGAGCCCACTGTCTTTACCGGCTATGAGACCCTGAACGACACCGGCGTTGTGGTTGCCCTGAGCGACGAGGAGACCCTGACCGATGCCATTGCCACCGATGAGGAGGCAAAGGACGGCGTGCTGGTGGTTCTGGACAAGACCCCGTTCTACGCTGAGATGGGCGGTCAGGTGGCGGACAACGGCCTGCTGACCGGCCCCGAGTGCAGCCTGCGTGTGCTGGACGTGAAAAAGACCCCCAAGGGCTACTACGTCCACACCTGCGTGCTGGAGAGCGGCATCGTCAAGGTGGGCGACCACCTGAACGCTCAGGTGGACAAGGAATACCGGATGTCCGTCTGCCGCAACCACACCGCAACCCATCTGCTGCAGGCTGCCCTGCGTGAGGTGCTGGGCGACCACGTCCATCAGGCAGGCTCCTATCAGGATGCGGAGATCACCCACTTCGACTTCACCCACTTCAGCGCCGTCACGCCTGAGGAGCTGGCCCGGGTGCAGAAGATCGTCAACGATAAGATCTACGAGTCGATGAACGTCACCGTCAAGGAGATGCCCATCGAGGAGGCCAAGAAGCTGGGCGCAATGGCCCTGTTCGGCGAGAAGTACGGCAAGGTCGTCCGCGTTGTGAACATCGAGGGCTGGTCCACCGAGTTCTGCGGCGGCACCCACGTCAAGAACACCGCCCAGATTGGCGGCTTCAAGATCGTCAGCGAATCCTCTGTTGCCGCCGGTATCCGCCGCATCGAGGCTGTCACCGGCCGCAACCTGCTCGTCCGTGCAAATCTGCAGGAGGCAATGCTGCACACCGTGGCCAACACCCTGAAGGCCAACAACATCACCTCTCTGCCCATCCGTGCCGAGGCTGTGATGGCTGAGAACAAGGCCATGAGCCGCGAGCTGGAGGAGCTGAAGGCTAAGATCGCCGCCTCCAAGGTGGACAGCCTGTTTGACAACGCCGAGGAAGCAGACGGCGTGAAGATCGCCTCTGCCTACTTCACCGGCACCACCGGCGAAACCCTGCGCGGCATGTGCGACAGCATCCGCGACAAGGCTGTCAACCCTGTGGTCGCTGTTCTGGTGGGCAAGGCTGAGGATAAGGTCACCATGGCTGTCACCGTGAACAAGCTGGCACAGGAAAAGGGCCTCAAGGCTGGCGTGCTGGTCAAGGAGATCAGCGCTATCGCAGGCGGCAAGGGCGGCGGCAAGCCCGACTTTGCAATGGCCGGCCTGAAGGACGAGACCAAGATCGACGAGGCTCTGGCCGCTGTCAAGGGCATCGTTGAGAAGCAGCTGGGCTGAGTGAAAGCGGGCTCACCCTCTCAGGCTCACGTTCGTTCGCCAGCTCCCCCAAAGGGGGAGCCCTTGGCAAAACCAGAAAGTTTACCGTACTGCCAAGGCCTCTCACTTTGGGAGAGGTGGCACGGCGTAAGCCGTGACGGAGAGGGCAAGCCTGCTTCCAAAAGGCAGATATACGAAAAGGCTCTCGTCTTTCAAGGCGAAAACCTTGAGAGACGAGAGCCTGTAAAGTTCAAACTACAGGGCACCCGTGGTACCACTCTCTTTGCTGCGCCTTTGGGCACAGCCGCTTTGCACGATCAGCTTTTTGCAGCGAATCGCTGTCCTTGTAACGGTGGACATCCGTCAGAGCCTACTTGTGTGTTCAGCCCTGCCGCTCAGGGGCCAGTAACCGAAACCCTCTGCACCCGCCTTGCACCACCCGGCGGCTCTCTGTACGCAGAAGAAAATCGTTTTTTCCCCGTCAACGCATTTGTGCTTTTTTCAAAGTGGACTAAGTTTAGCATGATTCACGGGCAGTGTCAAGAAGTTTGGCTCATTCTCAAAATGAAACAATTTCACAAAAGAAGGGGCGGAATTTTCCAAAATTATGCACGAGGCGTTAATGTTAACAATTTGCGAAGTTTTTGGAAAGTTGCGCTCAAACCGCTGTTGCACGCCCGGCGGCTGTGTTATACTACAACCAGAAAAAATCTGGCTCCGCCTGCCCGGCAGGAGCCTGCTTTTGGATCCATTCAGATGTTTGCAAAGGAGGAAACGCCCCATGAAAGAAGTCAAACCTTCCAAAAAGCCGCTGGCGATTTACTACGCCATCGTGCTGGCGGTCCTGCTGCTGCTCAACCTTGTGCTGCTGCCGTGGATGAGCGAGCGTCAGGTGGAGGAAGTGGACTACGGTACCTTTATGACCATGACCGAGGAAAAGAACATCGGCCGTGTGGACATTGAATCCAACCAGATCATCTTTACCGATAAGGACGAGACGCAGGTCTACAAGACCGGCCTGATGAACGACACCGGCCTGACCGAGCGGCTGTACGATGCCGGAGCCACCTTCTCCAGCGAGATCGTGGAACAGTCCTCGCCGGTGCTGAGCTTTTTGATCTGGTTCGTCCTGCCCATCATCCTGTTCTCGGCCATCGGCAACCAGATGAACAAAAAGCTGATGGAAAAGGCCGGCGGCGGCCCGGGCTCCATGATGTTTGGCGGCATGGGCAAATCCAACGCCAAGGTCTATGTGCAGTCCACGGCAGGCATCCGCTTTGCGGATGTGGCCGGTGAGGACGAGGCCAAGGAAAACTTACAGGAAGTCGTCAACTATCTGCACGACCCCAGCAAGTATGAGAGCATTGGTGCCAAGATGCCCAAGGGCATCCTGCTGGTGGGCCCTCCGGGCACCGGCAAGACCATGCTGGCCAAGGCCGTGGCAGGCGAATCCAACGTGCCGTTCTTCTCCATTTCCGGTTCTGAATTCGTGGAGATGTTCGTGGGCATGGGCGCGTCCAAGGTGCGCGACCTGTTCCGGCAGGCCAAGGAAAAGGCCCCCTGCATCGTGTTCATCGATGAGATCGATGCCATCGGTCAGAAGCGCAACAGCGGCAATCTCGGCGGCAACGACGAGCGTGAGCAGACTTTGAACCAGCTGCTCACCGAGATGGACGGCTTTGAGGGCAACACCGGCGTCATCATTCTGGCGGCCACCAACCGTCCGGATTCGCTGGACCCGGCCCTGACACGTCCCGGACGCTTTGACCGCCGCGTGCCGGTGGAGCTGCCCGACCTCAAGGGCCGCGAAGAGATTTTGAAAGTGCACGCCAAAAAGGTGGCGCTGGCCCCGGGCATCGACTTCAACACCGTGGCCCGCATGGCTTCCGGTGCATCCGGTGCGGAACTTGCCAACATCGTCAACGAAGCAGCTCTGCGCGCTGTGCGTGCAGGCCGCAAGAGCGTGACGCAGGCCGATCTGGAGGAGAGCATCGAGGTGGTCATTGCAGGCTACCAGAAGAAGAACTCCATCCTCACCGACAAGGAAAAGTGCATCGTGGCCTACCACGAGATCGGCCATGCACTGGTGGCGGCCAAGCAATCCAACTCTGCCCCTGTGCAGAAGATCACCATTATCCCCCGCACCTCCGGCGCACTGGGCTACACCATGCAGGTGGACGAGGGCAACCACTACCTGATGAGCAAGGAAGAGCTGGAAAACAAGATCGCCACCCTTACCGGCGGACGCGCCGCCGAGGAAGTGGTGTTCCGATCCATCACCACCGGTGCCTCCAACGATATTGAGCAGGCCACCAAGCTTGCCCGCGCCATGCTCACCCGCTACGGCATGAGCAAGGACTTTGACATGGTGGCGCTGGAGACCGTGAACAACCAGTATCTGGGCGGTGACACCTCGCTGGCCTGCTCGGCGCAGACCCAGCGCGAGATCGACCAGAAGGTGGTGGAGCTGGTCAAGGCCCAGCACGAAAAGGCTGTCCGCATCCTGACCGACAACCGCGCCAAGCTGGACGAGCTGGCACAGTATCTGTACCAGAAGGAGACCATCACCGGCGAGGAGTTCATGGATATCCTCAACCGCGATGATGCCGAAAACAAACCAGAAAATCCCTGAAAATAAAAATTTTTGAATCTTTTGCAATAATCCGGCCGCCGTATCCGTTTACAAAGCAGATACGGCGGTTTTCCATTGTGAATGCGCCGCAGCTGAACCATGGTTCCAAAAAAGATTATGATGCAAAAAAACAAGGCAGTCCCTGCGGCTGCCGTTTTCAGGAGGTATTTCCTATGAAGATGCTGAACAAAAAGTTTGTCCGTACCCTGAGCTGTGCCGCTGTGGCGGTGTGTGCCGCTGCCATGCTGAGCGTGGGTGCATTTGCCGCCGAGGTGGATTCCACCTGTGTGGAGGGCTATCTGCCCCCGCAGGAGCAGATGGTGCAGGGCGACATCGCACTGCACAGCGGTGACGTTGCCGTGGGCGAAAAAGACCCCAGCTACGGCGGCTACGGTGCCCCGGAGGGCAACCCCATTCAGGGCAACATCATGCTGATCTCCGGCGATGAGCTGGCCGACACCGCCAAGACCGAGGCACGCTACACTGTCAAGGGTCTGCTGGGCAAGCAGCTGCTGTACACCGCCCGCCAGAAGGACGGCGTGCTGACGCTGGACGTCCCCGCCGAGGTGGCTACCTTCCGCACCACCATCGAGGATATGCAGACTTTGCAGGCCAACGGCGTGAAAACGCTGGTGCTGGTGACCGAGAAGAACACCACCACCCTGAACCTCTCGCTGCTGTGCGAGGGACAGAAGTCCGGCACCCGCGTCACCCTGCGGCATCTGGGCAGCAATGCTACCCTCTCTGTGGGTCTGCGCTGCCGCCGCGACCTGCTGATCGGCCGCTAATCGGAAAAACGGCAGTATAATTTGTGGTTCAGAAACGCCCACAGGCGTTTCTGAACCACTTTTTTTATGATGACAAGACCCCCGGCGGGCAGCCGGGGGTCTTGTCGCACACTTATGGAGACTTGGACAGGAATAAAAGGAAGATCACATTCCCTTTGCGGGAAAGAGAATCGCTGCTTACTTGCCGCGGACGGCTGCGAAGCCGGCTTCCAGATCGGCAAGGATATCATCAATGTGCTCGGTGCCGATGGACAGGCGGATGGTGTTCTGGTAGATCTGCTGCTCGGCCAGCTCGGCATCGGTCAGCTGGCTGTGGGTGGTGGAGGCCGGGTGGATGACAAGGCTCTTCACGTCCGCTACGTTGGCCAGCAGAGAGAAGATCTTCAGGTTATCAATGAAGGTAAAGGCCTCCTCGCGGCCGCCCTTGATGTTAAAGGTAAAGATAGATGCGCCGCCGTTGGGGAAGTACTTCTGGTACAAAGCGTGATCCGGGTGGTCCGGCAGCGAGGGATGGTTCACCTTTTCCACCTGCGGGTGGTTGGCAAGGAACTCCACCACCTTTTTGGTGTTCTCCACATGACGCTCGATGCGCAGGCTCAGCGTCTCGGTGCCCTGCAGCAGCAGGAAGGCGTTGAAGGGGGAGATGGTAGCGCCGGTATCACGCAGCAGGATGGCGCGGATGTAGGTGACAAAAGCGGCAGGGCCTGCGGCATCCGCAAAGGAGACGCCATGGTAGCTGGGGTTCGGGGCGGCAATGTTGGGGTAACGGCCGCTGGCCTTCCAGTCGAAGTTGCCGCTGTCCACGATGATGCCGCCCAGCGTGGTGCCGTGGCCGCCGATGAACTTGGTAGCAGAGTGCACCACGATGTCTGCGCCGTGCTCGATGGGACGGATGAGGTACGGGGTGCCGAAGGTGTTATCAATGACCAGCGGCAGGCCGTGCTTGTGGGCAATGGCGGCAATGGCATCAATATCCGGGATATCGCTGTTGGGGTTGCCCAGCGTTTCCAGATACACAGCCTTGGTGTTGGGCTGGATAGCGGCCTCCACCTGTGCAAGGTCGTGGGCATCCACAAAGGTGGTGTTGACGCCGAACTGGGTCAGAGTGTGCGCCAGCAGGTTGTAGCTGCCGCCGTAGATGGTGTTTTGTGCCACGATGTGGTCACCGGCCTGTGCCAGTGCCTGAATGGTGTAGGTGATGGCGGCTGCACCGGAAGCGGTAGCCAGTGCTGCCACGCCGCTCTCCAGCGCTGCGATGCGCTTTTCAAACACATCCTGCGTGGAGTTGGTCAGACGGCCGTAGATGTTGCCTGCATCGGCCAGACCGAAACGGTCGGCGGCGTGCTGGCTGTTGCGGAACACATAAGACGTAGTCTGGTAGATGGGCACCGCACGGGCATCGGTGGTGGGGTCGGCCTGCTCCTGACCGACATGAAGCTGCAGGGTCTCAAATTTATATTCAGACATTGTTATTTGCCTCTCTTAATATACTAAAAGTATTATTGTTGTGTACAAAAAATCCCGATGCGTTTTCAAAGGCGCACCGGGCAGTGTGGTCTACCGGAGCTGCTGCTGTCACATTCGGGTGCACATTCGCGCAGCCGAGGGCAACTTACAGTACACATCCGATGCCGGTGCCCGGTTGGTATGCATTCGCCCACAGCGATAATTCGCGTGCAGCAGTTCTTTCCAGATCAGCTTCATCTTTGTGCCCTCCTTCCGGTAAAACTTTTCCATCCCTCTATGTACCACCCGCCGGGGAACCTCTGTTTCATTTCCCTACAAGACTGGTGGATTGGATGTTTGCATTATATCCCGTTCTACCTAGTTTGTCAATAGGTTAATTCCACTTTTTTCAAGGATGTATTTTTTGCATGATAATTTTGCCCGTGCCGCCCCCGCCCGACAGCATTTTGTACAGCGCCCCCTCTGAACAAAAACGAAGCCCGGAACGTCTGCGGACGCTCCGGGCTTCGTTTTCTCATAAAATGGTCAGGCCTGCTTTGTCTCTTCCGTCCGGGTGGAAATGCCGAACAGCACAAAGCCGATGACGAACAAAATGGCAATGGAGCCCACACCCACGTTGGCGCTGCCGGTCAGCTGGCTGCCCACGCTGACGATCATGGTGCCAAGGAAGGATGCACCCTTGCCGCAGATGTCGAACAGGCCAAAGTATTCGCCAGATTTTTCCTGCGGGATGATCTTGGCAAAGTGGCTGCGGCTCAGCGCCTGCACGCCGCCCTGGAACATACCCACCACCACGGCCAGCACCCAGAACTGCCACTGGCTCTTCAGGAAGAAGGCAAAGACGGCAATGCCGGTATAGGCCGCAATGCACACCGGGATCAGGGTCTTGGATTCATATTTCTGGCTCAGGCGGCCAAAGATCAGCGCCGAAGGGAAAGCCACGATCTGAGTGACCAGCAGCGCCAGCAGCAGGCCGGTGGTGTCCAGCCCCAGTGCCGTGCCGTAGGCAGTGGCCATATCAATGATGGTATACACGCCGTCGATGTAGCAGAAGAAGGCCAGCAGGAACCAGAACACCTGCTTGTCCTGCGGCAGATGCTTCAGGGTCTGCCCAATGCGCACAAAGCTCTGACGGATGGCGTGCTGCTCCACCTCCACATAGTTGATCTGGCGGTATTTTTTCAGCAGCGGCAGGGTGACCACCAGCCACCATACGGCGGTAATGACCAGCGCGATAGACAGCGCGGTCATCTGGCTGAGCCCCACTGCGCTGCTGCCCAGCACCAGCGCCAGACAGACCACAAAGGGCACGCAACTGCCGATATAGCCCCACGCGTACCCGCGGGAGGACACCATGTCCATCCGCTCCGGGGTGGTCACATCGCCCAGCATGGAGTCGTAGAACACCAGACTGCCGGAGTAGCCGATCTTGGCAATGATAAAAATGACCAGAAAGGCCAGCCATGTGCCCGCCAGACCCATGGCGCAGCAGCCGATGACGCCCACAAAGAGGCAGAGCATGAAGATGGGCTTTTTAAAGCCCTTGGTGTCAGCCAGCGTGCCCAGAATGGGGCCCAGAATGGCGGTGACCACCGTAACGATGGAGCTTGCGTAGCCCCAGTAGGCCAGATAGTCTACCTTGCTCACGCCGCCGGCTTCGGCCAGCGCATTGAAGAAGATGGGCACCAGCGTGGCGATCATCAGCACAAAGGCCGAGTTGCCCACATCGTATAAGATCCATGCCCGCTCCAGCGGTGTCACCTTGAATTTTTCAGTTTTCATCGTATTTCCCTTTTCCCCTTGCACCGCCGGACGGCGCAGTTTTTAAAATTCCCCAAAGGTGTGGTCGTAGGCGGCGTCCAGCGGCTCGTCCGTGTCCAGCTTTGCCACATACTCTAAAATCAGCCGCTCTGCCAGCGGCAGAGCCTTGGCGTACAGCGCATCCAGCTTGCGGTTGCTCTCGGTGCACTGCGGGTTCGGCTGCGGGTTTGCCACAAGGCCGTGCATTCCATCGTACTTGCCCAGCACCTTCATGCCGGTCAGCACCACCCAGCGCTTGACCGGGTTCGAGGCCTGCAGCACCTTATGCACCAAGATCATCCCCTTCAGGGCTTCCAGCGCGGTCTGCTCCGAAATATCCCTGTAAAACGGCGCAATGACCCGGGCATTTGCCGCGCTGGGGTGGATATGGCTGGCGGTAAAGAAGGTCAGCGGGTCATAGCCGTCCCGGCGCAGCAGCATATTGTCGAACTCAGTCTCGATCTCGCAGTGGGTCACACCACTCTCCCGGGTAAACTGCTCCACAAAGGGGTGGCAGGTGCTGTCCAGCGCAAAATGGCACACAAAGCCCAGCGCGTAGGCCAGCGCAGCCTCGCGGTCGGCTTCCTCGTGCACCACCCGCCGGGCCCGGTCAAAGAACGTTCTGCCCGGCTCGTCGTGCATGGCGTTGCCCAGCGCGGCGACCGTGGTGGACTTTTCCGCATGGTAATAGAACAGCAGGTCCGGCCCGTGCAGACCGATATCGTACAGCTCCCGATGTGCCTCCAGCTTTTCCCGCAGCGGCGCGGGCAGATGGTCCAGCACATTTGCGCCAAAACGGCGGTGTGCGTAGGTAGAGGGCATCTCTCATTCCTCCTTCTTGCAGTGCCAGCGCCCGCCGCCCTGTTCCGGCTGCACTGACCAAAAATTCTATCGTTTCCAGTATAGCAGAAAGTTTGCCGACCTTCTACCCTTTTGTGTCTGTTTTCTGTAAAAAGTTTTAATAATTTTTCTGTACCTCCCGCCAAATAAAAGAGGCTTCCGGAATGCCCGCAGACATTCCGGAAGCCTCTTTTCGATTATTTCAGGTTCACACGCTCTCATAGCCCTGCGGCATCTCGCTCTTGCGGTCGCGGGACATCAGGTTGCGCAGCGCGTCGCTGGCGCTCATGCCCTCCTTGACGATGGCGTTCACCGTCTGGGCAATGGGCATCTCCACATGGTACTTCTCGGCCAGCTCCATGGCGGCGGGCAGAGCGTTGATGCCCTCCACCACCATGCCGACCTCCTTCACGGCCTGCTCCGGGCTTTCGCCCTTGCCGATCAGGATACCGGCGCGGTTGTTGCGGCTGTGCATACTGGTGGCGGTAACGATCAGGTCGCCGATGCCGGCCAGACCCGCAAAGGTCTGGACATTGCAGCCCATCGCCACGCCCAGCCGGGCGATCTCGGCAATGCCGCGGGTGATCAGAGCGGCGCGGGCGTTATCGCCGTAGCCAAGGCCGGTGGAGATGCCGACACCCAGCGCGATAACGTTCTTCATAGCACCGCTCAGTTCCACACCCTTGATATCAGTGTTGGTGTACACGCGCATACAGGTGTTGCTGAACACCTCCTGCACTACCTCGGCAGCTTCCAGATCCGGGCTGGCGGAAACGATGGTGGTGGGCAGATCCAGCGCCACCTCCTCGGCGTGGGTGGGGCCGCTGAGCGCCACCAGACGCACCGCGCGGGGGCCGTTCTCGTGGCTCAGCTCGTCGGCAAGGATCTCGGTCATGGTATATAAGGTATCGGGCTCAATGCCCTTTGCCACATCCACGATGATCTGGCCGGAGCGGATATAGGGCCGCGCCTTGGCCGCCGTGGCACGCACGAACACTGACGGCACTGCAAACAGCAGCACATCCTTGCCGGTGCAAACTTCCTCTATGCTTTTGGTAAAACGCAGCTCCTGCGGGATGACCATCCCCGGCAGATTAGGGTGCACCCGGGTGGTGGAAAGGTTGTCCACCTCGGCCTCAATGGCCGACCACACCTGCACATCGTTGCCGCTGACGGTCAGCATCCGTGCCAGAGCCATGCCCCAGGTGCCTGCACCCAGAACACCAATACTAAACTTTTTCACGTTCGTATCCTCCGTGTCTGCACCGGGCAAGGGGCAAGCCTCCTGCCGGTGGATTTGCGCCGCGCCGGGCCGTTGCCCCGCGCCTGCGCACTACTATGACCATTGTACACGAAAGCACCCACAGCGTCAAGCATCTGCCGCATTGCACAAATATTTAACAAGTTCATGCAATTTTTCGGTCACATCACACGTTTTATGCAAACTGTTTGCACTGCGGGGCATTTCATGCTATTATAGTATTCTGGTAGGTTTTGTAGGGATTGGTGATTCAGTCTCTTGACTTTGACCCTACTTTAAGGTATATACTGCTTTAGTCGGCAAGGGCTTTGCCGGCTTGTGCATTTTTAGCTTTGAGGAAAAAACGATGTTTGAAGCACTTTTATCCAACCGCACGGTCAGCGTGCTGGTGGAGGCACTGCCCCGCATCCTGACGGCAGGCCTGACCATGACCATTCCGCTGACCCTTCTCTCCTTCTTTTTTGCCATGATCATCGCAGTGGCGGTGGCACTGGTGCAGTACGCCAATGTGCCGGTGCTGCGGCAGATCGCCCGGTTCTATATCTGGGTCATCCGGGGCACGCCGCTGCTGGTGCAGCTGTTCATCATCTTTTACGGCCTGCCCAGCGTGGGCATCATGCTGAACGCCTTTCCGGCGGCAGTCATCGCCTTTGCCTTCAACGAGGGTGCCTACTGCGCCGAGACCATGCGCGGTGCGCTGGAAAGCGTACCGCAGGGGCAGCTGGAGGCCGGGTACTGTGTGGGCATGAGCTGGTGGCAGATCATGCGCCGCATCGTACTGCCGCAGGCGCTGCGCACCGCCGTGCCTGCGCTGTCCAACTCCCTTATCGGCATGATCAAGGACACCTCGCTGGCGTCCAACATCACGGTGGCAGAGCTGTTCATGGCCGGGCAGCGGGTAGCCGCCCGCACCTACATCTTCCTGCCCATCTACTGTGAGGTGGCTGTGGTGTATCTGCTGTTCTGTACCGTCATCACCAAGCTGCAGGCGCTGCTGGAACGTCAGCTCAACGCCCGTGGCTTCCAGTAAAAAGGGAGGGTGAGCACCTATGGCTATGTTAGAGATCCGCAATGTGCAAAAAACCTTCCGCACCTACGCAAAGCCCGGCCTTTTCCACCGTCCCGGTGCACGGAAGGTCGCCAGCGAGCTGCCCGTGCTGCGCGGGGTAGACCTGACCGTGGAAAAAGGCGATGTGGTGGCCATTCTGGGGCCGTCCGGCTCCGGCAAGACCACCCTGCTGCGCTGCCTGAACTTTTTGGAGACTGCCGATGCCGGGCAGCTGGTGTTTGACGGCGAAAGCTTTGACCTTGCCCATGCCAGCCGCACCGACATTGCCCGGCTGCGCAAAAAGACCGCCTTTGTGTTCCAGAACTACAACCTGTTCCGCAACAAGACCGCCCTGCAGAATGTGACCGAGGGGCTGATTGTGGCGCGTAAACTGCCCAAGGAACAGGCGGATGAAATCGGCATGAAGATGCTTGCCAAGGTAGGGCTTGCAGACCGTGCCGACTACTACCCCCGCCAGCTTTCCGGCGGGCAGCAGCAGCGGGTGGCGATTGCCCGCGCCCTTGCTGCTGACCCGGAGATCATTTACTTTGACGAGCCCACCAGCGCCCTTGACCCGGAGCTGACCGGCGAGGTGCTCAGCGTGATGCGGCAGCTGGCCGAGGAGGGCATGACCATGCTGGTGGTCACCCACGAGATGGGCTTTGCCCGCAACGTTTCCTCCAAGACCGTGTTCATGGAGAACGGCGTGGTGGTGGAGCAGGCACCCTCTCAGCAGTTCTTTGCATCCCCCAAGGAGGAGCGCACCCGAGCCTTCCTGCGCAGGATTGCCCACACGGAATAAAACCACTCCCTCTTTTTTCATTTTTCACGACAGAAAGGAATTTTCACTTATGAAACGCAGAACCTTTATTTCTCTGATGGGCGTTATGGCTGCCGCCGGTGTGCTGGGCCTGACCGGCTGCTCCTCCAAGGACACTGCCTCCAGTACCGCCGGTCCCGCACCGCTGAACAAGCTGAACAGCATCCAGAAGAGCGGCAAGCTGGTGGTGGCACTGGAAGGCGCATGGCAGCCGTGGAGCTACCACGACGCCTCCGACACGCTGGTGGGCTACGATGTGGAGGTCTCCCGCGCCATTGCCGAAAAGCTGGGCGTGGAGCCGGAGTATGTGGAGAGCGACTGGGACAGCCTGTTTGCCGGCATGGACGCTGGCCGTTATGACATGGTCTGCAACGGCGTGGAGGTCACCGAGGAACGCTCCAAGACCTACGATTTCACCACGCCTTACGGCTACATCCACACCGCGCTCGCCGTCAAGAAAGACAACGACAGCATTACCAGCTTTGAGGACCTGGACGGCAAGACCACGGCCAACAGCCTGGCCTCCACCTACATGGAGCTGGCCGAGAGCTACGGCGCTACCGTGCAGGGCATCGACACGCTGGAGGAGACCATCCAGCTGCTGACCGCCGGCCGCATTGATGCCACCCTGAACGCAGATGTTTCCTTCTACGACTACCTGAACGTCCACCCGGACGCAGACTTCAAGCTGGTGGCACAGACCGCCGAAGCCTCCCATGTGGCCATCCCGGTGCTCAAGAGCGAGGATACCGCCTATCTGGACGCGCTGAACACCGCCATTGAGGAGTTGCGCGCCGACGGCACCTTAAAGACCCTGAGCGAGAAGTATTTCGGACAGGATATCTCTTCTGAAAACTGAGAAGCTCGGCCCTCTCAGTCTGCTCACTTCGTTCGCATCCAGCTCCCCCGAAAGGGGGAGCTTTTTTGTTATCAGCCATATTTTT
>OMDV01000269.1_pt1 | contig 13784 bp, 14 predicted proteins | sample 1673671 | NCBI WGS metagenome assembly OMDV01 (sample SAMEA103958118, study PRJEB25191) | human gut metagenome | reverse complement strand
GCCACGATGAGGGCGATCATGATCGCCATGTTGCCCAGGATGGCCATCTGCAGGTCGGGGCTGGACGCCACGGCAAAGGCCGTCACGGCCGTGATGGCCAGGCCGGCGGTCATCCACATGTAGACCTGGCGCATATAGATGGAAACGGCGCTCACAGCGCTTTGCGCAATGGTACGAGCAGTCATGTTTTTCCTCCGGGATTTGGCCGCGCGGCATGCGCGGCCGTACTTTCATTCCTTGCTTAACATATAGGGATATGCCGGGCAAAAGCAAGCCCCGGCAAGCCAGACCGCCGGTCATGGTCCGGCCCACGGCACGGGAGCCCCGCATCCCTCCGGCCGAGCCGAATGTCCGGCAGACGGCATGACGGCCGCGTCCCGCTCCCGCCGCACGGGCCCGGTCAGGCCCGGCTTTTCCGCGCCGCCAAGGCTCCTTCCCCCTGCCGCTGCCGGCTCGTCCCGGTCCCGCGCCCCGTCTGTATGGCAGGTGCCGGGCAGCCCCTTCCCTTGCCGCTCCCTCCGGCACATGCTACCGTGCGCCTGCGGCACCGGCATGGTGCCACAGATCATCAAGGAGAACTCTTCATGAAGAAATCCACGCTCTTCACCCGTCTGCTGCCCGTCCTGCTGCTGGCCTGCGCCCTGCTGGCCGCCCCCCAGGACATCCGCGCCCAGGGCCCGGACCCCGTGGTCAAGCTGGAGACCAGCATGGGCGACATCCTCGTGCGTCTGGACGCCCGCAAGGCCCCCATGACCACGGCCAACTTCCTGGAATACGTCAAGGCCGGCCAGTACGACGGCACCATCTTCCACCGCGTCATCAAGGACTTCATGATCCAGGGCGGCGGCATGACCGCCAGCCTGCGCGAAAAGGGCACCCGCGCCCCCATCAAGAACGAAGCCGACAACGGCCTGCGCAACCGCAAGTACACCATCGCCATGGCCCGCACCATGGATCCCCACAGCGCCACCGCGCAGTTCTTCATCAACCTGGTGGACAACGACTTCCTCAACTACAGCGCTCCCGTGCCCAGCGGCTGGGGCTACTGCGTGTTCGGCAAGGTCGTGGAAGGCATGGACGTGGTGGACAAGATCGCCAAGGTCAAGACCAAGAGCGTGGGCATGCACGAGAACGTGCCCACCGACATGGTGCTCATCACCGGCGCCAGCCGCTTCGAATAGGCCGCGGCCTGTTCCTCGCCGATTCTGGACTGTCAGCCCCACGCCTGCCGTGGGGCTGCCGGATTTTCAGGAGGAAACATGAAAAAATGGCTTTTGTGCTGCTGCCTGCTGCTGGCCCTGCCCCTGGCCGTCCGGGCGGAAGACGAAAAGATCGACCCCGCCAACTACATCTGCGCCGAATTCGTGGCACAGGGCGCCGTCAGCCAGGATCCGCCCGTCTTCCAGGCCCTGCAGATCGACGGCTTCGTAAGCTCCAACATCGGCTATACCGTGGCCGATCCCCAGGCCATCAACGTGCTGGTGCCCCAGGCCTACCTCATGTGCCAGGAGCAGCCCACCACCGTGGTGGCCGAGATCTGGGAGCCCCTCAAGAAAAAGCTGCCCCGCCCCGTCAGCGGCGAATGGGAGGCCGACGTGACCAAATGCCGCGCCTATAACGAACATCCCGAGAACGGCAGCGGCTTCGTCATCTGGCTGGATGCGTACAACCGTCAGTACAATGTGACCGAAAAGTCCATCCTGGCCAGGCAGGAGACCCTGGACAAGTTCCTGGCCGCCTGCGCCAAGAACCCCGATGCCTTCATGATCGACGTGCTCCAGGAGACCCTGGGCAACAAGTAAAAGGTCGGGAGCCCTTCCGCAAGGAAAACGAAAGGACCGCCATCCCCGCGCTGCCTTCGGGCTGCGGGGACGGCGGTCCTGCATTTTTTCAGGGATGCCGCCGGGTGGCGTCATCCGGCGGCGCATGCCCGCACAGGGGCGCGCCCCCGGACGCGAGGGGGCGCAGGAGGGCGGTCAGGCCCTGCCCGTCAGGGCGGCGCTCCCGGAAGGGAGGATCCCCCTGTCTATTCCTGGACGAAGGGATAGACCCGGACGCTCAGGGGCTGCTTGTCCTTGTGGGACATGGCGGAGATCACATAGGTGTACTGCCGGCTCTGGCCCGCCGGCGGGCAGGGGCCGGTATAGACCCGCGTCAGGGCGCCTTCGGGGATGATGCCGGTGCCGTCGTTCTCCCAGCTGCCGCCGCCCATCAGGCGTTCCTGCGGCTCGTTCTCCAGCAGGCGGACATCGAAATAGTCCGTGCCCCTGGGCACGTTGGTGACCACCATCTCGGGCGAGATGCGCGAGCAGCGGTGCAGGGAGCGCAGCTTCACTTCCACCTGCATGTCAGGGGGCGTTTCCGGCTGGGCGGGGGGCTCGCTGCTGTCCTGCCACAGGCCGCAGGCCGAGAGCATCAGGGTCGCGCCCAGCAGGAGCGGGGCACGGTACAGGTTTTTTCCAGAAAAACGCTTGCGCATGGGGGGCCTCCGGGTATTTGCTATTTCCAGCCTTCGCAAGCTATACTGGATAGTCACCAGAATGACAATAGGATCAGCAGTCTGACGAGCCCCGTGTGCGCCGCCAGGATTGCGTGGACAACAACTCAGGAGAACCCCATGTCCCTTCTTGCAGAAAGCGTTTCCGGCTATCTGGAAAATGCCTCCTGGATCCGCCGCATGTTCGAGGCCGGCGGCCAGTTGAAAGCCCGCTACGGTGCGGAGAACGTCTATGACTTCAGCCTGGGCAATCCCGACCTGCCCGCCCCCGCCGCCGTGGGCGAGGGCCTGCGCCGTTTTGCCGAACACGCCGGTGAACCTTTCGCCTTCGGCTACATGCCCAATGCCGGTTTCCCCTGGGCGCGCGAGCAGCTGGCCGCCCATCTGAGCAAGGAGCAGGGCGTGGACCTGGAGGCCAATGACGTGCTGCTCACCTGCGGTGCCGCCGGCGGCCTCAATGCCTTTTTGCGCGCCGTCATCAATCCCGGCGAGAAGATGCTGACCTTTGCCCCGTATTTCGTGGAATACGGCTTTTATGTGGCCAACCACGGCGGCAGCCTCCAGGCCGTCATGAGCAGGCCCGGCACCTTCGAGCCCGACCTGGACGCCCTGGAAGAGGCCATCGACGAGAAGACCCGCGTGGTGCTCATCAACTCGCCCCACAATCCCACGGGCGTGGTCTACAGCCGCAAGGCCGTCACCTCCCTGTGCCGCCTGCTGGAGAACAAGAGCGAGCAGTACGGCCATCCCATCTGGCTCATCGCCGACGAGCCCTACCGCTTCCTGACCTATGACGGCGTGGAAGTGCCCTCGGTGCTGCCCCTGTACCAGTACGCCGTGGTCATCAGCTCCTTCTCCAAGAACCTGTCCCTGCCCGGCGAGCGCGTGGGCTATGTGGCCGTTTCGCCCAAGCTGGCCGACCGTGCCAGGCTCATGGCCGGCCTGACCCTGACCAACCGCATCCTCGGCTTCGTCAACCCGCCCGTGGTGGGCCAGCACATCATGGCCGCCGCCCTGGGCAGCCAGGTGGACGTGGAGGTCTACGCCCGCCGCCGTCAGGCCATGGCCGAGGTGCTGACCGATGCCGGCTACAGCTTCCAGATGCCCGCCGGGGCCTTCTACTTCTTCCCGCAGGCCCCCGGCGGCGACGACGTGGCCTTCGTCAACCGTCTGGTGGAAGAACGCGTGCTGGCCGTGCCCGGTTCCGGTTTCGGCTGCCCCGGCTATTTCCGCCTGGCCTTCTGCGTGGACGAGAGCGTCATCCGCAATGCCGCCGAAGGCTTCGCCCGCGCCTACGCCGCGGTGGCCGGCAAGTAATGTCCCCTGTGGGCGGGAGGGCGTGCGCCTTCCCGCCCTTTTTGTCTTCCGCGTCTTCCCGGAGGTGCCGTGTCCCGTCTCCTTCCCCTTCTGATCCTGCTGGGCTGCCTCCTGCTGCCTGCCGCGGGCGTCCCGGCCCGCGACATCGGCCCGGACGAGGCCCGGCAGGTGCTGGCCCGGCCGCCCGCAGGCCTGGTGGTGCTGGACATCCGCACCCCGGAAGAGTTCCGGGACGGGCATCTGCCCGGCGCCCGCAACCTGGATTTCTTCGCCCCGGACTTCCGGCAGCGGCTGGAAGCCCTGGCGCGCGGGGACGCGCCCGTCCTGCTCTACTGCCGTTCGGGCAACCGTTCCGGGCAGGCCATGCGCCTGTTGCGGCAGTGGGGCCGGGACGACGTGCTGCACCTTGCCGGCGGCTTCCGCGCCTGGCGGGCCGCCGGGCTGCCCGAAGAATGACGTCCCGCACGGCCCCGTCCGTGCCCCCTTCTCCTCACATGGAAATCGCCCTATGTCCGCTTTCATCCCCTCTTCCCTCTATGGCGTCATCGGCTGGCCCCTGGCCCAGAGCCTGAGCCCGCTGCTGCACAACACCGCCTTCCAGGCCCTGGGCATCCCCGCGGCCTACATGCTCTGGGAGCTGCCCCCGGAAAAACTGCCGCAGTTCGTGGACAGCATGCGCCTGCTGGGCATCCGCGGCTGCTCCGTCACCCTGCCGCACAAGGTGGCGGTCCTGCCCCTGCTGGACCGCCGCAGCGAGCGCGTGGAGCTCATGGGCGCCGCCAACACCCTGTACTGGCAGGACGGCCGGCTCTGCGGCGAGAACACCGACGTGACCGGCTTCATGCATCCCCTGCTGGAACGCGGCCTCGACCCGGCCGCGCCCGTCCTGGTGCTGGGCGCCGGAGGGGCCGCCCGCGCCGTGGTCTGCGGCCTGTGGCTGCACGGCTGCCGCCGCATCTTCGTGACCACGCCTTCCGACCGTTCCCATGCGCCGCTGGTGGAGCGCTTCGGCGTCACGGCCGTGCCCTGGGCCGGGCGCCATGACGTGGCGGCCTCGCTGCTGGTCAACACCACGCCCCTGGGCATGCACGGCAAGGCCGAGGACCGGAGCCCCTATGATTTCGACCGGGCCCCGGCCCCGGCGGACGGCTGTGTGCCCGTGGCCTACGACATCGTCTACAACCCGCTGCGCACCCTGTTCCTGCGTGAGGCGCAGGCCCGCGGCTGGGCCACCATCAGCGGCCTGGAGATGTTTTTCCGCCAGGGGGAGGCCCAGTTCCGCCTCTGGACCGGGCAGGACATGCCGCAGGCCGCCCGCCGGGCCCTGGAACATCAGCTGGGCGCCGCGCGCGCCTGAGTCAGGAGGGATACCATGCGCAAGATCCTCGTCCTTCACGGCGTCAATCTCGACATGTTCGGCAAACGTGACCCCCGGCACTACGGCCATGCCACCCTGGCCGACATCGACGCGGCCCTGCGCGGGCTGGCCGAAGAGCTGGGCGTGGCGCTGGAGACCTTCCAGACCAACCACGAGGGCGTGATGGTGGAACGCATCCACGCGGCCCTCGCGGACGGCACGGACGCCATCGTCATCAATGCCGGGGCCTGGACCCACTACAGCTACGCCATCATGGATGCCCTGGGCATATTGTCCATCCCGGTGGTGGAGGTGCACATGTCCAACGTCCACGCCCGCGAGGCCTTCCGTCACCATTCGGTGCTGTCCGCGGTCAGCGCGGGCAGCATCGCGGGTTTCGGTGTGGACAGCTACCTGCTGGGCCTGCGCGCGGCCTGCTCGCTGCTGGATCGCCAGGATGCCTGACGTGGCGGAAAATGCCCGCCAGCCAAGACTTTGCGAACGCTGCAGCCCGTAAAAAACATGTGCGCTTTGGCTGGATTTTTTCATGCAGACGCGCTAGTCTGCTGCAAATTGGTATGTCTTTGTCCTTCAGACTCTAACCTTGAGAGTTTCCATGAACGACGCCATTGATCTGACCCGAAAGCGTGACCGCGACTTCACCGCCGCGGTGGAAGCGCAGAGCGGGCAAAACGTCTCCACCTGCTACCAGTGCGGCAACTGCTCGGCTGGCTGTCCCGCGGGCTTCGTCTATGACCTGCAGGCCAACCAGATCATGCGTGGCGTGCAACTGGGCCTGAAAGACCAGGTGCTGAACTCCCGCTCCATCTGGATGTGTCTGTCCTGTTCCACCTGCAGCCTTCGCTGCCCCAACAACATCGATGTGGCCGAGGTCATGGAGACCCTGCGCCACATGGCCCGCAAGGAAGGGCGCGTGGCCGTGCCCAAGGTGGAAAAGTTCTGGTTTTCCTTCCTTGATACCGTGCGCAAGTTCGGGCGGACTTACGAGATCGGCACCATGGTCCTGTACATGTTGCGCTCCCTGCGCGTCTTCACGGACGTGGACCTGGCTCCCCAGGCCCTGGCCAAGCAGAAGCTGGGCTTCAAGCCCCATTCCATTCCCAACGGCGGCGCCGAGGCTGTGGGCCGCATCATGACCCGCTACAAGGAACGCGCCAAGCGTGAGGGGGTGCGCCCATGAGACTTGCCTACTATCCCGGCTGTTCGGCCAAGGGCTCCTCGGCCGATTACGAAATGTCCACCCAGGCCGTGTGCGGTGCCCTGGGCATGCGGCTGGAAGAGCTGCCCGACTGGAACTGCTGTGGTTCCACGCCCGCCCATGCGGTGGATACCGAACTTTCCGCGGCCCTGTGCGTGCGCAACCTGGACATCGCCGCCCGCACCCAGGCCGACATGGTGGTGACGCCCTGTCCGAGCTGCCTCTCCAACCTGCGCCATGCGGCCAAACGCATGGAAAAGCCGGAGTTCCGCGCCCGCGTCAACGAGCTGCTGGACAACCCCGCGGCCGAGAGATTCCCGCCCGTGACCTCCGTCATGCAGGGCATCGCCCAGATGTACGACGCCAAGGCCATCGCCAGTCATGTGAAGCGCAGCCTGCGCGGCCTCAGGCTGGTGGCCTATTACGGCTGTCTCATGAGCCGCCCGGCGGAACTCATGCAGTTCGGGGATCCCGAGAACCCCACCCTCATGGAGGAACTGCTGGCCGCCTGCGGCGCCGAGATGCTGGACTTCCCGCTCAAGACCGAATGCTGCGGCGCCTCCTTCGGCATCCCGGAACGTCCCATGACGGCGCAGCTGTCGGGCCGTATCCTCGAAGTGGCCACCAACATGGGCGCCGACGCCATCGTGGTGGCCTGCCCCCTGTGCCAGATGAACCTGGACCTGCGCCAGAAACAGGCCATGAAGGGCGTGGACCGCTATTTCCATATGCCGGTGCTCTACTACACCCAGATGATGGGCCTTGCCTTCGGCATGCTGCCCAGCGAACTGGGCCTCGACAAGCTGGTGGTCAGCGCCAACGCCCTGGTGGAGCGCATCCTCGACACCCAGCGCGAGGACGCCCAGAAGGCCCAGGCCCCCGAAGGAGATAAAGCATGAGAATAGGCGTTTTCATCTGTCACTGCGGCAGCAATATCGGCGGCACCGTTGATTGCGCCAAGGTCGCCGAGACGGCCCGAGCCTATCCCGATGTGGTCTACGCCGTGGACCTCATGTACTCCTGTGCCGAGCCCGGCCAGGCCGCCATCGAAGCGGCCATCCACGAGCACAAGCTGGACGGCGTGGTGGTGGCCTCGTGCAGCCCGCGCATGCATGAGCCCACGTTCCGCCGCACCGTGGAACGCGCCGGCCTGAACCGCTACATGTTCGAGATGGCCAACATCCGCGAGCACGTCTCCTGGATCGGCAAGGACAAGGTGGCCAACACCAACAAGGCCGCCGAACTGGTGGAGATGGCCGTTGCCAAGCTGCGCAACGACAAGCCGCTGTTCTCCAAGTCCTTCGACATCAACAAGCGCGTGCTCATCATCGGCGGCGGTGTGGCCGGCATCCAGGCCGCCCTGGACTGCGCCGACGGCGGCGTGCCCGTGGTGCTGGTGGAACGCCAGCCCACCATCGGCGGCAAGATGGCCAAGCTGGACAAGACCTTCCCCACCGTGGACTGCTCGGCCTGCATCCTGGGCCCCAAGATGGTGGACGTGGCCCAGCATCCCAACATCACCCTGTACGCCATGTCGGAAGTGGAAGACGTCTCCGGCTATGTGGGCAACTTCACCGTCAAGATCCGCAAGCGCGCCACCTATGTGGACTGGAGCCTGTGCACCGGCTGCGGCGCCTGCACGGAAAAATGCCCCAGCAAGAAGACGCCCGACGCCTTCAACGAATTCACCGGTCCCACCACGGCCATCAACATCGCCTTCCCGCAGGCCATCCCCAAGAAGGCGGTCATCAATCCCGAATACTGCCGCCAGATGACCAAGGGCAAATGCGGCGTGTGCGCCAAGGTCTGCCCCACCGGCGCCATCAAGTACGACATGCAGGACGAGGTCGTCACCGAGGAAGTGGGCTGCATCGTGGCCGCCACCGGTTACGACCTCATGGACTGGACCATCTACGAGCAGTACGGCGGCGGCAAGTACCCCGACGTCATCACCTCCCTGCAGTACGAACGCCTGCTGTCCGCCTCGGGCCCCACCGAAGGCCACATCAAGCGTCCTTCCGACGGCAAGGAGCCCCAGAGCGTGGTCTTCATCCAGTGCGTGGGCTCGCGCGACAAGTCCATCGGCCGTCCCTACTGCTCGGGCTTCTGCTGCATGTACACCGCCAAGCAGGCCGTGCTGACCAAGGACCACATCCCCACCTCGCAGTCCTACGTCTTCTACATGGACATCCGTGCCCCATCCAAGCTCTATGACGAGTTCACCCGCCGGGCCATCGAGGAATACGGCACGGAATACATCCGCGGCCGCGTGTCCAAGATCTACCCCGACGGCAACGGCCAGTACATCGTCAAGGGCGTGGACACCCTGCTGGGCCAGCCCGTGGAGATCCGCGCCGACCTGGTGGTCCTGGCCGTGGGCATCGAAGCCAGCAAGGGCTCCCCGCAGCTGGCCGAGAAGCTGCGCATCTCCTACGACAGCTACGGCTTCTTCATGGAGAGCCATCCCAAGCTGAAGCCCGTGGAGACCAACACCGCCGGCGTGTTCCTGGCCGGTGTCTGCCAGGGCACCAAGGACATCCCCTCGTCGGTGTCCCAGGGCTCGGCCGCCGCGGCCAAGGTGCTGGCGCTCTTTGCCCGCGACAAACTTGAAAATGACCCGCAGATCGCGCAGGTGGACAACAAGCGCTGTGTGGCCTGCGGCAAGTGCATCCGTTGCTGCCCCTTCGGCGCCATCACGGAAGTGGAATTCCGCGGCGAGAAGAAGGCGCAGGTTATCGAAACCGTATGTCAGGGTTGCGGTGTGTGTACCTCCACCTGTCCGCAGGGGGCCATCCAGCTTTCGCACGCTACTGACAATCAGATCCTTGCGGAGGTGAATGCCTTATGCCAGTGCTGAATGGCAAAGAACTGCGGATCGTAGGCTTTCTTTGCAACTGGTGTTCCTACGGCGGTGCCGACACCGCCGGGGTCGCCCGTGCCACCCAGCCCACCGACCTGCGTATCATCCGTGTCCCCTGTTCGGGCCGCATCGACCCGCTGTTCATCGTGCGCGCCCTGCTCAACGGCGCGGACGGCGTGCTGGTGTCGGGCTGCCACCCGCGTGACTGCCACTATTCCGCCGGCAACTACTATGCCCGCCGCCGTCTGGAAGTGCTCAAGCAGTTCCTGCCCGTGCTGGGCATCGACGACCGCCGCTTCGAGTACACCTGGGTCTCGGCCTCCGAAGGCCAGCGCTGGCAGCATGTGGTGACCACCTTCACCGACCGTATCCACAAGCTGGGCCCCGCGCCCCGCTTCGAGGATCCCGAGCCGCTGCTCAAGGTGGTGGACATGGCCCTCACGTCCCTGCGTCCGCTGGGCACCGGCCAGAACGCCAAGCTGGACGAGCTCAAGGCCGCCATCAAGGCCAAGCTGCCCGAACTGGACTGCGTCATCGGCTGGCAGCAGGGCTACGACGCCGTGCATACGGTGCCGCTGTTCATGCGCACGCCCGAAGACGTGGACAAGCTGGTCTGGGGCCCCTTCAACGTCAACAATCCGGCCACCTACCTGCCCAGCCTCAAGGGCAGGAAGGTGGGCATCGTGGTCAAGGGCTGCGACTCCCGCTCCGTGGTGGAACTGCTGCAGGAAAACCTCATCAACCGCGACGACGTGACCATCTTCGCCATGCCCTGCGAAGGCACCCTGGACATGGCCCGCGTGGACAAGGAACTGGGCCGCTACAACAGGATCGACAGCGTGGTCTATGACGAGGCCGGTGTGACCGTCACCGCCGACGGCAAGGAACACCGCTTCTGCATGACCGAATGCGCCCAGGGCAAATGCTACGGCTGCACCATGCCCACGGCCCAGCTGGCCGACACCCTGGCCGGTGCGCCCACCACGGTGGAAGGCACCCCCGGCACGCCGCCCGAGCTGGCCCTGCTGGATTCCATGACCCTGCCCGAACGCATGGCCTTCTGGCGCGGCCAGATGGAACGCTGCCTGCGCTGCTACGCCTGCCGCAACGCCTGTCCCATGTGCGTGTGCCGCGACTACTGCGTGGCCGAGAGCCGTGATCCCCACTGGATGACCCAGGAAGACAGCGTGCGCGAAAAACTGTACTTCCAGACCATCCACGCCCTGCACCTGGCCGGCCGCTGCACCGGTTGCGGCGAATGCCAGCGGGCCTGCCCCGTGGGCATCCCGATCCTGGCCCTGCGCCAGCAGATCGGTCGTGCCGTGAGCCAGCTCTTCGACGGCTACAAGGCCGGCATGGACCCCGAGGCCGTGCCGCCGCTGCTGGGCTATGAGCTGGAAGAAAAGAACATCCATGAGAGGGAGTGGAAATGAGCATAACCCGTTTCGTCACCGCTGACGGCCTGCCCGCCTTTCTGGCTCACCTCTCCAAGAGCGCCCGCGTGCTGGCCCCGGTAGAAAAGCCGGGCAACAAGACCGCGGTCGTGTTCGAGCCCTGGAAGGAAGGCAAGCCCTTCACCCTGGCCAAGGCCACCGTGCCCGCCAAGGAAGCCGTGCTGCCCCAGTGCGAAGTGCTGGTGCGCTACAGCAAGACCAAGGATCCCAATGATCCGGGCAAATGCACCATGACCCTGGACGATACGCCGCAGGCCGAGCCCACCGTGGTCTTCGGCAGCCGTCCCTGTGACGCCCGCGGCTATGTGACCCTGGACCGGCCCTACCTGCACGGCCCCTTCGCGGACCCGTACTACAAGGCCCGTCGTGACCAGCTCACCGTCATCACCCTGACCTGCCCCAGCGGCTGCAGCACCTGCTTCTGCCACTGGGTGGGCGGCGGTCCCACCTCGCCGGAAGGTTCCGACGTGCTGATGACCGAAGTGGAAGGCGGCTATGTGCTGCAGGCCATGACCGACAAGGGCGCGGCCCTGCTGGAAGGCAGCAGCCTGGCCGACGGCGCCGACCGCTTTGCCGATGCCGAGGCCGCCCGCAAGGCCGCCTGGGCCAGCCTGGACAAGGCGCCCAGCCTGGCCGAAGCTCCGGCCAAGGTGGCCGCCCGCTTCGAGGATGTGGAGTTCTGGCAGCAGGAGACCGACCGCTGTCTGTCCTGCGGGGCCTGTACCTACTTCTGCCCCACCTGCTACTGCTTCAACATCACCGACGAAGGCGACGGCCTCAACGGCCGTGAGGGCCGCCGTCTGCGTACCTGGGACAACTGCATGTCGCCCCTGTTCACGCGTGAGGCCAGCGGGCACAACCCCCGCACGGCCAAGGCCCTGCGCATGCGCAACCGCGTGTCGCACAAGTTCGCCACCTATCCCGAGAACTGGGGCGCCTTCTCCTGCAACGGCTGCGGCCGCTGCGTGAGCAACTGCCCCGTGCATCTGGATATCCGCGCCATCGTGCTCGATGCCATCAACAAGTAGGAGTTCGTTCATGGCTACCAAGAAAACCACCACCCGGAGCAAAAGCACGAAGGCTGCCGCCAAGCCTGCCGCCAAGCCCGCAGCCAGGACCAGGAAGGCTGCCGCCGCGGCTGTCCCGGCAGACGCCGCGGAAGTGGCCGTGCGCGGCACGGACAGCCCCGTGCTGAAGGAAAGCCATGCGCCCGTGGTCAAGGACAGCCCGGTGCCGGCCGAAGCCGTGAAGGCCGAAGCCCCCGTCGTGGCCGAGCCTGCCCAGGCTCCCGCCGTGGCTGAGGAAAAACCCGCCCGTGCCCGCAAGAGCAAGGCTGCCGAAGCCGCCCCCAGGGCGGCGGAAAAGCCCGCCGAAGCCCCCGCGGAAGAAGCCCCCAAGGCTGAAGAAAAGCCCGCCGAAGCTCCCGCCCCTGCGGCGGAAGCCAAACCGGCCGCCAGGCCTGCCGTCCTCAAGCCCCGTGCCGACGGCGGCATGCTGCGCGAGATCACGCCCCGTCCCCAGCAGGCGGGCAACCCGTACAAGCCCATGCTGGCCACGGTGGTGGAGACCATCCAGGAGACCGGCAACATCAAGACCCTGCGCGTGGTCCTGGACGATCCCGAGCAGATGGCCGCCTTCACCTATGAGCCCGGCCAGGTGGGCCAGCTTTCGGTGTTCGGTGCCGGTGAATCCACCTTCGTCATCAACACCCCGCCCTCGCAGAAGGAGTACCTGCAGTTCTCCGTCATGCAGGCCGGTGAAGTGACCTCCGCCATCCACCGCCTGAACCCCGGCGACAAGGTGGGCGTGCGCGCTCCCCTGGGCAACTTCTTCCCCTACAACGACTGGAAGGGGAAGAACATCTTCTTCGTGGGCGGCGGTATCGGCATGGCCCCCATCCGCACCATCATGCTGCATGTGCTGGAGCACAAGGCCGATTACGGCAAGGTGAGCCTGCTCTACGGCGCCCGTTCGCCGCGCGACATGGCCTTCAGCTACGAGCTGGACGGCTGGCTGGCCAATCCCGACCTGGATTGCACGCTCTGCATCGACAATCCCTACGAAGGCTGGCCGCACAAGGTGGGCCTGATCCCCAACGTGCTGACCGAGCTGAACCCCAGCCCGGACAACTGTGTGGCCGTGCTCTGCGGCCCGCCCATCATGATCAAGTTCACCCTGCAGGCCCTGGAAAAACTGGGCTTCCAGCCCGAGAACATCGTGACCACGCTGGAAAAGCGCATGAAGTGCGGCATCGGCATCTGCGGCCGCTGCAACATCGGCAGCCACTATGTCTGCGTGGACGGCCCGGTGTTCACCATGGCCCAGCTCAAGGAACTGCCGCCTGAACTGTAGGCCGGCATCCCCGCTGTGTATGGAGGAAGGGGTCTTCGGGCCCCTTCCTTTTTTTGCGCCCTGTCCGGGAGCGGGCCGCTGCGGCGGGGAAGGGGAGCGCCCCGGAGACCACCACCCCAGCGATGGCGTTGGGGGCGTCCGTCCAGCCGTTCACCACCAGCACCGCCAGGGTGAGCAGGACGGTGACGGCCAGGGCGGGGCTGCGGGCCATGTGGCAGAGCAGGTCGGAAAAAGCCATGGGCGAGAGATCACCTCCACGCCCATGGCTATGCGGCTGCGGCTTCTAGTATGTCCCTATTCCCCGGGGAAGGGGTCGTGGCTGGTGGGGGCGGCGTCCAGGGGGGCAGAGGCGGGCTGGATGGCCTTCCCGCCGTATTTGGCCCGGATGGCGTCCATGGTCTGCTCCAGCCGCTCCCGGCGCGCCCGTTTTTGCTGCTGGGGCTCGGCCCACAGCTCCAGCTGGGCGGCGGCCTCCTCCGCCGGGATGAGATAGATGGCTGTGACGGTGAGAGCCCGCACCGGGCGGTCCATGGACCAGCACTGGTCAGCCAGGGCCATGGCCGCCTGGGCCAGCTCCCGGCCCAGACAGGTGGGGGTGTCCAGCCGCATCTGGCGGCTGATGTCGTGAAAATCCGGGTCGCGGATGGCAAGGGAAACGCCTTGACATTTCATGCCGCACAGGCGAAGACGGGCGGCTACGTGGTCGGAGAGCTGGGTGACGCCGCCCC
>OMDV01000268.1_pt1 | contig 13787 bp, 8 predicted proteins | sample 1673671 | NCBI WGS metagenome assembly OMDV01 (sample SAMEA103958118, study PRJEB25191) | human gut metagenome | reverse complement strand
GAGAAATACTACTGGTATGGCGTTCACTATAAGGAGGCCGAGAAATATATGGCCAATCCGTCTATAACGTATGACAAGTGCAACTTTGAGAGCGTCGACCTGCACACGTCAGATGACCTTGTTCACTGGTCTCCCGCTGTCCCGGTGCTTACCAAGGAAGAGGTCAAGGAGCACGGCGAGATGGGATGGCTCGGACGCATGGGCGTGGCTTATCTGCCCGAAGCGAAGCTCTACGCGCTTTTCATCCAGCATAACAATGCCGTGATGGTGGCTACGTCAGAGAGTCCCGAGGGGCCCTTCAGGTGGAACCACGAGATAGACATGACCGACCGCATCGGTACTCCGAACACCGGCGACCAGACTGTCTTCACCGACCCCGATACAGGCATCTCGTATCTCATCTATTCGTATGGACGCGGCCGCAACAAACAGTATGTGTCGCGCATCGGCATGAAGGACGGGCGTCCCGATCTGCTCGACCTCAAGGAGGTGTGCAAGGGTGAGAGCCGCGAGGGTAACTGCATGTTCAAGCACAACGGCAAATACTATATGGTCGCATCGAATATCTATGGATGGGACGGCTCGCTGACATACTATGTCTCGGCCGACGACATCTATGGCCCATATACTCCGGTCAACGACATGCAGGTGATGCGCGGATGCGAGGACGACTATTCGCACGTGGCACAGACGGGATTCTTCTATACAATCCCCGGCTCTAAAAAGAGCACCGTGCTGTATTGCGGCGACCGCTGGGCCGATTTCGCAGGCAATGGCGTGGGCTATAACCAGTGGATGCCCCTCTCGTTTGCAGGAGATACCCCCGTGCTCAACTCGCTGCACTCGTGGGAGCTCAACGAACAGACAGGCGAGTGGCGTGTGGCACCCGACAACAACTATGTGCTCAACGGCAGCTTTGAGGCCGACCGCCGTTCGGTGCCCCTCTCGGTCAAGCCCCGTCAGGACAAGCTCACCGGGTGGGAGACAGAGATAATCAAAGGGAACAAGGTGGTGATAGACGGCCCTGACTCGCCCCGTCTCAACTTTGACAACACAATGGCGGACCGCCGCATCGTGACGGGCGAGAAGAGCCTCTATTTCGCCGACAAGGTGCCTTTCGAGCGCAAGGTGACCCAGCAGATAGCCTCGACAGAGTCTGTCAAGCTCCCCGACGGGCTATACACCATGACCGCCATGGTCAAGCATACTCCGGGCTTCGGGCATATCACCATGTTTGCCGAGTCGGGAGGCAAGAGGTTCAGCACCGACATTAACAGCAACCACACCCAGTGGATGCCTCTGCGGCTCGAGGGCGTGAGTGTCAGGAACGGAAAGGCTACCGTCGGATTTCATGTCTCGGGCGATGCCGGGGCCGAATGCCAGATAGACGATGTGACCCTCGTGCGTCAACAATGAGCGTGTGGGATTGTTATATAGACAGTGAAAATCCCACAATCCACAGAATATGATAGACCTGAATTCAATCCACTCGCCCGCAGATATCAAGGGGATGTCTATGGACGAGCTGACCGAGCTGTGTGCCGCACTGCGCGAGGCGCTGCTGACCAAGCTCGGCGCACACGGAGGCCATGTAGGCCCCAATCTCGGATTTCTCGAGGCCACGGTTGCCCTGCACTATGTCTTCGACGCGCCAAAAGACAAGATTGTCTATGACGTGTCGCACCAGACATACGTCCACAAGATGCTCACGGGGCGCATGCAGGCGTTCACAGACCCCGCGCACTACAATGATGTCACCGGCTTCACAAACCCGGCAGAGAGCGAATATGACCTGTTCACGATAGGCCACACCTCGACCGGGGTGAGCCTTGCGGGTGGCCTGGCCAAGGCACGCGACCTTGCCGGAGGGCACGAGAATGTCATCGCCGTGGTCGGCGACGGCTCGCTGAGTGGAGGCGAGGCGTTCGAGGGGCTTGATTTCGGCTCGACGCTCGGCAGCAACTTCATCGTCGTGGTCAACGACAACCAGATGTCTATAGCCGAGAACCACGGCGGCCTCTATGCCGACCTGCGCCTGTTGCGCAACACCAACGGTGAGGGTGAGCCCAACTATTTCCGCTCGCTGGGCTATGCATACAGATACGTGAAATATGGCAATGACATCCGCTCGCTTGTCGAGGCGTTCCGTAAGGTCAAGGACTATCCCTATCCCGTGGTAGTGCACCTCAATACCCAGAAAGGCATGGGCTATGCGCCCGCAGAGAGGGACAGGGAGGAGTTTCATTTCTCGGCTCCCTTCGACATCCCCACAGGTGACCCGCTCCGGATCAGCGAGGCCGAGACATGGGACGAGGTCTTCTATCAGACCATCCGTCCCATGATGGAGGCCGACCGCAACGTGGCCGTCATCACCGCCGGAACTCCCGGTGTGATAGGATTCGACGCCGCACGGCGTCGTGAGGCCGGACGCCAGTTCATTGACGTCGGCATCGCCGAACAGGAGGGTGTTGCCCTCGCCTCCGGCATGGCCAAGGCCGGGGCACGGCCCGTGTTCGGCGTGGTGAGCTCGTTCATACAGCGCGCCTACGACCAGCTCTCGCAGGATGTCGCCATCAACAATACTCCCGTCGTGCTCAACATCTGTTATGGCGGCGTAGGCTCGATGACAGACGCCACCCACCTCGGGTGGTTTGACATACCCCTTATCAGCAATATCCCCGGGTGGCTTTATCTCGCCCCGACCTGCCGTGAGGAATATGTCGCCATGCTCCGCTGGGCCGTGCGCCAGACATCGGTCCCCGTGGCCATACGCCAGCCTGAACTCGGTGTGTGGGTGTCCGGCAAGGAGTTTCCCGAGGATTACTCCAATCCGCGTTCCGCCATATGCCACCGGGGCAAGGATGTGGCCATCATCGCCGCAGGGTCGGCATTCCATGCCGCATACGATGCGCTTCCCGCGCTCAGCGAGAAGGGCATCGACGCGACTCTGGTTAACCCCGTATTCCTCAGCGGTCTCGACACCGGGCTGCTCGACAGCCTCAAGGAGAATCACCGTCTGGTCGTGACGATGGAAGACGGCGCCCTCGCCGGAGGCTATGGCGAGAAAGTCGCCCGCTATTACGGCGACACCGACATGAAGGTTGTGTGCCGTGGTGCCGACAAGGAATTCCTCGACAACTACGACCGCAAGGAAGTCATGGACCGCTTCGGCCTCACCACCGCCAGCCTCGTCCGCGACATCCCTGCATTGCTCTGACATAATCTCTACCATCGACAAAAGAGCCGCCCGGGCATCGGGCGGCTCTTTTGTTGTATCAGCGCGAGGCACCGAGGCTAATAAAAATATAAAATATGTTAAATTTAGGGGGGGGTAAATTTTGGTAATTGAAATATTATTAGTAACTTGCGGGCGAAATCTTAAAGATAGGTCTCAGCTATAAAATTTAACTGATAAAATATAATTCTCCGGGGTTATGGAACAATAATCCTATCCCGACACGATATCGACATGACATTACGGTCGGGTGCATTGTCAATACCCGTATTGTCAGTGGAAAAATACAGATGATTCAATTTATAGAACAAACAAAATGAAACAGAAACCAATCATTCAGAAACTTGTGCTGCTGACGTTGATGCTGCTGTGGGCGGTTGCCGTCTCGGCTAAGGAATTTACAATTGACGGCATCACATATAGAGTCATATCTGAAACAGACAAAACCTGTGCCATTATATCGGCGGATAATACGGCAATAGCTGCCAACCTGTCGTTACCGAGTGTAGTTGAAATCTCAGGCAGAGTAAATACTTTAGTGTATGATGTGAAGAAAATTGAAAACAGGGCTTTTATGAAATGTGAGAATCTCGTTTCAATCTCTATTCCTGGTTCAATTTCAAAAGTAGGTTATGAGGCATTTTGGGGATGTCGCAATCTCAAAACAGTTACTTTTGAGCCTTCCTCTACACCGCTGGTGTTCTTTAGGGATGAAATGTCAGTCTCAAGAACATTTTGCGGGTGCAATAAATTATGCAATTTAATTATCGGTCGTCCATTGAAAGCAGAGTCTGAGAATTTGTGGTCTCTTCATTGGGGATATTGTAAATATATATCGCCGGGTAATTATGAATATATTGAAGATTTCACAATAACCGAGATGACAATCCTTGACGGCACGGACATATCTACCGGCGACGATAAGAAATTCGAGCTTTTCTCCAAGAATGTCCATACGCTTAAAGTGGGTAAGAATCTTATCGGTGAAATCGGTTATAATGCCTATAAAGGATTGTATAACCTTGTAATGAAGGAATGCCAGCCTGATGCAGATGCCAAGTTTTCAGACAGGCAGTATCTTCTCACTAAGACCTATGTGCCCAAGGGTTCGATGTCGGCATATCGTGCATCCGAGGGCTGGAGCAGGTTCTACAGTATGAACGAATATGATAGCGATACATTCAATCCTGCGCCTCCGCTTCCTAAAGTATACGATATCGCTTCGGACGGCCTGTATTTCAAGCTCCTTGATACGGGTGATCTCAAGTTTAAGGTGACATATCGCGGGACGCGTGACGGCAAGCCGGTGCCCTCTTATTCCGATGATGTGGAAATACCCTCCTCCATTTCATTCAACGATTTCGATATAGATGTGATTGCGGTTGGCGCGGAGGCATTTGCAGAATGTGAAGGACTTACCTCGGTAACAATACCCGAAACTGTTTTCGGGATAGCGGAGGATGCCTTTCGCAAATGTAGCTCTCTCAACACTATCTCAATCCCTGCAAGTGTGAATTATTTAGGGATGAGAGCGTTCAGAAATTGTAAAAATCTTGAATCAGTAGAATTTGAGTCTACGGATGATCCCATATATTTTAGTAATGATTATAATGTGTATGGTTACATTGTCGGCGACCAGTTTTCCGGGTGTGAGAATCTGAGGGAAATAGTTCTCGGGCGTAAAACAGACCCTCAGATCAATATGCATGTCCAGGCAATCGGGGGCTACAATGCGAGACAATTCGGATTAGAGACTGTGACCGACCTTGTAATTGCCGACGGTGCGGATGTGAAGTTGCTGAAAGAAGATTTTCTGAGGAATGAGATAAGGAATCTGACGTTCGGCAGGAACCTTAAAGGATGGACGGAGGTAAATTCTCATACCTATTATAATATACAAACCGTCACAGTGATGGATGAGGTGCCGAAGCCTTGTCTGATGTTTTCGGATTACGATTATGAGAAAATCCATCTTTATGTCCCGAAGGGGACTCTGGCGGCTTATAAGGCTGCCGATGGATGGAAGAATTTCCTGAATATCAGTGAGTCGGGCGAGTCGGGTATCGAAGATACCGGTGTGACGGCGCAGAAGACGGTTGTCGGGCGCTATGACCTGTCGGGGCGCCAGGTGGCCGACGATTATAGCGGCGTGACCATAATCCGCTACTCCGACGGCTCGGTCGAGAAGACCTTACGGAGGTAAAATTTATTACATATATGAGCCTCGGAGATATGATGGCATCATAGCGATGGCGCCATCATATCTCCGAGGCTCTGTATGTTCTGTCGGGTCATCTTCCACGAGGGTCCGGCACATTTGTCCGGCACAGGCATCGGGGCTTCTCTGCGAGGCCGTCACATCGAGCCGATGACGAGGAAGGTGAGGCCGATGAGGAGGATGGTGAGGTCGATGAGCTTGAGGCGGATGTTCTGCTCGTGGAGGACAAGGAAGCCGTAGAAGAATGAGACTATGACGCTGCCGCGCCTTATCATAGACACCACGGCTATCATGGAGCCCTCGATGGAAAGGGAGTAGAAATAGGCCAGGTCGGCCACGGTGAGGAAGATGGCTATGAATGGGATGGTCCAGCGCCAGCGCAGGGGTGTAGCCGAGGGGTGTATCTTCATGATGACGCCGAGCGAGATGCCCATGATGATGAGCTGGTATAGCGAGTACCATGCCTGTACCTCGAGTGGCTCGAAACGGGTCATGAGATATTTGTCGTAGAGGGCGCTGACGGCCCCGAGCGATGTAGCACCTATGGCCATCCACACCCAGCGGCTGGTGCGCAGCGAGAATCCCTCGCGCCCGCCGACGCGGCTGATGAAGAAAAGCGACCAGAAGCCCAGGAGCACTCCGGCCCACTGCCATGCGTTGAGGCGCTCGCCGAATATGAGCAGAGCGCCGACCAGCACCAGCACCGGGCGCGAGGCGTTGACGGGCCCGGCGATGGTCAGCGGCAGGTGCTTGATCGAGGCATAGCCCAGCAGCCACGAGCCGAGCACTATGAAGCTCTTGAGCAGTATGGCGCCGTGTCCCGCGAGTGTGCCTCCAAGCCCCCAGTTGCCATGCCATATCCCGGTCAGGACAACAGGGAGCATGAAGAGGGCGCCGAAGAGAGTGTTTAGGAAGAGCACGCCGAGCACATTGTTGCGCTCGAGCGAGAGCTTCTTCATCACATCATAGAATCCCAGGCAGAGTGCCGAGACTGTAGCGAGCAATACCCACATCAGGCGGTCTGTGTCTGTGCGCGGTCATCGTCGGCAGCCGGAGCTATGCGGTTGGCCATGACCACGGCCTTGGTTATGTGATCGCAGATGTGGTCGTTGCCGATGAGGCGGTCTATACCGGCGTTGACCAGCGACTTGCGCACGTTCTCCTTGACGCCCGAGAGCACCACGTGGATACCCTCTTCCTGAGACGACTTGATCAGTATCTCGAGGTTGTGGATGGCGGTCGAGTCGATGAAGGGAACCTTGCGCATGCGGATTATTCGCACCTTGGGCTTGCGGCCGAGGGTGGTGCGCATCATCTCGTCAAACTTGGTGGCCACGCCGAAGAAGAACGGGCCGTCTATCTCGTAGACCTCGACACCGGGATTGACGTTGAGTACCTCGTGTACGGTGGTCTCCGAGCCTTCGGCTATGTCGAGCTGCTCGGAATAGACCTTGATCTCGGTATTCTCCATGACACGGCGCAGGAAGAGGATGATGGCCAGCATCAGGCCCATCTCTATGGCGATGGTGAGGTCGAAGATGACTGTGAGGAGGAATGTCACGGCCAGCACCGATATGTCGCTCTTGGGGTTGTGGAGTATGGCACGGATGGTGCGCCAGCCGCTCATGTTGTATGCCACGACGATGAGCACGGCGGCCAGACACGACATGGGCACGAGGTTGATGAGGGGCATGAGGAAGAGGAAGATGAGGAACAGCACGATGGCATGGACGATTCCGGCCACGGGTGTGCGGCCTCCGTTGGTGATGTTGGTCATGGTGCGGGCGATGGCGCCTGTGACGGGGATGCCCCCGAAGAAGGGCACCACGATATTGGCCATGCCCTGGCCGATGAGCTCGGTGTTTGAGTTGGTGCGCGAGCCTGTCACACCGTCGGCCACGGTGGCCGACAGCAGGCTCTCGATGGCGCCGAGGATGGCGATGGTGAAGGCCGACGGCAGCAGGCGGTTGATGTTGGCCATGGTCAGCTCGAAGCCGTGGGGCTGCGGGATGTCGGTGGGGAGCGAGCCGAAGCGGTCGCCGATGGTCTCGACATGTATGCCCGGCACAAGGCTGACCACAACGGTGACAAGTATGATGGCGATGAGTGCTCCGGGCAGACGGCGCGACACCTTGGGGGTGACGATGATGATGGCCAGTGCGGCGAGACCCACAGCGAGTGTGGTCCAGTCGACATTGCCGAGGTTGGTCAGATACATTCCCCACTTGGGCAGGAACTCGCTCGGCACGCTTTTGAGTCCAAGGCCGAGGAAATCATTGATCTGGGTCGAGAAGATGGTCAGCGCGATACCTGCGGTGAAGCCGACCACGATGGGATAGGGGATGAACTTGATGACCGTGCCGAGCCTGAACACGCCGAGAGCCACAAGTATCAGTCCGGCCATGAAGGTGGCCACTGCCAGTCCCTCGAGGCCGAAATTGGCGATGATGTTGTAGACTATGACGATGAATGCACCCGTGGGGCCCCCAATCTGAACCGAGCAGCCTCCGGCAGCCGACACGATGAAGCCGCCGATGATGGCGGTGATGAGACCCACTGTCGGGCTGACACCCGAGGCGATGCCGAATGCGATGGCAAGAGGAAGCGCCACGATACCCACGACGATACCGGCCACGAGGTCGGTCTTAAACTTTTCCATTGAATAGTGACTCAAAGCGGAAACCAATTTCGGCTTAAAGTCGATCGGACCTGAAAAATTCATCTTCTTACTAATGTGATATACCTGATTGAGGGCGCAAAATTACAAAAAAAATCCTACCCGCCAGCAAAGGAAGGGTGGAATTTATCAATAAATGTTAAATATCCTCTTCAAGCATATAGGCGAAATGCTTGTAAGCGAGTGCCTGTAAGGTGATTTCACCGTCCTCGAGCCTTTTGGCGTCTATTGATGAAACGCGGTCTCTCAATGCGACAGCCGGCCCATATCTCGCCGTAATGAATTTCTCCCGGCCCCTTGTCTCTATCGCAATGTCGCTGAAAGGAGATGTCTCTGCCGGATGGCGCGTATAGTTGATTGAATACGGTATGTCGCGCACTCTGCCGGGGGTAGGTATGAGTATGCCCTGCCGGACAAGGGCATCTATGTCGCGCAATGCAGTGTCCTTAGAGACTTCGGCTATCTTTTCCCAGTTTTTGGCAGTGAGTTTGGCATCATATCCGTCGAGATACCTGTTCAGCACCATACGCTGGCGTTCTGTTACCGTTGCCTGGGCATGCGTATTCCAGAATTTGGCTTTGCGGAGGACGAGCGAGAGCATCGCATCCGAATCTTCGACAGCGGATATGATAGCGTTGAGATACCATTCCAGCCATTCAGTGATTTCTCCATCTCCTCTCTGAGTCCTTTCCAACACTTTGTAATAATGGTTTTTGTCTTTGAGTATCTGACGGCTCAGGCTGTAGAAGTGCATCCCGTCGCCATCGAGCGCGGCAAGAATCATGTCTGAGATTGCGCGCCCTATGCGTCCATTGCCGTCATCAAACGGATGTATGCTGACAAACCACAGATGTGCTATTGCCGATTTGAGCATGTCAGGGCGGTTTTCGGATATGTTTATCCATGTAATGAACCGGTCCATCTCCTCAGCTACGCGCGTGGGAGAGGGGGCTCGATAGTGTATCCGCTCTCTGCCGAATGTGCCTGACACCACGGACATCTCATCACTGCGATATGCGCCTACCGTCAGCCCCTTGGCATTGGGAAACAATGCCGTATGCCATCCGAAGAGACGCTGCTCTGTCAACGGGGTGTCATGACGGTGTGTGGCATCAAGCATCATCTCGACGATTCCGTCGACATAATGCGTGGGATCCTTGTAGCCGGATATTCCGACTCCAAGTTTGCGCGCTACGGAACTGCGCACCTCATCTGTGTCGAGCCTTACTCCCTCAATCTCGGATGAGGCTATCACATCGTTGGTCATGGCTTCGACTGTGGCTGTGAGGCAGTTGTCGAAACCGATGGCGGCCATTCTGCCCGCGAGATAGCCGAGGCTGTGCATTGCCCGCAACTGCAGGGCATCTATCTTGTCCGTGTCCCATCTGAAATCTGTCCAGTTGTCGTGCTCGTGTATGAACATGGTCGTAATTTTTTTGCAAATATACAAAAGCGCCTGATAACTCGCAAATTTTGCGAGTTATCAGGCGCTTCAGGGTCATTTGCGGCTCTCTCGGTCGGCGAGATATGTGGCCAGGTCCTTGTCGCCGCGGCCCGAGAGGTTGACGACCACGATGTCGTCGGGCCCGAATTTTATCCTCTCGAGCACCGCCAAGGCATGCGCGCTCTCGATGGCGGGAATTATGCCTTCGGTGCGTGTCAGCAGGTGTCCGGCTCGCAGTGCTTCGTCGTCGTCGATGGATATGACCTCGGTGCGTCCCGTCCGGGCGAGGTATGCCTGCATCGGGCCGATACCGGGATAGTCGAGTCCGGCCGAGATTGAGTAGGGCTCGGTCACCTCTCCGTCAGGGTTCAGCATCACCAGTGTGCGCGAGCCGTGGAGCACCCCTTCGCGGCCAAGATGTATGGTGGCCGCGCTCAGTCCCGAGTCAAGTCCCTTACCTCCGGCCTCGGCTGCAATCAGGCGTACCTCGGGACGGTCGATGAAATGATAGAAGGCCCCTGCGGCGTTGCTCCCTCCGCCGATACAGGCAATCACACAGTCGGGATGGTCGCGCCCCTCGAGCTCGAGAAGCTGTGCCTTGATCTCCTCAGATATGATGCTCTGGAACCTTGCCACCATGGCCGGATAGGGGTGAGGCCCAACGGCAGAGCCGATGACATAGAATGTGTCGTCGGGATGTGAGCACCAGTCGGCCAGCGCCTCGTTGACGGCATCCTTGAGGGTTGAGTTGCCCGAGGTCACGGCGACGACCTCGGCTCCGAGCATACGCATGCGCTCGACATTGGGACGCTGGCGCTCGACGTCTGTGGCACCCATATATATCACGCAGTCCAGTCCGAGCAGGGCACATGCCGTTGCGGTGGCCACACCGTGCTGCCCGGCGCCTGTCTCGGCTATCACCTTGTGCTTGCCCATGCGTTTGGCCAGAAGCACCGAGCCGATGGCGTTGTTGATTTTGTGGGCGCCCGTATGGTTCAGGTCCTCGCGTTTCAGATATATATTGGTGCCATAGCGCTCGCTCAGTCTCGACGCACGGTAGAGGGGCGAGGGACGCCCTACATAGTGACGCATCAGGCGGTCAAACTCGGCCATGAACTCATGGTCGGCAATGGCCTTGGTGTATGCCTTCTGCAGGTTGTCGATATTGGTCTTGAGGACCTCGGGGACGTATGCGCCGCCGAACTGTCCGTAAAAGCCCTCGTTGTCAACGAGGATGTCTTTGATGTCTGTATTCATGAATGTGAGGAAATAAGACAGGCCATCGGAAAAACAATTTCCGATGGCCTGTGATGTTATCTATTGGAATAGTGAGATGTGAGGTTCTTGAGTCCTTGTGGAAACACAGTCAGCACCCACGCCATCGGAATACGTATCCCGGGCGCCACCAAAGAAGGCTGATATGTGTGAATGATCTGTTCATTGTCTCTTTTGTTGGATATGCTGCAAAATTATATCGAATTTTTTTAATAAACAAGCAAAAAGGTAGGAAAGTTTGAAAAATACAGGCAAAAAGTCGGATTTTGCATGTTGTGTGTATATTGTTTATGTGCCGTGTCCCTGTTCATCCTCGGGATGGATGAGGTGTACGGTGACCTTGCCGATTTTGGCGCCGTCCATGCTGGCGACCTCGAGGGTGAGGTTGTTCCATTGCAGCTTCTCGCCGGGGTGGGGGACGTGCCTCAGCTCTTCAAGTATCAATCCTCCGAGTGTAGAGTATGATGCGGGACGGTAGAGGTTCTCGAGATTGAAATATTTCAGGAAGTCATAGAACTGTATGTGGGCATCCGCAGTCCAGCTCCCGTCATCGTCATTGCGTCTGATGGCGGGATTGACCGTCTGCTGCGGCATCGCGCCGACAAGTCCGTCAAGAATATCGGCAGGGGTGAGGACACCCGCCATGTCGCCAAACTCGTCGCATACGATGGCAAAGCTGATGTGCCGTGCCTTCATGCGGTCGAGGGCGTCGTAGACATTCATGGATTCAGGAAAATACTCGGGCTCTGCCACCACATCCGACAGCCGGAAATGCGGAGTGTCGAGGGTGAGTACGAGCTGTTTGAGTGACACGACGCCGCATATCCCGGTGGCAGAGCGGTTACACCAGACAGGATAGGAGCTGTGCAGCTCGGCCGAGAGCTGGCGGCGCACCTCGTCGGCAGTCATGTCGAGGTGCATGGCGGCGACATCGACCTTAGGTGTCATTATCGACGATACCCGCAGGTCGCCCAGCACGAGGGCGCGCTCCATAATGTCCTGTTCGACCTTGCGGACCTCACCGGCCTCGGTGCCGTCCTGTATCAGCGAGCGTATCTCATCCTCGGTGACATTGTTACGGCTCTTCTCTATTCCGAGTATCTTGACTATCAGCGAGGTCGATGCAGACAGGAGCCAGACCGCGGGCATCGCGACTACAGAGAGCAGGCGCATTGGGCGCGATATGACTTTTGCCGCGGTATTTGCTATGGCGAGCCCTATGCGTTTTGGCACAAGCTCGCCGATGACGATGGAGAGGTATGTGACTACAGCGACTATCACGACCTGTCCGACAGTGCGTGCGGTCTTTGGCGCGAGCCCCCACCCCTCGAGCAGGTGGCCGAAGTCCTCGGCAAGCGCGGCGCCTGAATACAGACCCGTGAGGATACCGATGAGGGTTATGCCTATCTGTATGGTCGAGAGGAAGCGGTCGGGATCTTCGGCAAGCCGCAGAGCTGTGGCAGCTCCCCGGCTACCTTGGCGCGCGTCGGCTGCGAGGCGCGACTTGCGTGCCGAGATCAGGGCTATCTCGGCCATCGAGAACACACCGTTGAGCAATATCAGGATAATTATGATGAATATGTCGTCCATAAATGATTTTTGTGGCGGCGGGATTTGTAAGAAGCCATCCTTTCATCAGTCACAACGCGCACCCCACCATGATTGTTTAGAATGAAAGGAAATGCGGAGCATCCCGGGTGTCGGGATGCTCCGCTGATGTTGTGTCTGTCAGGATTCTGGCTCGAAATCCTCTTTGCCGACCCCACACTCGGGACAGGTCCAGTCGTCGGGAAGTTCTTCGAAGGGTGTTCCGGGCTTGATGCCGTGCTCGGGGTCGCCGATGGCGGGGTCATACACCCAGCCACAGACCATGCATACATATTTCTCCATAGTTGTCAGTTTGTTTTTAGGGGTGAGTGAAACGTTTTCGGTTAAACCTTAAACATCCTTTCCTGCCAAAAAGTTCTTGCCCGGAGGGGAGAGTGTGGGCCGGATGTCGGTTGATATTTCGTGGAATTTTGATTAAATTGGGTATGAATTTAAAAACCAGAGATAAGATATGACATCTGTAAAGATAAAGTTCAGGCCATCGTGTGACGAGGGTAAAGAAGGGTCTCTGTATTATCAGGTCATTCATGGCAAGGATGTGAGACAATGCTATCCCGGGATGAAGATCTTTCCCAATGAGTGGGATATGCGACTGTCGACACCTGTGTGCCCGACGTCTGATGCAAGATTCGCTTTGGTAAGCGGCATAAAGGCCGCTGTCAGAGAGGATATGAAAAGATTTGCGAGAATAGTATGCCGTTTTGACAGTTCGGGGCATCCTTACACCGCAGGCGATATAATTGATGAGTTCGAACGTCTTGTCGGGACATATTCTCTCTTCAGATACATAGACATTCTGGCAGCTCAGCTGAAGGAATCCGGCCGTCACAGGACGGCTGAGACATATCTGGCTGCCAAGAGGAGTTTCAGCCGTTTCAGGAATGGACGTGATGTGATGCTGGATGTGATTACTCCTGAGCTCATGCAGGCATATGAGGGATATCTGCGGGGACGGGGCATACGTCCCAACACAGTGTCGTTCTATATGCGCATACTCAGGGCCGTCTATAACAGAGGAGTGGAATGCGGTGACATAGAGGACCGACATCCCTTCAGGCATGTCTATACCGGCATCGGAAAGACTGTCAAGCGCGCGCTTCCTCTCGAGACTATAAGACGCATCAAGGCCCTTGATCTTACATCTTCGGCCCAGACGGGATATGCACGAGACATGTTCATGTTGAGTTTCTATCTCAGAGGGATGAGCCTGATTGACATGGCATATCTGCGTAGGTCGGATCTCAGGGGCGGTTATCTGACCTACCGCCGTCGCAAGACGGGACAGACGCTTGTAATAAAATGGACTGACGAGATGCAGCAGGTGATAGAC
>OMDV01000267.1_pt1 | contig 13800 bp, 10 predicted proteins | sample 1673671 | NCBI WGS metagenome assembly OMDV01 (sample SAMEA103958118, study PRJEB25191) | human gut metagenome | reverse complement strand
ACGCAGACGCTCTTCAGCCGTGATTTCATCCTGCTTTTCTGCATGGCCATGTGCAACAACAGCTATATGGCCGTCTTCTACTGCTTCGAACAATGGCTGGAAGGCCTGCAGGTCAGCCCCAACTGGCGCGGCATACTGCTCTCGGCCCTGTTCGCCATGGTCCTGCTCTGGCGGCCCCTGGCCAGCATCGTACTGCTCTCGCGCAGCAAGCTGCCCGCCCTGCTGGTCACCATCTGCCTTTCCAGCTGCATCATGCTGGCCTATCCCTTCATCCACGGGCCCGACAGCATCTGGCTGATCCTGGCCCTGCGCATCGCCCAGGGCATCTCGCTGGCGGTCTATTCCAGCTGTGTGGTGGCCGTGCTGGTCAGCTGCATCCCCAAGGGCCAGAGCGCCCGGGGCTTCGCCATCTTCTCCCTGACCACCCTGCTGCCCTATTCCATCATCCCGGCCGTGGGCGAGCAGATACTGCCCCTGCTGGGCGGCGAGCCCCGCCTGTTCGCCCTCATGGCCGTGCTGGCCATCCCCGCCCTGTGCATGCTCGTGCCCCTGGCCCCCAAGCTGCGCAGGCCCGAGATATCCGCCGCCACGGCCAAAAACCAGATGACGCCGCGGGCCGTCCTCCATGCCATGACCCATTCCGGTCTGGCCTGCATCTACCTGGCCTGCCTTTCCTTCAGCATCATGACGGCCCTGGCCATCTACTTCATGAAGGGCCTGTGCGTGACCACCGGCGCCACTCCGGCCATGTTCTTCATGGGCTACACCATCACCATCATCCTGGTGCGCCTGTTCGGCGGCCATGTGCTGGACACCCTGCCCCGCTACCGCATCGTGCCCCTTTGCGCCGTGGCGCTGGCCATCAGCATGACCGGCCTGGCCTGGGGCCCCCTCTGGGCCTTCCTGCCCCTGACCATCCTGTACGGCCTGGGCCTGGGCCTGCTCTATCCCTTGCTGGCGGCCACCATCTACGACCGCTCCACCGATGCCACGCGCTCCATCAACTCCAATGTGATGATGCTCACCTTCGATGCCAGCGGCATGCTGGGGCCCCTGCTGGGCGGCGCCGTGATCCATGCCGGTTTCGGCTACCGGGGCGTCTTCATGGCGGCGGCCTTCATGGTGCTGTGCAGCGGCGCTTTCATGGTCCTCGACCGCCTGCGCCTGGCCCTCTGGGATCGCAGGGAACAGCAAAGGCGCTGATCCCCCGGCGCCTCCCGTTTTATCCGGCGGCGGGGAGACCCTCCGGCGCCCCCCCTCACAACGCAGAAAACCACCCGGCATACGGGTGGTTTTCTGTTTTTGCCCTTTTGAAAAAGAAGAGGGGCCAGTCCCCGGCGGGCCTGCCGGGATGGAGGACGGGCCTGCCCCGCGCCGCGAAACGGATCCTTCCGGCTTTCGCCCGGCGTCGTTCCGCTGCCTTCCGGGCCAGGGCCGCACGCCGCTCAGAGCGCCTGGCTTTCCAGCTCCCGGGCCTCCTTGCCCAGGATGACGAACAGCTGGCGCAGATTCTCCACGGCCACCACGCGCGGGCTGCCCCCGGCGTCGCTCACCCGCGCACGCACGGCATAGCTGTTGCCGTTGCCGTGGTCGCGCAGCACAAAGGGCACGATCCAGTCCTGGCCCTGCCGCACGGGCGTGCCCACGTTGCGGATCTCCTTGCGGCCCCTGGACACGGACTCGAACAGGGGGGCCACCCATCCTTCCGCTTCGTAGCCCTGCACGCTCTTCCCGGCAAAGGCCCCGGAGGCGATGCCGTTGTGCACGAAGGCCCGGGCCTCGGAGACCAGCAGCGTGCGCACGCCCAGGCCGTTGTCCTCGGCCAGGGCGGCCCCGGAGAACATCAGGGCCAGCATGGGCGGCAGCAGGGAGGAGTTTTCCGGTTTGGCGGCCTCCTTCATGAACAGGTCCACGGCCTCGTGGAGGATGGCATCCATGTCCACCAGCTGCTCGAAGCAGGCCGCGTCCGCGTTGTCCACGGCCCCGCCCGCCTCCACCACGCAGGCGCGGGCCGCATCGGCCGAAAGGGCGCGGGCACAGGCAGGCCAGAGACACAGGCAGCCGAGGAGCAGCAGGCAGCACAGGACACTGCCGCGGCAGGAAAAGTCTTTGGGGAACACCGCGCGCATGGCACGCCTCCTTGCGGGCACGGGCCCGCCGTTAGGGCCGGGACATCCCGGCAGACCGGGAGGGGACGCTGCGGCGCCCTTGCCCGGCGTGTGAAAAAGGGGAGCCGCCCGCAGGCACTCCCCCTCTTTGCCTTTGAAATGTGAAGATCGTGGAGCTGCCGGAGTCCCCGGCCGGATCCGGCCTGCCGCGGACATCCTTCCCGCCTGGCCGTATGGCCGGGTGCAGCGGCGCATCCCGCCATGCCTCTGCCCTTCCCGCTCCTGTTCACGGGGACAGGGCCGGTGCGTCGCCGCCCTAACGGGACGGGGCCGGTGCGGGCAGCACGGGACCACCGGCCGATGTGCCTCCCGTGGCCGGCGGCATGGCCGCGGGCCCGGGCACAGGCGCGGGCGCCGCAGGTGGTTGCGGGACAGCGAGGGCCGGAGGCGTGACCGCCCCTCCGACGGCGGGCCCCTGGGCGGGCAGGGCCGCAGGAGCCGTCCCCTGCGGGGAGGATACCGGTGCCGTCACCGGAGCGGCCGGGGCAGCAGGAGCGTTCCCGCCGGCAGCGGCCGGAAGTGCCGGAGCGGCCGCCGGACGGGGCCGGGCCTGCTTGGGGCCGGGCCGCAGGGGCACATCATTGACGGCAGGGGCCGCGGGCTGTTCCACCGCCGCCTTGCCGCTGGCGATCCGGGTACAGCGCCCGGCCATGTCCCGCAGCGCCGCGGAACCGGCGCGGACAGCGGCCAGGGCCTTGCCGTCCTGCTGCAGGCGGCGGCCCACCCACTGGGCCACGAACAGCAGGGTATCGTCATCCAGGGCGGCACCGGCATGACGGCGGATGTCGCCCACCAGGGCATGCTGGGCTGCCGTGCGGGCATCCATGGCCTGGCGGTAGCGGGCCGTGATGTCGTCCACCCGCAGCTGGGCCGTGGCGATGGCGGCGGCATCGTTGCGCTGCCGGGCCTCGTCCAGCTCGAACACCGTGCTGGCCATGCGGCTGTAGATGTCCAGCGATTCCTGCAGCAGGCGCTCGCTCTCGGCCAGACGCGCGTTCAGGTCCGGTACGGCGGCCACGCCGTCCAGAGCGGCGGCCCAGGCGTTCAGGCGCCCGGCAAGGGCCATGTGCAGCTGCCGTTTCTGCAGGTCGCTCCAGTGGCGTTCCGCGCACTGGCGGTCAAGGCTGTCCAGGAAGCGGTCGGCATAGATGGTGTACAGGCTGCGCAGCATGTCGGGATGGAAGGCATAACGCAGCACGGCGGCACGGCTGCCGCCGGCCAGGCCTGTCAGCCTGACGCCGTAACGCTGGTTGAGGGACGGCAGGCTCACATCCAGGCCGCTGCCCTGGAAGCGTTCCAGCACATGCCCGGCAAGGTCATCCACGAAAGCGGGCTGCACACGGCTGTCCGCAGGGTACTGGCGCTTTGGCGCCTCCTGTCCGGCCGGGGCAGGCATGGCGGCCCCGGGCGACACGAAATCCGTCCTGACCAGGGCACTGACCGTGCCCTGCACCACGGGCCCGGCCAGCGTGCCCGGCTCCGTGGCGGGCGTGGCCACCGAGGGCGGGGGCGGCGGGGGCGTCTCGCGCAGCAGGTTCATGAGGGGCGCCAGGGCCGTGCCTTCCAGCTGCGCATCCAGCCAGGTCACGGCCTCCGTGCGCCAGGCATCGCGGGTGGCGTCGTCGCGGCTCAGCCAGACGGCGGCCCCGGCCACCAGCAAAAGGAGCAGCAGGGCCAGGCAGCCCAGCCTGTGGCCGCCGCGCGGCGTCCTGGGGGCGGGCAGGTCATCCAGCCGTCCGCCGGACGGGGACGCGGAGGCAAGGGGAGCAAACCGGTTTTGGGCCGGTGCCTTGGTTTCCAGTTTCATGCAGGACCTCCGGGCGGCAGGAAGGCACGCCCAAAAAACTCGCTGCCGCTGCACGGCAGGCTGGGGGCATGCTAGCATCCCGGCACACGGCTGTGAAGGCATTTTGCGGGCTTCTCCCCGCCGCAGCCCTCGCGGGGCGGCCGCCCTTCCGGTCCCGGAGCCGCCCGATGACGCTGTCCCTGCGTTGCTGCGGCCCGCCCTCCGGCACGGGCACAGCCCACAGGACCCATGCCAACTGCCTGTTTTTGCGCGGGAACGTCCTCCTGGCCCGGCGGGCAGGAAGGCCTTCCCGGCCGCACCGGCAGCGGAAAAAAAGCATTTCCCTCTGTTGACGCCCCCCCTGCGCCATGCTAATAACGAACCCCTACTAACCAGGTGCCACAGGCCCGGCCGCCGCTTTCACCTTTTAACCAGAATAGCCGCAGAGGGAGCGGATACTATGCCGAATTACGTTTACTTTCTTCTTGCCGTAGCCGGCCTCATCCTGGGCTATATCGTCTACGGCTCCATCGTCGCGAAGATCTTCGGTGCGGACGAGAACCGTCCCACCCCCGCCAAGACCATGGCCGACGGCGTCGACTACGTCGAGATGCCCATGTGGAAGGTCTGGCTCATCCAGCTGCTGAACATCGCCGGCGTGGGCCCCGTCTTCGGCCCCATCCTGGGCGCCCTGTACGGCCCCAGCGCCCTGCTGTGGATCGTCATCGGCACCATCTTTGCCGGTGCCGTGCATGACTACTTCTCCGGCATGCTCTCCGTGCGTTACAAGGGCGCCAACGTGCCCACCATCGTGGGCTACAACCTGGGCAACGCGGCCAAGCAGGTGATGCGCGTGTTCGCCGTCATCCTGCTGCTGCTCGTGGGCGTGGTCTTCGTGGCCGCCCCCGCCGGCCTGCTGGCCAAGCTGACCCCCGACTACATGGACCAGATGTTCTGGGTCGCCGTCATCTTCGCCTACTACTTCCTGGCCACCATCCTGCCCATCGACAAGATCATCGGCCGCCTCTACCCCCTGTTCGGCGCCGTGCTCATCATCATGGCCGTGGGCATGACCGTGACCATGTTCACCAGCGGTTGCGAGTTCTACAACTGGGCCGCCTTCCCCAACACCCATCCCCAGCAGCTGCCCATCTTCCCGCTGGTGTTCATCACCATCGCCTGCGGCGCCCTGTCCGGCTTCCACGCCACCCAGTCGCCCCTGATGTCCCGCTGCCTGGGCAATGAAAAGCAGGGCAAGGCCGTGTTCTACGGCGGCATGGTGGCCGAAGGCTTCATCGGCCTCGTGTGGGCCACCGTGGGCATGACCTTCTATACCAGCCCCGAAGCCCTGGCCGCCGCGGGCGGCCCCGCCAACGTGGTCAACGAGACCGCCCGCGCCCTCATGGGCCCCATCGGCGGCGTGCTGGCCATCCTGGGCGTGGTGGCCCTGCCCGTCACCTCCGGTGACACGGCCTTCCGCGCCGCCCGCCTGACCATCGCCGAAATGTTCAACTTCAAGCAGTCCGCCATCCCGGCCCGTCTGGCCATCGCCATCCCGATCTTCGCCATCGGCGTGGTGCTGAACTTCGTGGACTTCAACGTGATCTGGCGCTACTTCGGCTTCGCCAACCAGGCCCTGGCCGCCATCATGCTCTGGGCCGCCGCCGCCTACCTGTACCGCAAGCACCGCCTGCACTGGATCTGCACCGTGCCCGCCACCTTCATGACGGCCGTGTGCACCTCCTACATCTGCTATGAGCCCAAGATGGGCTTCGGCATGGGCATCCAGACCGCCGACATCATCGGCGTGATCGCGGCCGCTATCTGCCTGGTCGCCTTCCTGGCCCTGGCCCGCAAGCCCATCGCCGGCGCGCCCAGCATCGACGAAGTGTAGCGCTCGCCGCTCCACCCGCAGTCACGCACAAGGGCAGGGATCTTCCCTGCCCTTTTTTCGTGCCCCGGCACGGCGCCGCGCCCTGGCCGCCGGCATTGCGCCGCTCCCGGAGGCAGCGTATAACCCTGCTGTCCGGCCGCCTGTTCCCACGGCCGCCGGACCGCCATCACAGAACAGGAGATATCCATGCGCACCCCCAACATCCTGACCATCGCCGGTTCCGACTCCGGCGGCGGTGCCGGCATCCAGGCCGACCTCAAGACCATCATGGCCCTGGGCGGCTACGGCATGAGCGTCATCACGGCCCTGACCGCCCAGAACGGCCTGGGCGTCACCGGCATCCACGCGCCCGGGCCCGAATTCGTCGTGCTGCAGCTGCGCGCCGTGCTGGACGGTTTTCCCGTGCACGCCGCCAAGACCAGCATGCTCTTCTCGGCCGACATCATCAACGCCCTGGCCGACGCCCTGCGCGACCGCAGCTTCCCGCTGGTGGTGGACCCTGTTTCCGTGAGCCAGAGCGGCAGCCGCCTGCTGCGTGAGGATGCCGTGGAGGCCCTCAGGGAACGCATGATCCCCGGCTGCGACCTGCTGACCCCCAACCGCCCCGAAGCCGAGATGCTCACCGGCATGACCATCAGCTGCGCCGATGACGCCGCTGCCGCCGGTGAGGCGCTCATCAGGATGGGCGCCAAGGCCGTGCTCATCAAGGGCGGGCATATGGAAAGCTCCATCGTGGTCACGGACTGCCTCTGCCAGGCCGGACAGGCGCCCAAATTCCTGCCCCAGCCCAAGGTGGAGACCACCAACAACCACGGCACCGGCTGCACCCTGTCGGCGGCCATCGCCACCGGTCTCGGCCACGGCCTGCCCCTGCAGGTGGCCGTGACCCGCGCCCAGGAATTCCTCAACCTCGCCCTGCGCCAGAGCTACGCGCCCGGCAAGGGCTGCGGGCCCGTCAACCACGCCGCCCGCCGCTAGACGCAAGACATGCCGCGGGGAGAGGACCGCGGGGAGAGGGAGCTTCTTTGCTGAGGCAAGGAAGGGCCCTTTCCCCGGCTCCCGGCCCCCGCTCATGCGCCGCATCCCGGAAGGGGCGTCCGGTAACGGCCCCGGCAGGCAATGGCTTTCCACCACGGGCAGGGCATGGAAAAACGCCCCTCCCCGGTATCGAGCTCAAGAATTGCGGATGCCGGTCCCTCCCTTGCGGGAAAAGGCCTTCGTACGGCACCTGACCATCACCAGGCCGGGCTGCGGGCCGCCGACCCCCTTTCCTTCCACATCAACCCCAGATCCTCCATGCCGGACATTTCTTCCCCCATGCGTCTCAGGCTCTTGCTGGCCTATGACGGCAGCCGTTACTGCGGCTGGCAGATCCAGGACATCCCCACCCCGCCGCCCACCGTGCAGGCCGCCGTGGAAGCCGCCGTGGGCCGCATCGCCGGACGGCCCGTGCGCGTGTTCGGCTCCGGCCGCACCGATGCGGGCGTCCATGCCCACGGTCAGGTGGCCCATTGCGACGTGCCCCGCCGCCCCGGTCTGGACTGGCGCCACGCCCTCAATGCCCTGCTGCCCGCGGACGTGCGCGTCCTGCACTGGCAGGAGGCCGCCCCCGGCTTCCATGCCCGCATCAGCGCCCTGCGCAAGACCTATATATATGATTTCTGGCAGGAGAAAGGCTTCGTCCCGCCCCGGCTGGCGCCCTTCGTCTGGCGCAGCGGGCCCCTGGATGCCGGGGCCATGCGCGCGGCCCTGCCCTTTTTGCTGGGCAGGCACGACTTCGCCAGCCTCCAGAACACCGGCACCGAGATGGAGAGCACCGTGCGCGAGCTCCAGGCGGCCACGCTGACGGAGCTACCGCCCGTGGAGTTCATGCCGCCCTGCCTGCCCTGCCTGCGCCTGACCGTCACGGCCAACGGTTTTTTGAAGCAGATGGTCCGCAACATGGCCGGACTGCTGGCTGCCTGCGGCCGTCACAAGCTGCGCCCCGACCAGATCCCCGCCATCCTCGAGGCCGCCGACCGCCGCGCCCTGCCCAGCCCCACGGCCCCGCCACAGGGCCTGGCCCTGGCCCATGTGGAATACCCGGACTAAGGCCCGGCTGCACCCCGAAGATACGAAGACCCCCGACAACGGGTGGTCTTTCGCTTCGCCTCTCTGCTCCCCGGCGGGCCCATGCGCTGCATGTCCGTCATGCGCTTTCCGGGCAAGGGCCTCCTTATTTTCCATTTTCTGGAACGATATGCTGGTATCCTGGAACAGCATCGTGCCGTTTTTCATGCCCTGCGGGCCCCGAGACAGGCCAGCGGCCCCTTTCCGGGGCCCCTTCCGTAACAGGTGTCCCCTTTGCCCGCAGCAGGCCACGCAGCCTGTCCCCGGTCGTCCCATGCCCGGGAAGGGCCAAGTGTTTTGTCCTTTTTTGCGCTATACCTCACGCGGTTCATCCCCTGCCTGGGAAGGACGAAGCTCCTCCGCACCCGCAAAAAAGGACGCCCCGCAACAGCAGGACGTCCTCCTTTACGCTTCCTCCTCCCGGCAGGAGAAGTCCTTTGGCGCGTTGAGCGCCTATCTGGATGCCGCATCCCGCCTGTTATGGGCCTCCACGAACGCATTATAGGCTTCCTGGGCCTCCTGCAAGGCAAGATTGAGCTGGCGGCGCGTCGCATTGCTGAACGCGTCCTCCTGCCCCTGGGCCACGGTACGGGGGAAGAGGTCGGCCTTGTCCAGAAAAGCCTGCCAGAGGCGCCGCTCTTCGTCCGTCATGCCCCGGGTCTGGCCACGGGCCGCGGCCAGGGCTTCTTCCATCTCCTTGCGCCAGCCCGCCACGGCCACGGCATCGGGATTGCCCTCGCGCAGCAGGACGCTGCCCAGCAGGAAACGGCTGAACAGGAAGCGGGCCGAGCTGATGGCGTCTTTCAGCGGATCGCCCCGCAGCAGCACGTCCTCGGCCTGGCGGCTGCGGTCACGCACCAGCACCAGCAGGGCGTCACGGGCCCTGGAAAACTCGGCATGCGCGTCCTGCAGGCGGCGCAGCAGCTTCTTGCCCTGCGCCCCGTCATCCACGATGCTGTCGTCCAGAGCGTACTTGCGGAACGCCGTGACCAGCTTTTCCATGCTGGCCAGCGTCCGCCGCATGGTGGCCACCAGATCCCGCAGACGGGCAGCGTCGGCCTCGCCCCACACGGCCTTTTCCACAGCGGGCCTGTCGTCCAGCTCCGCAGGACGCCGGGGCGCCTTGCCCAGCAGCCAGGTACGCATATAGTCCTCGGCCTGCCGCAGCAGGTGGCCGGCGTGGATGCCCGCCACATCGGCCCAGCGCCAGAAGGCATTGCCCGCATCCAGCACCCCGGCGGCCGCTGCCGCCTCTCCGGCCGGGGCCGGAGCCTCCGGCACATGCAGGCCGGCGGCGGCCTTCGCCACCACGGCAGACGCGCTCTCCTTGTCCAGAACCGCCTTGGGGGCGCTCTCCTCCCGGCAGGCACACAGGCCCAAAGCCAGCGCCATGCACGCCAGCCACAGGAAACGAACAGGACGCCGCATCATGCCACATGCTCCGCGATCCAGGCATCGAGCCCGGTCAGGTCGGGCCCCCAGGGAAAATCCCCGCCCCTGAGCTCCGGCCCGGTGCCGTAGAACAGGGTGCCCACCTCCTCGGCGGCATCACGGTCCGTGGAGGCGTCGCCCACCATGAGCACCTCGTCAGGCAGGACGCCCGCCTTGTCCACGATCATGGCCAGCAGCCTGGCCTTGGCCGGCGGCGAGCCGTAGATGCCCGTGAAGCAGCGGTCCAGGCCGCGTTCCTTGAGGATGAAGTTCAGTTCCTCGTGCGGTGCGCCGGAGCAGACATAGAGCGGCAGTCTGCCCCGCCAGTGCTCCAGCACCGGGGCGATGCCGGGGATGAGCCCGCAGCGGCGCACTTCGTCCAGGGCGTATTCGGCAAAGCGCCTGCCCCACTCCCCGGACTCGGCGGGCGTGATCTCCCTGTCCAGGATCTCGCGGAAGAACCATTCGAATTTTTTGTAACGGCTCACGCCGCCGTGCACGGTATGGTACATGACGAAGCGGTCGCGGGCCTCCTCGCCGTAGGGCTCGGCCAGGCGGGCAAAGGCGCGCGTCTTGACGGGCACGCTGTCGAGGATCACGCCGTCACAGTCGAAAACAAGACATTTCAGGGCCATGCAAACTCCTTGTTCGCGCCGTCAGGGACGGCGCCGTACAGGAAGGATACGGGGACAGGCCCGCGCCCCGCCGCCAAAGCGGACGAAGACTCGCGGGCCGGAGCCGGAAGACGGTCCAGGCCGCCTGTCCGGTCAGGAAAAATGCCGGGGATGCGGGACAGTCATCCGTTCCCGCCAGCCTTACGGCCGCGACGGGCACCGGCTGCGGTCGCGGTGGCCGATGGGGCGTGCCGGGACACCGCCCACAATGGTGAACGGGGGCACGTCACGGGTGACCACGGCGCCCGCGCCCACCACGGCGCCCCGGCCGATGCGCACGTCGGGCGTGATGACGCAGTTGGCCCCGATCCAGACATCGTCCCCGATGACGATCTCGCCCGGATGGTGCCCCTGCTGCAGGATGGGCACATCGTGCCGGGAAAAACAGTGATTGGCGGCCCGCAGCACCGTGCCGGGGCCCACGGCCACATGCCTGCCCATGACGATGCGCCCGCCGTCGGCCGCCACATGGGCATAGGGAGAGATGGACACGCGGTCGCCCAGGACCAGTTCGCCGTCCCCGGCCGTGATGATGCAGCCCCGCCCCAGCCTGACGGCATCGCCCAGCCGCATGTGGCGGCACCCCACGAAGCCCAGGCCCGTGCCGAAGCGTACCGAACCGCAGCGGGCAAAGAGCCAGCGCCAGGCCAGCCAGCGCAGGGCCAGGCCCAGCGGCGTGGGTATCCAGGCGAAGCAGGCTATCCAGAGCTCTTCCCAGGCAGAGCGGAGGCGGGACAGCGGCCCCATCTACTTCGCGTACTCCCGCATGAGGGCATCCCCTTCCATGAGCCGCGTCACGCGGGCCAGGTCTTCAGGGGTATCCACGCTCCAGGTGCGGGCATCGGTGGGCACCATGCGGACCTTTTCCCCGTGTTCGAGGATGCGCAGCATGTCCACGGACTCGCAGATCTCCAGCGGGCTTTCCTCCATCTCGTTGAAGCGGAGCAGATAGTCACGGCGGAAGGGGATGATGCAGACCTGCTTGCGCATGGGCACCGTGTCGGCCCCCTTCTTGCGGGAGGGGATGGGCTCGCGCGAGAAATAGAGGGCATCGTTGTTGCGGTCCACCACGACCTTCACCTCGTTGGGGTCCTCGAACTCTTCCGGGGTGTCCATGTCGGCCATGAGGTTGACCACGTTGATGGAAGGGTCCCTGAGCATGGGGCCCACGGCGGCGTCGATCATGCCGGGCAGCACCATGGGCTCGTCCCCCTGCACCATGACCACGATGTCGGCCTTCCGGCCCGTGGCCGCCTCGATCTTGAGCAGGGCCTCGGCGGTGCGGGTGGAGCAGCGCACATGATGGTCGCCGGTCATGACGCATGCAAGGCCCGCGCCCTTGCAGTAGTCCTCGATGACCGTGTCGCAGGTGGCCACATAGGTGGCGGAAAGGCAGCGGCTCATGGCCGTGCGGAAGGCCACATGGCCCACCATGGGCACACCGTGGATCAGGGCCAGCGGTTTGCCGGGAAAGCGGCTGGAGCCCATGCGGGCGGGGATGATGGCGATGATGTTCATGACTTCTCCCTGGGCAGGGACTGCCCGGCAAGGGGATGACGGGAAGACGGGGCGCAGCCGGCCCGGAGGCCGGGAAAGCCCGTGCGCCGCGGGGGAAAGGGCCCGGGGCCGGGGCGTCCGCCGCCGCACAGGGGCTGCCGGCGCGGAACGAGCGGACCTCAGTCGCCGGTGGGCACCAGATAGCCGCCCTCGCACCGCAGTTCCGGATGGAGCCGCCGGTGCTCCTCCTCCATGACGCGCAGGATGCCCTGCCCCAGGTCCACGGTCAGGGGCGGCACCAGCTTGCGGCCCATCCGGGGCATGAAGGCGTAGGGCGTCACCTGATAATGGCCGCTGTCGGGATCGTTCTGGTATCTGACCTCCAGTTCCCTGCCCAGCATCTCGCCGATCATCCTGAACAGGTCGGCCACGCGCATGGGCTGGTTGCCGGAGATGATGATGTTCCGGTTGGCGAACTCCGGTCCCAGGACCTGCAGGGTGGCCGTGGAGGCATCCTCCACATGCACGTATTCGCGCAGGGCCGTGGGCGTCCCGTAATAGGTGATGCCGCCCGTGGTCAGGGCCTCGTGCACGAAGCGGTGGATGGCATTGCGCATGTCGGCGCGGGGACCGTACAGGGAGCCGTAGCGCAGGATGGTGTACGGCAGGCCGTACATGGCCTGGTAGTTCTCGATGTAGATCTCGCAGGCCTGCTTGCTGCACCGGTAGAAGCCGCCGGACTTGCCGTAGACGTAGAGCGAGCTGGCAAAGACATAGCGTCCGGTGCCGGCCCGGCGGCAGGCCTCCAGGACCATGACGTTGCCCACCACGTTGAGGCGGGCCGTATCCACGGGGCGCTCGTTGGCTTCGCCGATGTCGGCGATGCCCGCATAATTGAAGACCGCGTCGGCCCCCGCCACCGCATCCCGCACGCAGGCCTCGTCCAGGATGCTGCCCACCACCATCTTCTGGTCGTCGCGCAGCCAGGGAGAAGGGCGCACGTCCACGATGGTCACGTCATGGCCGGCAGCGGAGAGCTTGTCACAGATGTGCGATCCCAAAAAACCGGAACCGCCGAAAACGGTCACCTTCACGGTCTTCCTCCCTCCAGTGCCCCGGCCTACACGCCGGCGGGCCGTGCCGCCGCCTGCCAGAGGAAGACCGAATCGATGCCGTAGGCGATGAAACGGCTGCCCGCCGCCACCTGACGGCGCAGTTCCCCGGGATCGGGCTGCACCACATGCAGGCCCATGCGGGCATGGTGGCGCCGGCAGGCCTCATGGATGCGCGCCATGACGGCCTTGAAATCGGGATGGTCGAACTGCCCCGTCAGGCCCATGGAACCGGAAAGGTCATAGGGGCCCACCATGATGGCATCCAGACGCGGCTGGTCAAGGATGGCGTCCAGATCCTCCACGGCGCGGATGTGCTCGATCTGGGCCACCAGAAAGATCCGGGGCGCCGTGTCCCGCATGTAGGCATCGAAATCCCTGCCGAAGGCGTTGGCCCGGCAAAAGCCCACGCCGCGGTTCTCGCGCGGGGGCTCCCCGTCCCGGCGGCCGTCGTCATGCCCGGGATAGGTGGCCCAGCTGATGGCCTGGTCCAGCTGTTCCCGGCTCTCGATCATGGGAAAGATCAGGCCCTGCGCGCCCGCCTCCAGCGCGGCCTTGACGGCGGTCTTGGAAGCCACGGGCAAGCGGGCGAAGGGCGCGGCCCCGCCGCACTGGATGGCACGGAAGATGTCGGGCAGGCCGGTGCGGCCGAAGGAACCGTGCTCCATGTCCACGGCCACCCAGTCATAGCCGGCACGGGCCATCAGTTCCGCCACATCGGCGGAAGGCAGTTGCAGCCAGGTGCCGATGGTGGGCTCATCCTGTGCCAGTCTGGCGCGAATAGCATGAATATCCATAAAAAAACGGCTTGCCGCCGCCGGGCTCGGGTTATGCCGGAAAGCGGGGCCAGCATAGCGCGTGGCCGCACAGGGCGCAAGCGGGCCCGGCGAAGGGGGGACGGGGAGGCAGGCATAATAAAAAACCCGCCCGGAACCGGGCGGGGGAGCGCCGGGCCTTGAGGAGGAAGGGCCACGGCTGCGTGGTGCGCTCTGGAAGCATGCGTCGCCAGCGGGGGGAAATGCGGCACGGAGTCTGGCGGACCGTGCCGCACCGGAGAAAATACTGTTTGACCAAACAAACAGCCACGCACGATACGAGATTACGCAGAGCGTGCTCTGCCGTCAAGTCT
>OMDV01000263.1_pt1 | contig 13845 bp, 10 predicted proteins | sample 1673671 | NCBI WGS metagenome assembly OMDV01 (sample SAMEA103958118, study PRJEB25191) | human gut metagenome | reverse complement strand
CTTCTGCCGTTCAAGAAGTTGGACTCGCCTTTTTATGGTTTAGCGGACAGTAATAGTTGAGATTAATGAAGCGGATGTCGATAACCCGGAAATCCAAATAATCAGCCGGAAAGTTATGACGGCTATCAACATCACTTATTATTCTGGGGGGATTTGAGACGGGATTTCAAAAAACTCCGTTTTTCAATTCCCTTAGATTCATCTTATAGAAAAGAATGTTGAAAACCCGACGGAGGGTGTTGGAGAAGACAGCGAAAAGGAGTAACTTTGCATTACGATAACCGATTGTATCAATCCGCATATATACCGATTATTTGTCATGCCTCTTGCTTGTTTCGATTCCAATAAGGTCATTGCATTGTTTTTGATTTTCGTGGGTCTGATGATGTCTCCTGTCAAAGGAGCGGCCCAGTCGCTTTTCGACGAGTTGATTGTCGAGGGTGAGACTGTCGCGCTGCCTTCCGACTCGCAGGGGGGACTTGTTGTGTTGCCGGGAATGACACTTCCGACCGACACCACCCTCAATGTGTCCGACCGGATGTACAACGAGATATTCTATCTCCCGATGGTGTTTGACCATTACGATATGTTCCTATCCGAGAAAGCGGGCGATCCGCTCAACGAGTCGTTTCCTGAGGAAGGGGAACCATCCTCATTCTTCAACCGTCTTGTGAAGCGCAATTACCGTCAGAGATATTTCATGCAACAGGTGATGTCGGAGATGCCGGAAATCGTACACTACAATATGGCGACGATGCCCCGTCCTCCGAAGAAGTTTGTCATGCACCTCGACCCCTCAACGGCGAAACTCACGGTCGAGGAATTCAAAGCAGCTCCGATAGACTCGATGAAGCAGGTGGTGCCGGAAATCGAACCTACAAGAATCAACTGGCTCCACAGTTTTGACGGTTCGCTTCATTTCTCCCAGGCTTACATCTCCGCCAACTGGTACCAGGGTGGTAACTCCAACCTCAACATGATAGTCGGGGCACTTTACAATGTCAAGCTCAACCCAAAGTTCAATCCCAACGTGATTTTCGAGACCACTGTCTCATACAAGCTCGGCCTGAACAACGCCCCCGAGGACTCCATCCACAAATACAATATTTCGGAAGACCTCTTCCAGGTAAACTCCAAGTTCGGTCTGAAAGCCGCCCGCAGGTGGTACTACTCAATCACGGCCCAGTTCAAGACCCAGCTCCTTAACAGCTATAAGGTAAACACCAACGAGATGATAGCGGCATTCCTCTCCCCTGCCGAGCTGAATGTCGGTGTCGGTCTCACCTATTCGTATGAGAATCCCCGCAAGACGGTGCAGTTCTCGGCATCGATAGCTCCTCTCAGCTACAACCTGAAGACCTGCACCAACCCCAACCTGAATCCGGAGGCGTTCGGCATAGACGCGGGCAAGACCTCGAAGAGTGAATACGGTTCGTCGCTTGAACTGACATTCAAATGGAGACTTACTTACAACATTCAATATTCCTCACGGCTGTTTGCCTTCACCGACTACCATTACCTGCAAGGTGACTGGGAGAACACCATCGATTTCTCGATCAACCGTTTCATGTCGGCGAGAATTTTCGCCCATCTGAGATATGACTCCCAGGCACCGGTGGTGACCGACACCTCATGGCGACACTGGCAGTTCAAGGAAATCCTGTCGATAGGATTCTCCTACAAGTTCTCGCGCCTGTAATTTTGGAGGTTGGCGAAAAATTGAGTAATTTTGTCAGCTAAACCGAATATAATCCATTAGCAGTTAAGATGGAAAAAGATAAAGAGGCGTTGATGGCCGAGATACGCCGCCTCAAGCAGGAGCGCGACGCCGCCATCATGGCGCATTATTACACCGACGGCGACATCCAGGACATCGCGGATGTTGTCGGCGATTCACTGGCACTAGCCCAGAAGGCACGCACGCTGTCAAACAAAGTGATAGTGCTTTGCGGGGTGCATTTCATGGGTGAGACAGCCAAGATACTCTGCCCCGACAAGACAGTGCTGGTGCCCGACATGGAAGCAGGCTGCTCGCTGGCCGACTCCTGCCCTGCCGATGACTTCGAGGAGTTCGTCAAGGCTCATCCCGGACATACCGTCGTCAGCTATGTCAACACTTCGGCAGCCGTGAAGGCTTTGACCGATGTGGTTGTCACCTCCTCCAATGCCCGCAAGATTGTCGACGCGCTTCCCGAGGATGAGAAAATCATCTTCGGCCCTGACCGCAACCTCGGCAACTATATCAACAGCGAGACCGGGCGCGATATGCTGCTCTGGGATGGCGCCTGCCACGTCCATGAGCAATTCTCCCTCCAGGCTATAATAGACCTCAAGAAACAACATCCCGGAGCGAAACTGCTGGTTCATCCCGAATGCAAGAAGGCTGTCACGCTGCTGGCCGACCATGTGGGTTCCACAGCCGCGCTTCTCGACTATGCCCGCAACAGCGACGCTACGGAATTCATTGTCGCCACAGAGAGCGGCATCCTCCACAAGATGCGCCAGCTCTGCCCCGGCAAGAGCTTCATCCCCGCGCCTCCCGAGGAGGCCGGATGCGCCTGCAACAACTGCAGCTACATGAAGCTCAACACCCTTGAGAAGCTGCGCGACTGTCTGCGCGACCTCTCGCCTGCCATCGAGGTTGATCCTGAAATTGCCCGCAAGGCCATCCGTCCCATCGACAGGATGCTTGAATTGTCGAAATAATCAAGAAACCACTATCCCATATGGACTACAATCATAAAAAAATAGAATCCCGCTGGCAACAGTACTGGAAGGACAACAAGGTCTACCATACTGAAATCAACCACGACAAACCGAAATTTTATGTGCTTGACATGTTTCCCTATCCTTCGGGAGCGGGTCTGCATGTGGGGCATCCGCTCGGTTACATCGCCAGCGACATTTTTGCCCGTTACAAACGTCTGAAAGGATTCAATGTGTTGCATCCGATGGGATATGACGCTTACGGCCTTCCCGCCGAGCAATACGCCATCCAGACCGGACAGCATCCCGAGAAGACAACCACCGAGAATATCGCCCGTTACCGCAAGCAGCTCGACCGTATCGGTTTCTGCTACGACTGGGACCGCGAAATCCGCACCTGTGATCCGGAGTATTACCACTGGACCCAGTGGGCCTTCATCGAGATGTTCAACCACTATTTCGATGTCAAGGAGCAGAAGGCCAGACCCATCTCCGAACTGGAGGCTTATTTCGCCGAAAAAGGTTCGGAAGGCCACACAGCCGCCGAGTCAAAGCCTTTGAAGTTCACCTCCGAGGAATGGAAGGCCATGAACGACAAGGAGCGCAGCGACGCGCTGATGAACTACCGCATCGCCTATCTCGGCAACACTATGGTGAACTGGTGTCCGAAACTCGGCACCGTGCTTGCCAACGACGAGGTCAGCGAAGGTGTTTCCATCCGTGGCGGTTATCCTGTGGAGCAGAAACTGATGTATCAGTGGTGTCTGCGTGTGAGCGCGTATGCTCCGCGTCTGCTTGACGGCCTCGACACACTCGAATGGAGCGATTCCATCAAGGAGACACAGCGCAACTGGATCGGCCGCTCGGAAGGTGCCGAGATGCAGTTCAAGGTGGCTGACTCCGATGTCGAGATGACCATCTTCACCACCCGCGCCGACACTGTGTTCGGCGTGACATTCATGGTGCTTGCTCCCGAGAGCAAGTATGTCGATATGGTGACCACTCCCGAGCAGCGCCAGGCCGTGGAGGACTACCGTAATGAAATCAAGCACAAGACCGAGCGCGAACGTATCGCCGACAAGAAGGTGAGCGGTGTGTTCACCGGTGCTTATGCCATAAATCCCCTTACAGGTAAGCAGATACCTATCTGGGTCAGCGACTATGTGCTGGCCGGTTACGGTACAGGTGCCATTATGGCTGTTCCGGCCCATGACAGCCGTGACTACGCCTTCGCCCGCAAGTTCGACCTCCCCGTCATCCCCCTTATCGAGGGTGCGGATGTCTCTGAGGAGAGCTTCGACGCGAAGGAAGGGAAGATGATAAACTCCGCTTCCAACAAGCTCGATCTCAACGGTCTGGAGGTGAAGGATGCCATCGCCAAGACAAAGGAATTCATCGAGAAGGAGGGACTTGGCCGCGTCAAGGTCAACTACCGCCTGCGCGACGCTATCTTCTCGCGTCAGCGTTACTGGGGTGAGCCGTTCCCGGTTTACTACAAGGATGGGGTTCCTACGATGCTTCCTCTCGACAAGCTTCCCCTGCAGCTCCCTGAAATAGACAAATACCTCCCCACAGAGTCGGGAGAACCCCCTCTGGGACGTGCTGAAAACTGGCAGACTGAGGATGGTTATCCCTTGGAACTCAACACTATGCCCGGTTTCGCAGGTTCGTCGGCCTATTATCTCCGCTATATGGATCCGCGCAACCATGACGAGCTGGTTTCCAAGGAGGCCAACGGTTACTGGGAGCAGGTAGACCTCTATGTCGGAGGTACGGAGCATGCCACCGGTCACCTCATCTATTCCCGTTTCTGGAACAAGTTCCTCTATGACCTCGGAAAGGTCTGCAAGGATGAGCCTTACCGCAAGCTTGTGAATCAGGGTATGATTCAGGGCCGAAGCAACTTCGTGTATCGAATCAAGGACACCAACACTTTCGTTTCCGCCGGTCTGCGCAAGGAATATGACACCACTCCGATACATGTGGATGTCAACATCGTCTCCAACGACCGTCTTGACACGGAGGCTTTCCGCCGCTGGCGTCCGGAGTATGCCGATGCTGAGTTTGTTCTCGAAAACGGGGAATATATCTGCGGCTGGGCTGTCGAGAAGATGTCAAAATCGATGTTCAATGTGGTGAATCCCGATGACATCGTGGAACGTTACGGTGCTGACACCCTGCGCCTTTATGAGATGTTCCTCGGCCCGGTGGAGCAGAGCAAGCCCTGGGACACCAATGGTATCGACGGTGTGAACCGTTTCATCAAGAAGCTCTGGAATCTCTTCTACAAGGGTGAGAAATGGCTTGTCAATGATGAGAAACCTTCGCGCGAGGCTCTGAAGTCTATCCACACGCTTATCAAGAAGGTCACAGGGGATATCGAGACCTTCTCTTACAATACCTCTGTCGCGGCCTTCATGATTTGTGTCAATGAACTGTCCAAGCTCGATTGCCATAGCCGTGAGGTGCTGACTCCGCTGGTTGTGTTGCTGGCTCCGTTCGCGCCGCATGTCGCCGAGGAACTTTGGCACGCCCTGGCTGCCGACGGCAAGGAGGATTCAATGGACGCTGCTACCACAGTGTGTGACGCGCAGTGGCCCTCCTGGAATGAGGATTACCTCAAGGCTGACGCCATCAACCTCCCGGTGTCGTTCAATGGCAAGACCCGCTTCACCCTCTCCGTGTCTCCCGAGACCACCAAGGAGGAGATTGAAAAACTGGCACTTGAGTCTCCCGATGCCGCCAAATGGATTGAGGGTAAGACCATCCGCAAGATTATCGTTGTTCCCAACAAGATTATTAATATAGTCGTGGGATAAGATTCTTTTTCCACCGAAAAAGAAATAAAAAGAGTTTTCCGGCAGGGGAGAGGTTTGCGCCTCTTCCCTGCTTTTTGTTTCCGTTCTTTTCTTCGTTTTCCGTTTCTGTTCTTTGTTTTCCGTTTCTGTTCTTTGTAGGGACGCGCCGCGGCGCGTCCGCATCAACCTGTCTGACGAAAAGGTTTCACGCAGATTCCGCAGATACGCAGATTTCTCGCAGATAAAATTAAGTCTCGCAGATTACGCGGATTACGCAGATTGCCATCCGGGCAGCATCTTCTCGGATTGGGGTCGCTGCGCTCCCGGGGGCTCTCACAGATTACACGGATTCCACAGATTAAAACCGATTAAGTTAATTACCCAGATTCCAGTTCTTACCGGATGGCAGTCAGTGAAATCTGCGGAATCTGATGAGCGCAGCGAACCCACTCTGTGAAATCTGTGGAATCCGTGTAATCTGTGAGAGCCCCCGGGAGCGTAGCGACCCCTAATCTGCAGATATGCCGCCCGGATGGCCTCTGCGTAATCTGTGTAATCTGCGAGACTTTACTTTATGACATCTGCGAGAAATCTGCGTATCTGCGGAATCTGCGTGAGACTTTTTACGGTAACGTGGGTTGGGGTGACGCGGACGCGCCGCGGCGCGTCCCTACAAAAATGATGTGAAAATAAAAATGGGGGTGGATTGGAGGAATCTCGATAAAAACCGCTAACTTTGTGGGAGTGGCCTTATGGTCAGCTTTTTTGATTCTCTTTTGAGTATTATTTTGGTTCCCTTATTGATTCCCTATTTTATGATTTCTTTTCGCTGGTTGTTACCTTTTTGCCTGATGGTGTTGTTGGCGGCATGCAGTAGTGAGCCGCCTTATGTTCCTGCCGCTGAAAGGGAGAAAAAGGGGAGTGGTGACCAAAATCAGGGGGAGAAGCCTTCTGAGGAAGAGAATGGGAATAGTGGGAGTAATGGGAGTAATGGGAGTAATGGGAATGATGGGAATGATGGGAATGATGGGGAGAACGGGGATGAGGGGACGACTGTGATTGGGGGGCATAGGGGAGTGGATTTGGGGCTGAGTGTGTATTGGGGGGCTGCGAATCTTGATGGGGGGAATGTGGGGGCTGATGGTACCCCGTTTGTTCCGGGGAGCCTTTTCAAATGGGGGGCGGTTGCCCCTGTGACTTCATCAGAGGCTGTTACAAGCTTTCCGGAGGTGGCGGTTGACACTGACATTGCCGGGAGTGGATATGACGCTGCAACGGCTCTATGGGGCGGTTCCTGGAGGATGCCGACACAGGCTGAGATGGAGGAGCTGGTTTCCTCCTGTGAAATCGAATGGGAAGATGGGGGTTACCGTTTCACCGCTCCGAACGGGGAGTCTATCTACCTGCCGACTGCGGGATATTGCGACCTGTTGCCGGATAATCCTGCGGTTTATGATCTGCAATATATATCCCGAAGGGGATATTACAGGGTATCGACAGGGTCGGTCTGCCTGATGTTGGATAGGGAAGAGGGTAGTCCTGCGCTCATCACTGTCCCACCTTATGCCGCATGCTCGATACGTCCGGTGTCGTCACGCTGAGCTGACGGTCAGTCGTGATGGTTGCGGGGATGATGGAGCAGTATCTGTGAACGCAACAGAGTGGGGTTGAGGTGGAGGTAGATTTCTGTGGTCGAGATGGATTCATGGCCGAGCATCTGCTGTATCGCGCGTAGGTTCGCACCCCCTTCGAGCAGGTGGGTGGCGAAACTATGGCGGAGGGTGTGGGGTGAGATGGTCTTGCGGATGTCGGCCTGCAGGGCCAGACGGCGGATGACGGTGAATATCATCTGGCGCGTCAGCCGGGAGCCGCGACGGTTGAGGAAAAGTATGTTCTCCTCGCCGGGTTTCACCTCTATTCCGGAGCGGGCCTCACGCATATATTCCAGTATGCGTTCCACAGCCGCTTCCGACATCGGCACTATCCGCTGTTTGTTCCCCTTGCCGTCGACAAGCAGGTATTGCTCCTGAAGATAAACCTTTGATATTTCGAGATTGACGAGTTCGGAAACCCGCAGGCCGCATCCATACATTGTCTCGATTATGGCGCGGTTACGAATCCCTTCCGGTGTGGAGAAATCTATGGCGGCAATCATCCTGTCAATCTCCTCGACCGACAGCACTTCCGGAAGATGACGCCCGATGCGGGGCACCTCAAGCAGTTCCGACGGGTCGGTCTCTATATATCCCTCGACACGAAGATAGTGGAAAAACTGTTTGATGCCGCTGACAAGCCGGGCCTGGGAACGGACGGCGATACCAAGGTCATGAACCTGAGCCATGAATTCCTGAAGATCGGGATAACTGACTTCGCGCAATGTGAGGGCACCGTCGGCTCGTCCGTAAGCAAGCCAGTCGAAAAGCTTGTCAATATCCATCCCGTAAGCCTCCCGGGTGTTCTCCGACAGACCTTTCTGCAGGGTAAGATAGCCCAGAAATGACCGTCTGATTCTCGCTATGTCGTCAATATCCCTCATATGAGCATCTCGAAGTCTTCGCGCGGAAGCTTCGGATTGGCGACATAGATACCGCTCACATCGTCATGGAAAGTCATACCGAAGGGGGCGGCAGACACCACCTGTTCCCACAGGCGACTCAACACAGGCAGGTGCATGTTGCGGAAGAATATGACCACCCCCGCCGGATGTTTCAGCGCGTCGAGCAGGTAGCTCCTCACAATGGTGAAGTTTATGTCGATGGTGTAATTGACGATGATGAAACAGGTCTTCGACATGTCAATCTTGTAAGGATTGTCGCGCGACCAGCGGTGAAGCAGCGATGAGGGTATCGCCCTCTCTATGATGATGCGGCTGACCTCGTTGCCACCGCCGATTTCCACCACCTGGGCCGGATTGAAACGGCATAGCATCCTGAAAAGCATCCGCGCCTCCTCACGTTCGTAGTCGGAGGAGGAGAAGACCATATTGTCGAGCAGACTGTCGCGATGGGTCTTGCCACAGAGGGAGTCGATTTCGGGATAGGCGTAATAATAGGCATCCCGGTCGCGGATAGTGCGGGTGATGAACTCGAACGCGAAAGGGGAGTGGACCCCGAAACCGCGACTGGTGCGGTATCTCCGGGGCCATCTCACGAAATTCCGGAATTTGCGAACCACCCTTTTCATTTTTTCCGCTCAGTTTTGAAACCAGGGTATAACAGGAGCGACAACAGAGCCACGGCAAGCAGCGCGTAGATGATGATCACCGAAGCACGGGCGATCCCGACGGTGGTTGACACAGATGTCGGGTCGAAACGCATCTCTATCTTGTGGTGGCCGGCAGGGATGGCGATAGCCCTCAGCAGATAGTTGACACGGGCAATTTCAGTCGGTTTTTCGTCGATTGTTGCCTCCCATCCCCAGGGGAAATAAACCTCGGAGAAGACCGCCAGACCTCCGTTGGCCGTGGTGGCGGAGTAGGTGAGGGATGAGGGGGTGTATGAGGTCTCGAAGATGGTGTCGCCGGGAGCAGTCGGGGCGGCAGCCTTTTCAATCACGGATGAGAAGCGTCGGTCTGCGACAGCGGTGACAGCGGGATTTATGCGGTCAAGGGCATCCATCTCTGCATCCGCACCGTCGACAATCTCCACAGTATCGACAAACCAGGCATTGCCCAGCGCGTCGGGATTCACCATCAGCGAATTGTCAGCTGTGATGAAATATTTGGCGTTGAGCATGTTCAGCACATTGAAATCGGCCTGGCTGACCTCTCCGCCACGGGTGAACGCGCTGAGATGGCGGTCGATGAGGTCTTGATAGCGGGTGAGCTTCGCGGCGTGGTAACCACCGATCATCTTATGATGGAATGACGGTTCTGCGGCATAGAAGCGGGGTATATCCATCACACGGTAGTTCATAGCCGTGTCGGCCAGTATCTGGCGGTCGTTGTCGTTGAGGGGGAAGGGGTCTGTGGCCGACAGTTCGGGGGTACAGAAACTGCCATGGTTAAGGTAACGCTTGTCAACCGAATAGAGGTCGGCAGCCACGAGCAAACCAATCAGCACCGCCCCCTGCCATGCCTTGCATTTCTCCTTGAGACAGAGCCAGAGGATTCCGAAGGTAAGCACCACGAACAGGAGCGAACGGAGGGAGTCGGCAGCCACCATCCCGTAACGTACCTCGGCGACGAAAGAGGCTATCGCCGGGTTGTTGATTGAGAACACCGACGTGGCTTCCGGAGGATAACCGGCCATGCGGAGCTGCTGGCCTATCATATCTGAAATCTGTATGTCGCTCTCGGATATCGCGGGGCCGTAGATAGATGGGAAGAGCCATCCGGCGAGGCAGAGCAGGGCAGTCACGCCTAAGCATACACAGATAGGACGGAAATAGCGGTCGAACGCCTTGGGTGTGGTCAAAAGTTTCTGGAGGGCGAGAATGGCCAGCACCGGCATCGTGAACTCGGCAATCACGAGTATCGACTCGACGGTGCGGAACTTGCTATACATCGGCACATAGTCGATGAACAGGTCTGTCAGCCATTGCATGTTGCGTCCCAGGGCGAGGAATACCGACAGGAGGGTCATCGCCAGCAACGCCCATTTCAGGGGGCCGCGTACTATCACGCATCCCAGGAGGAACAGCACGAATATCACCGCTCCGACATATACCGGCCCGTTGGTACCCTCCGGTTCGCCGAAATACTGCCCTACATAGTCGCTGACATATTGCATTTCGGCCTGGTTGAGCCGGGAAGCCTTCTCCTCGGCCCCGTCAACCTCCATCACAGAGGTGGGCACCATACGGCCCATCTCGGGACGTGCCGACGCGCCACCCTTGATGTTGGGGATAAGTAGCGAGAATGATTCCGAGCGGCCGTAGCTGTACTGGGTGATGTAGTCGCGGTCGAGACCTCCGGTCTTCTGCTCTTCAGCTCCCGCCACTGTAAGTTCGGTATGGCCTCCGCGCATCGACTCCTTGGAGTATTTCCAGGTGTTGTAGAGACTGGGGAGATTTGCTGCCACGGCCAGGACTGCCGCCACGGCCAGCGCCCCTGTCGCCTTGGCGAAGCGGGAATATTTCTTGCGGCGCACGGCGTCAACCGCGTAGCATGCGATGACGGCGAGGATGACGAAGAGGAAATAGTATGTCATCTGGACATGGTTGCTCTGTATCTGCATCATCGCGAACAGAGCCGCCAGTGCGCTTCCGACAAGCCAGCGGCCACGGTAGGCCATCACCACTCCGCCGATGGTCGGCGGGATGTAAGCCAGCGTGACGAATTTCCATATATGGCCTGCCCCGATTATTATTATGAAGTAGGAGGAGAATCCCCAGGCCACCGCCCCTATCAGGGCGTAATACCATCTGACCTTCATCGCCAGCAGCATTATCAGCATGCCGGTCATCATCATGAACAACAGGTTGGAGGGAGATGGGAGTCCCGCGCCGTAGAGGGTGGTTATCCAGCTGAAAAGGGAGTCGGAGGGATATGAGGGGGAAATCTGGAATGTCGGCATTCCAGAGAAAAGGGAGTTGGTCCATCTCGGCTCGTCAGCTCCCGGATTCTCGTCGAGAAACGCCTTCACTTCCTGGCCGATGGCCGCGCCCTGCTGCATGTCATGCTGACGCAACTGGTTCCCCTCCGACGCGTCGGGATGGAAGAAAGCTATCGACAGCAATGCTATAACAGCCAGCGACACGAAAAATCCCCAGACCTGGGGTCTTTTCAGGTAGTCCATCACCGTCTGTGGAACCCTCGCCAGTCTGAGGGTGAGGCCGGTCTTCTCCTTATTTTCCATATATGGTATGTTTTTGTCTCCTAATAATCGGGAGTTTACATTGTTTTTATCCACAAAATTAGTAAATCTGTCCCTTTTTACCAAAATGAACTTTAACAGCCTGAAAGTTATTATATTTGCAGACGCTTTAAAGAATTAGGAATTATGAGAACCCGATTGAAAGGATTGATTCCCGTTGTGGGAGCCGCGATGATATGTCTGACCTCCGCCCAGGAGGCTAAAGCCCAGTTGTGGCAGGCCACCAACCAGTTGCAGAGCCTTATATCCCCGGCTCTCTCAGGGTCAGGAAGATACAAAGGTTCGGTGGAGCTGATGGGTGTGGCCGGCATCGGTTCCTCCAAGCTCAACCATGTCGAGATTTCCACCTCGCAGGGCTACCAGTACACCAGCTGGTTCTATATGGGTGCGGGCCTTGGTGTTGACATCGTGCGCTCGTCGGTCGATGAAGGTCTACCATCAGGCAACGACGACTATGCCCGGGGATGGAGCGGCTGGGGAGATTCCCCGCGTTATGGAAACAAGAAGACGGGCGTCATGATACCGGTGTTCACAGATTTCCGCTTCAATATCCCGACAGGTCAGAGCGCCACCTCCCCGTCGTTGTTCATAGACCTCAGGCTCGGTGCCACCTGGCTGGTCGGCAACCGTTATATCCGCACCGACGACGGCTGGCTCTCAAACAACACCAATTTCTATTTCCGTCCCGCCATCGGTGCGAGGATTCCTGTCAGCAGCAGCAATCCCCGTCAGGCGGTCAACATCGGTGTGTCCTACCTGCTTATCACCTCCGACAACAACTACTGGTATTATGACGACTCGGTGACCCTGAGCGCGATTGGTGCCACTGTCTCGTTTGAATGGTAGCGCGGAGAGAGCCTTTTTTATTTCCTGCCCGATGTGCCGAAGAATTTGCAGCGTGAGCGGGATTTGTGGCGTGCAGGGGGGAGTTTCAGTGAGTTGGTTTCGAGAATCCTGAAAGAGAGGGCCCCGCGACCCATACGGACCGTGGCGGTGTCTCCGACATGAGCTTTGTTATAGACATTTCTGTTGACATATATCTCTTTGCGGGTACCGTCGGGGAGAGTTATGTCGACGTAATACACATAATAAGGTGCGCCACGGGTGTAGACCCTGCGCGATATACGTTTTGTCTGGTAACGCGTCTTGCGTATTTTTTGATTGACAATCACCTTTTCCTCCTGGAATGAGGAAAAATCCGACCCATAATAGTTTCCCATCAGTAACGCGGCGGCTGCCACGATAGTGAACACCACCATATGCAGGGGGAAATTGATGTAGAATTTCCCTGTCCCGGTAAGTTTCTCCCAGCCACGGTGAAGCACTGTGCCTGTGGCGGCTGCGACTATCACGATGATTCCGAAGAAAACCCACCAGTTGAGCATCGTGGTTCCTATCATTCCGGCGATTCCGCCGGCCAGCAATATCAAGAGGGCCACTCCGAATCCCAAAGCAACCCATCTTACCACACTTTTGACTTTCGTATTTGCCATCACGGTTGTGTATTTACGATGCAAAATTACTAATTTTGTATGATTTTACATCCGCGTCATCTTCCGGTTCCCGGTGATGACCGATGGTAAACCATTGCAGAGTATCTTACTATCAATCATTTATCAATACAATGAAAAAGATTTTCCTTTCTATTACCCTTGCGTTGATGGCCATAGTCGGCGCTCAGCAGGTCCAGGCACAGTTCAAGCTCGGAAAAGCGCTTGACGGCGCGAAGAAGGGTGTGCAGGCTCTTACCCTCACAGACGAACAGATGGCTGCATATGTCAAGGAGTCAATCGACTGGATGGACAAACACAATCCTGTCCCCGGCGAGGATGACCCCTATACCCAGCGTCTGCGCCGTCTGACGGCAGGTCTGACCGAAGCCGATGGTATTCCTTTGAATTTCAAGGTTTATGATGTTATTGATGTTAATGCTTTCGCGTGCCCCGACGGCAGTGTGCGCGTGTTCTCATCGCTGATGGATATTATGAGCGATGACGAGCTCCTGGGCATTATCGGTCACGAAATCGGCCATGTGGCCAAACGCCACTCCAAAAAGGCTTTCAAGACCGAACTCCTCACCGGCGCACTCAAGGATGGTATCGCCTCTACCGGCGGCACAGCCCAGGCTCTCAGTGAGTCGGTTCTCGGTGACATGGGTCAGGCTCTTGTCGGTGCGAAGTTCTCACAGAAGCAGGAGAAGGAAGCCGATGACTACGGCTATGAGTTCCTCAAGAGCAATGGCAAGAACCCCTGGGGAATGGTGATGTCTTTCGAGAAATTCCTCGAACTGGAAGGCAACTCCGGAAGCAACAGCAGCTACTACCAGAAGATGTTCTCCTCCCACCCCGAAACCAAAGAACGCATCAAACGCCTCACAGAGCGCGCACAGAAGGATGGCATCGCCCGTCCCGAATAATACCCCGTAACCGGAAACGATAATAATCGGAAATAATATCCTGCAATCGGAAATAACGGGTCAAGCCGAAATCCCGGTGCATAAATTTTGTGGAAAGTGTTAAATTTGC
>OMDV01000260.1_pt1 | contig 13909 bp, 13 predicted proteins | sample 1673671 | NCBI WGS metagenome assembly OMDV01 (sample SAMEA103958118, study PRJEB25191) | human gut metagenome | reverse complement strand
ATTCTGATAAAGTAAGTAAATATCATTGTCCGGAGACGGGGCACACTGCCGCAGAAGCCGCCGCGGCGGTGTACACCGTCTTTTCTTTTTCAGGATGCGCGGCGCCGCGCAGGACAACAGAAAGGAAGTGCCTTATGCCTGCTGAAAAGAAATCCCTCATGACCCGTTTCCTGAACGGCGTCGAAACAGTCGGCAACAAACTGCCCGATCCGGTCACCCTTTTCATTCTCCTCGCTCTGATCACGGTCCTGCTTTCGGCCGTATTCGGTGCGATGGGCGTGGAAGCGGTCCATCCGGGCACGCAGAAAACCATCCGGGTCATCAACCTCTTCTCCCTTGACGGATTCCGTCAGATGTGGAGCAAGGCCGTCTCCAATTTCTCCACCTTTGCCCCGCTCGCCATGGTGCTGGTGTGCGTCATCGGCGCAGGGTGCGCAGAGAAGAGCGGCTTCCTTGCCGCGTTCATGCAGAAAATGCTGGGCAATGCCTCGAAAGCGTTCGTCACCTTCGTCATCATTTTCATCGGCATCAACGGCAACGTGGCGGGCGATGCGGCTTTCGTCGTCCTGCCTCCGGTGGCCGCCGTCATTTTCCTCGGCATGGGCCGCCATCCCCTGCTGGGCATCTTCTGCGCCTATGCGAGCGTCGCAGCGGGCTTCTCCGCCAACCTCCTGCTGGGCATGACGGACTCGCTGGCCTACGGCTTCACCGAAGCGGCGGCCCGCATGATCGATCCGGAATACCTCGCGTCGCCGGCCATCAATTACTATTTCCTCTGCGCGTCCTGCGTGGTCCTCTCAATCGCCGGCACCTACATCACGGAAAAGATCATGGCGCCCCGCTTCGCCGGAGCGGACCTCTCCAAATACGAGCTGGATGAGGATCTCACCCGCCTCACGCCGGAAAAGAACCGCGCCGTCAACAAGGCGCTCCTCGCCGCGCTGGCCACGATCGTCGTCATCGTGCTCCTCTGCATCGGCGACCATCCGGTGCTGGGCGATCCCGAGACCGGCTCCATCATGGCCAACTCCTCGCCGTTCATGCAGGGCATCATCCTCCTCGTGACGATCATTCTCTTCGTCCCGGGCTGCGTCTACGGCTTCGCCGTGGGGAAATATAAAAACGACAAGGACCTCTTCGCCGATATTTCCCTCGCCTTCAAGGACATCTCGTCCTACATCGTCCTGTGCTTCTTCTGCGCCCAGTTCACCAATTATTTCGCCTGGTCCAATCTGGGAGCGATCCTGGCCATCAAGGGCGCGGCGTTCCTCCAGTCCATGAACTTCACCGGCATGCCGCTCATCGTGGGCCTCGTCATCGTCGCGTGCATCGTCAATATCTTCATCGGCTCCGCCTCGGCCAAGTGGGCCATCCTCGCCCCGGTCATGGTGCCCATGATGATGCTCCTCGGCTACGACCCGGCGCTCACCCAGGCAGCGTACCGCATCGGCGACTCCATCACGAATCCGATCTCCCCGCTCTTCACCTATTTCCCCCTCGTGCTGGGCTACGTGAAGCGCTATGAAAAGGACACCGGCTTCGGCACCATCGTCGCCAATATGCTTCCCTATTCCATCACGTTTTTCATCATCTGGGTCTGCCTCCTCGGCATCTGGGTCATCTTCGACCTCCCGCTGGGCCCCGGCGGATACATCCATATGTAATGGCTTCAGGGACGGACCTTCCGTCCCTTTTTTCTTTCACAGAAAGGAGTCTCCATGACTTTCAAAGACGAAGCGGAACAGCTCTCCCCCTACATTCAGGAGATGCGCCGCCATTTTCACCGGCACGGCGAGCTTTCCTTCCAGGAAAAAGCCACCACTGCCCGCATCGCTGAGGAGCTCCGGCCCCTCGGCTACGACATCCAGACCTTCCCCGATTACTGCGGCCTCATCGCCACCCTCCGCGGACCGGCGCCCGGCCGGACCGTCCTGCTCCGCGCCGACATCGACGCGCTGCCCCTGGACGAAAAGACCGGCGCTGATTTTGCCAGCGAAAATCCGGGCGTCATGCACGCCTGCGGCCACGACTGCCACACGGCCATGCTCCTCGGCGCGGCCAAACTCCTCGCCGCCCACCGGGACGAGATCACCGGTACGGTGAAGCTCCTCTTCCAGTCCGCCGAGGAATCGGGCCACGGCATGCAGTACTACCTCGACCACCACTGCACGGACGACGTGGACGCCGCCTTCGGCATCCATATGTCCGCCGACATCCCGAAGGGCACGCTCTCCGTCAATCACGGACCGCTCATGTCCTCCTGCACGGATTTCCGCTGCCTCATCCACGGCACCTCCGCCCACGGCTCCACGCCCCATCTCGGCCATGACGCCATCGTGGCGGCCAGCTCGGTGCTGCTCAATCTGCAGACCCTCGTATCGCGCCTGAACAATCCCCTCCATCCGCTGGTGATGACCATCGGCTTCGTCCGCGGAGGCAAACAGTTCAACATCCTCTGCGACGAGGTCCTCATGGAAGGGACCATCCGCTCCTTTGACCGGGATATGTCCCGCCGGGCGCCGGAGCTCTTCCGGGAGATCGCGGAAAACACGGCCCGCGCCCTCGGATGCCGGGCGGAATTCATCCCCGTCTCCTTCGAGCCGGTCACGGCCAATGAGCATAAGGAGCTCACCGATATGACCCGCCGGGCCGTGGTCGACCTCTTCGGCGAAGAAGCACTGGCCACCGATCCCCGCTCCATGGCGTCGGAGGATTTCTCCCTCCTTATGGAACGGGTCCCCTCGGTCTTCGCCAAGGTGGGCGCCCGCGATGAAGCGGCAGGCATGACCTATCCGCTCCACTCCGACCATTTCTGCCCGGACGACCGCTACCTCTGGCAGGGCGCGGCGCTCCATGCCCGGTTTTCGCTGGATTTTCTCAGCGGGAAAGGAGATCTCTGATGGACTGCAAAGCACTGGCACTTCAGGAAAAAGACTATATCATCGGCCTCCGCCGCTGGTTCCATGCGCACCCTGAGCTGGGCACGGAGGAGATCCGCACCACGGAGCGCATCGCAGAGGAGCTCCGCGCCGCCGGCGTGGAGGTGGAGACCTTCCCGGACATCACCGGCTGCATCGGCACCCTCCGCGGCGAAAAGCCCGGCCCGACGGTCATGCTCCGCGCAGACATCGATGCCCTCCCCATTCAGGAGGCCGCCTCTGGCAAGCCCTACTGCTCCCAGAATCCGGGCGTCATGCACGCCTGCGGCCATGACTGCCACGCGGCCATGCTCCTCGGCGCGGCAAAGCTCCTCGCCGCCCATAAGGACGAGATCGCCGGCACCGTAAAATTCCTCTTCCAGATGGCCGAGGAAATCGGCACGGAATCCCGCCACTACGTGGAAAAGGGCTGCCTCAACGGCGTGGACGCCATCTACGGCATGCACGTGTGGTCCCTCCTGCCTGCCGGGACCTTCAATCTGGAGGACGGCCCGCGCATGGCCTGCAGCGACCGCTTCACCATCCGCATCCACGGGCAGGCCGCCCACGGCAGTGCCCCCCATCAGGGCCATGATGCTGTCGTCGCCGCCGCCGGCATCGTGATGGCGCTCCAGACGCTCGTCTCCCGCGTGAACGATCCGCAGAATACGTTCGTCCTCACCACGGGCATCATGAACGGCGGCACCCGGGACAACATCATCGCCGCCGAAGCAGAGCTCATCGGCACCACCCGCACCTTCGACAAGGCCTTCCGCAGAACCATTCCGGAGCTCATTCGCCGCACCGCGGAAGCCGCGGCCGAAGCATACGGCTGCACCGCCGACTGCACCTATTTCTTCGGACCGGCGCCGCTCATCAATGACCATCCCGGGCTGAACGACATCGCCCGCCATGCCGCGGAATCCATTCTCGGACCAGATTCGCTGGTCCCCATGGAACGCCAGATGGGCGCCGAGGATTTCTCCGTCTACATGGACGGCACCCCCGGCCTGTACGGCTTCCTCGGCTGCCGCAATGAGGAAAAGGGCATCACCTCGCCCCACCACTCCGACACCTTCGACGTGGACGAGGATGTGCTTCCCCTCGGCACCGCCATCTATATGCAGTTCGCCCTGGATTTCCTGAACCGGAAATAAGCGCACACAAAAAGCCGCATCCCTTATGAAGGATGCGGCTTTTTTTCATGCCGTCATACAGGAGCATCCACCGGATAGCCGTTCAGCCGGTTGGCCGTGCGGCGCAGCAGACGGAACTGTCCTTCCGCCGCCAGGAGCTCCTCCATGGAATCCATGTGAATGAGATTCTGGCAGATCTCCACCGCCTGAAGAAACAGAAATACATTGGAATCGCCCACTGCCGTCTCCGGATTGATATGTTCCTTTTCAAAATAATCGAGGAACCGCACCAGAATGCCTGCATAGCCCTCCAGCAGCACTTCCCTCCGGATACTGATTTCTTTGCACCGGTCCATTCCATCACCTCGGTCTTCGGATATACCCATTTCTGCGGCCTCCGCCGAAAAGATCCGGGTGAAATCCGCATAAAATTACTTTTTCTATTATAATCCATCTTCACCGATTCATAAAAGGAATGAATGCATTTTGCATACACAGAGAATTTCCGCTGCCAAACTCATAGCCGGCTGTCGTCCTCCTCCAGTGTGAACCGCCACGCGCAGTGGCAGGTCCGGTCCGTGATCTCCGGGTAGCACGAGAGGCACTCGCAGCGGATGCGCGGATCGATCGCCCGGGCAAAGCCGCCGTACTCCACGAGCCCCACCGACCGGCACGGATGAAGCGGCATGCCCTTCGACTGGCGGGCGTGCTGCACCCGGCAGGTGAGCGTCCGGTAAATGAGCGTCCCGTCCTCCCAGAGGATCTCGTCCTCATTGATATTCGCGTAGAGGCGGAACCGGAGCGCCTCCGCCAGTCCTTCCAGCCCCGGCCGCTCCGGAAGCCCGAGGAATTTCCGGATCTTCTGTGCCTCGATAACGGTGAAGCGCTTCCAGATGGCCACGTCGTGCCTCATGGCCGCCTCCATGCCGAGCTCCTTTTCCACCGACTGGAACCACACGCCGTCCATGGCGAGCCAGTCCTTTGCATAGATCTCCAGCAGCTCGATGAGCTTTTCCTTCGGCAGTGCTGCCAGCCGTTCCCTCCGGTCCATCGGTTTCCCTCCCTTTCCTGCACACCGTTTTTTCTTTCATTATAGCAAAAGAAAAACGCGTCCCGAAACGAACGCGTTCCCTCGGCCACAGCCGTGCTCAGTCCAGCGCAAAGACCGCATAGGGCATGCGCGGGTCCGTCTCCACCGGCGGCGTCTCCGCCACATGGCACTCTCCATCAAAGACCATCATCTGCCGGTCCTCCGCGGTGAACCGCGGCCACACCGGAAGCCCCGGCGCTTCCGGTCTCCCGGTCTTCATGAAGGAGCTGAAGGCGCTCCGCATCGTCCGTCCCAGCGCCTCATGAGCCGGCGAGCGGTCCATGTCCCGGATGACGAGGCCCATCCCCATGAGGAACTGGGTCTCCGACGCGTGGCACGCCCGGAAGGCCTGCCGGTCCCAGTCAAGACGGTATAGATAGACCGGATGACCCGCCGCAGCCGCGGCTTCCGCCATGCCCACCGTGCCCGCCCGGTACACGTATTCCGTGAGGAAATGCACCAGCCGTTTATGCCAGGAGTCATCCCGGGGCAGCTTCGCCGCCGCATCGAGCACCACCGGCGCCCGATTGCCTAAGAGGCGCACTGCCAGCGCTTCATCCAGCTCATGCACGCCGTACACGTGCCAGTACAGCTCCATTTCATCCCGGTTCGTGCCGAGGAGCAGCTCGTATGTGCGGCCCGTACTGCTCCGCAGCAGCGCCTGCGCCTCATCGCCGGCAAAGGTCACGCCGTCAAAGACCGGCCCCACGGCGTGCAGATTGAGCCCCGTGAAGAGCGGCGTCTGCGCCCGGAGGATCTGCTGCCACGGCAGGGTGAGCAGCTCCGCGGCCCGGTCCTTCGTGAGTCCCGCTTCCGCAAAGAACTGTTCTGCCACGCTCTGCGCCGTATGGCGGTCCCGGATGCACTGCACCGCGCCGCTGCACAGCACTGCCCGGCGGAAGAGGCCGTCCGAGTCCGCCGCGATCGTGAGCGCGCCGCAGAGCTTGGCGCCGGCGCTCTGCCCCATGATAGTCACATGGTCCGGGTCGCCGCCAAAGGCACTGATATTGTCCCGCACCCACCGGAGCGCCTGTATGATATCGAGGAGCCCGCTGTTGCCGGACTGGCGGTAGCTGTCGCCGAGCCAGCGGGACACATCGAGAAATCCCAGCGCGCCCAGCCGGTAATTGCAGCTCACTACCACGAAGCCCTCCGCCGTGAACTGCTCCGGCCGGATGCCCAGCAGCCCCGAGCCCTTCTGAAAAGCACCGCCGTGGATCCAGAACAGCACCGGTGCATGGCGGCATGCCTTCGGCGCTGTCACATTGAGATACAGGCAGTCCTCGTCCATCGTCTCATTTTTCGTGAGATGGGCCAGCCCGGGCACGGCGGTCTGCGGCGCCGCATGGCCCGGCCGGCGGCAGTCCCGCACGCCCTCCCAGCAGGGAAGCGGCTCCGTCGGACGGAACCGGAGCGTCCCCACCGGCGGCACTGCATAGGGAATGCCCAGAAACTGTACGACAGACCCCTTCTCCCGTCCTTCCAGCTTTCCGCACGGCGCATCCACTATCATAAGTCCGTCTCCTTTCTTTTCTACCGGCGCATCATCGCCGCTATCCCAGCAAAAAGACAGCCCGTCAGACAGGCTGTCTCTTTTTATTTTTCCTTTTTCATGGCTTCCAGACGGTCCAGAATGATTTCCAGCGTATGCCAGCCGAGGACCGCGCATTTCACGCGCACCGGAAGCTTGGAGATATCCTTCAGCGACACCGCTGCCTCCAGCTCCTCCAGCTGTGCTTCATCCGTCACCTTGCCGCGGATCATATCGAGGAAGAGATGGACCAGACGAAGCGCCTCATCGACGGAACGCCCCTGAAGCAGCTCCGCCATCATCGCCGTCGAGGCCTGGCTGATGGCGCATCCGCTGCCCGTATAGGCCAGATCGTCGATGACGCCGTCCTTCACCTTCACTTCCAGCGTGATGTCGTCGCCGCAGTTCGGATTGTGGCCGTGCTCCGACAGGGTGGGATCGTCGATCTTCCGTTTGTTCGTCGTATCCCTGTTATATTCCAGAATCAGATCTGTATACAGCTGCTGTAATTCCATCAGTCACCATACCCCATCATCGGGCGGACGCCCTTCAATTTTTCGAGGAAATAGTCCACTTCCTCTTCGGTATTGTAGAAATAGAAGCTGGCCCGGCAGCTCGCATTGATGCCCAGATACCGGTGGAGCGGCTCCGCGCAGTGATGACCCGTGCGGATGCAGATGCCCTCTGCAGAAAGGATCTGCGCCACGTCATGGGGATGAACATCCTCTACGGTGAAGGCCACCAGCCCTTCCTTCTCCGCCGGGTCCTTCGGCCCGATGATCCGGATGTGGGGGATCTGCTGCATCCCTTCCAGCGTGCGGCGCACCAGCTTCTGCTCCTGCTCGCGGATGGCGTCGAAGCCGATGGCCTCCACATAGCGGATGGCCGCCTCCAGAGACACGGCGCCCTCCACGTACTGGGTGCCCGCCTCAAATTTGGCCGGCAGCTCTGCAAAGCGAGTTTCCTGCTCCTCCACGAGGTCGATCATATCGCCCCCCAGCAGGAACGGCTCCATGTCGTTCAGCAGCTCTTCCTTACCGTACAGCACGCCGATGCCGTCGGCGGCGCACATCTTGTGCCCGGAAAAGGCAAAAAAATCGCAGTCCAGATCCTGCACGTCCACCTTCCGGTGAGGCGCGCTCTGCGCCCCGTCGAGAACGACCACGGCGCCGTGGGCATGGGCCCGCTCGATGAGCGGCTTCGGATCAAAATGGATGCCCAGCACGTTTGACACCTCCGCAAAAGCGAAGATCTTCACCGCCGGATCGTCGATCTTTTTCAAATCCTCCGGCAGGAAATGGCCGGTCTCTTTGTCCACGTAGATATATTCCAGCGCCGCGCCCGTCTTACGGGCCACGCGCTGCCACGTCACCAGATCGGAATGATGCTCTGCGATGGTGATGAGGATCTTATCACCCTGCTTCAGATGGGTCTCCCCGTAGGAGCGGGCCACCAGATTGAGGCTTTCCGTGGTGTTCCGGGTATAGATGATCTCCCGGGTGCTCCGCGCATTGAGGAAGCGGCGCACCGTTTCCTTCGAACCGTCGTAGGCCTCCGAGGCGGCGATGGCAAAGATGTGCGCCCCTCTGTGGGGATTGCCGTTGCTGTGCGTGCTGTATTCAAAGGCCGCCTGCAGGACCGGCAGCGGCTTCTGCGTGGTGGCGGCATTGTCGAAATACACCACGTCGCGGCCGGCGCACTGCGTTTTCAGAATGGGAAAATCATTCCGGATGGCTTCGAGATTCATGCCTCTCCTCCTTCTGCGTCCAGACGGGCCCTCACGCCGGCGAGCACGCCGTCCCGGAGGCTCTCGTCGAGCCGGTCGATCAGCGGCCGGAGCAGGGATTCCACCACGATGCGCCGCGCCTCCTCCTTCGTGAGCCCGCGGCTCATGAGGTAGTACAGAGTCTGCTCATCGATCTGTCCCGCGCTGGATGCATGATTGCCTGCCACGTTGTCCTCCGTGCAGAGGAGCAGCGGCAGGGAAATATTTTTGGTTTTCGGGTCGAGCTGGATGGCGTAGTCGCCTTCATTGCCCGTGGCGCCCGAGCAGCCCCGCTTGAAATCAATGGTGCTGCGGAATACTTTTTTTGCCTCGCCGGCCAGCGCGCCCTTGACCTCCACATCGCTGTCGGTCTCTTCCCCCAGATGGTCGATGTGGTAGAACAGGTCGAGGTGCTGCCGGCCGCCGGCGGTATAGACGCCGTATTCGTGAAGGGAGGATTTTTTCCCTTCCAGATAGCCCCGGCTGTGGGTGATCACCGTACAGCCGCCGAGATCGGCGGAAACGAACTCCGCCTGCGCGCCCTCGCCGGTCTCAATGAGCCGCTGCATGCAGAGCAGCTTGCCCCCGAGGCCTTCCTCGGCGGAGGAGACATGGAGCACCGCTCCGTCCTCCAGCTCATAGGCCGCGGCCACGGCGCACACGCCGTCCTCGCCGCCGCCCTTCCACTGCCAGACGAGCCGCAGCTCCGCTCCTTTTTCCACATGGAATACATAGGTCCCCGCAAAATCCGGAGCCGCCTCATCCATGGCGATCTCCGCGCGGAGCACCGCCCGGGTGCCCGCGGGGATGCGCACCGTCCGACACTCACCGAAAGAGGCCGCCTCTTTCCAGGCCTCCGATGCGCCTTCAAAACGGGCGGGCAGCACAGCGCCCTCCGTCATATAGGTGATGTCCGACCAGACCGCCTTTGCCGGGCGTTCTGCTTTTCGGAACGGCAGGTCGCTGTCGTTCGTCTTCAGATACCGCCAGGTGGGCGACGGCAGCCGGTTTACTTTTTCCAGATCCATGACTGCCTCCTTATCCGATCGAGCCTTCAAATTCCAGATCAATGAGCCGGTTCATTTCCACGGCGTATTCCAGCGGAAGCGCCTTGGAGATCGGCTCTGCAAAGCCACGCACCAGCATGGCCTTCGCCTCTTCTTCGCTGAGGCCGCGGCTCATGAGATAATAAATGTCCTCATCGGGGATGCGTCCGATCTTGGCTTCATGGCCCAGATCGATATTGTCATTCTCGATGATGATGTCCGGGATCGTATCCGAACGGGATTCATTGTCCAGCATGAGGGACTCACAGCTGATGGCGCCCTTCGCACCGGCCGCCTTCGGGCCGATGTGCACCACGCCGCGGTAGATCGCCGCGCCGCCGCCCTTGGAAATGGACTTGGAGTGGATGGAGACATGGGTATCCCGCCCCCAGCATTCCACCTTCGAACCCGTGTCGAGGAACTGGCCCTTCCCGGCGAAGGTGATGCCCGTGAAATCACAGGTGGAGCGGTCGCCCTTCAGCACCGTATCCGGATAGAGGCAGGACGTGTGTGAGCCGAAAGAGCCGCTCACCCAGATCATGTGGCCGTCCTCTTCCACGAGGGCCCGCTTCGTATTCAGGTTGTACATATTTTTCGACCAGTTCTCAATGGTGGAGTAGCGGAGCGTTGCGCCCTTCTTCACGAAGAGCTCCACCGCCCCCGCATGGAGATTGGCCACGTTGTACCGCGGCGCGGAGCACCCTTCGATGAAGTGGCAGTTCGCCCCCTCCTCCACGATGATGAGCGTATGCTCGAACTGGCCCGCGCCCGGCGCATTCAGCCGGAAATAGCTCTGGAGCGGCATTTTCACGTCCACGCCTTTCGGCACATACACGAAGGAGCCGCCGGACCATACCGCATAGTGCAGGGCCGCAAATTTATGATAATTCGGCGCAATGAGCCGTCCGAAATAGGGCTTCACCAGCTCCGGATACTGTTTGACCGCCGTCTCGAAATCCACGTAGATGACGCCCTGCTTTTCCATTTCCTCCTGGACATTGTGGTACACCACTTCCGAGTCATACTGGGCGCCCACGCCGGCCAGCGATTTCTTTTCCGCCTCCGGGATGCCCAGCCGGTCGAAGGTGTCCCGGATATTTTCCGGCAGGTCCTCCCACCGCGCCTTCATGTCCGTCTTCGGGCGGACGTAGGTATCGATATGAGTCATATCCAGCTCGGAAATATCGGGCATCCACGGCGCGATATCCATCTGCTGATAGAGGCGGAGCGCCGCCAGACGCTTCTCCAGCATCCAGTCCGGCTCCTCCTTCTGGGCGGAAATCTCACGGACGATCTCCTCCGTGAGGCCGCTTTCCGTCTTGTAGGCATACTCGACGGCATCCTTCACATCGTAGATGCTCCGGGCCACGTCGTCGATTCTGCTTTTCTTCCGTTCTTCCGCCATCGGTCAGGCCTCCCCGGCGGCATTCCGGTACGCGTCAAACCCGTTGGCTTCCACCTCGTCCGCCAGTTCCGGGCCGCCTTCCTTCACGATCCGTCCGCCGATCAGGATGTGCACATGGTCCGGACGGATATAACGGATGAGCTGATTCAGATGGGTGATGAGCAGCAGCGCATTCCCTTCATTGTGGAATTCGGAAATGTTCTTCGCCACCGTGCGCACCGCATCCACATCGAGGCCGGAGTCGGTCTCGTCCAGCATGGCCAGCTTCGGGTCGAGCACCCGCATCTGGAGGATCTCGTTCTTCTTCCGTTCGCCTCCGGAAAAGCCCTCATTCAGATAGCGCGACGCATAGGACGGATCCATATCGAGCGCCTCCATGCGCGTTTTCAGCAGGCGCTTAAAAGGGAAGAGCCGCTGCTGCTGCCCGGAGACGGCCGTCTTGGCCGTGCGGATGAAGTTTTCCACAGAAATGCCCGCCACGGAGATGGGGGACTGGAAGGAAAGGAAAATGCCCAGCCGCGCCCGCTTGTCCACGGAGAGGTCCGTAATGTCCTCACCGTTGAAATAGATGCGGCCTTCTGTCACCGTATACGCCGGATTGCCCATCACTGCATGAAGCAGCGTCGATTTTCCCGCGCCGTTGACTCCCATGATGACGTGCGCCTCACCGGTGCGCACCGTGAGATCGACCCCGTGCAGGAGTTCCCTGCCGCCTGCGGAGACGTGCAGATTTTCAATACGAAGCAATTCGTTCATTATGTCACCTCAAAAGGGAATGATGTAAAATATCTAACTCTTTCCATATTGTACCGTATATGGCAATGCCTGTAAATAAAAGAGATTCATTCTCAAATACGCGTTTCCGCAATGAAAAAGCAGGCCGAAGCCTGCCTTTTCTGACTGCTTTATTTTCCGCTGCCGAACCATTCCGCATAGAGGGAATCGTAGGTGCCGTCCTCACGGAGCGATTTCAGCGCCGCATTGATCTCCTTCTGCAGCTCTGTATTGCCCTTCTTCACGGCGATGACCAGTCCCTTTTCGGAGAGCTTCGGCTCGCCGGCCAGCTTGAGCCCGCTGTCATGCTTGGCGTAGTACATCGCCACCGGCGTATCGAGCACGGCCGCCTCGACGGTGCCGTCCTTCAGGGCCTTGATGACGTTTTCCTTCTGGTCAAAGGACTGCACGCGCTCCGCGCCGACATCGACGGAGATCTCCGTATGTCTCGTTCCGGCCTGCGTGCCCACGACCTTGCCTTTCAGGTCCTCCCAGCCGCTGACCGCCGCGTCATCCGCCCGGGCCAGGATGGAATAGCCGGCCTTATCGAAATAGGGATCGCTGAAGGTGAGATCCTTTGCCCGCGCATCGGTGCCTTCCATGCCGGAGATGACCGCATCCACCTTATTGTCCTTCACCGCAGCGATGAGATCGCTGAAGGTGATGTTTTCCACTTCCACCTTCGCGCCCATGCGGTCTGCCACCGCTTCGATGAGCTGCATATCAAAGCCCGTGGGCTTGCCGTTTTCCTCAAATTCAAAGGGCGGATAATTCAGATCCGAGCCGACGCGGAGCACCTTCTCCTTGTGATTCTGCTCCGTTGCGCTGGAATAGGAACCGGTAAGGCTGCTGCATCCGCTCATGAACACCGCCGCGCACACGCACGCCGCGGCCGCTGCCAGCCATCTTGCCTTTTTCATCATATGCCTCCATTCTGCCGCGCCGGGCGGCACCCTGTATCAGCCTCATTATACAGAAGGGCCGGCCGCTCCGCCCCATAGAAAATCCCTATGGAACGGCAGGCCCGGAACGGCTCTGTCTATACACAAAAAGACGCCGCACGGAGCGGCGCCTCTTTCCCATCGTCTGTTATTTGCCGGATGCGCCGAACCATTTTTCATAAATCTGATCGTACGTACCGTTTTCCTTCAGCTCCTTCAGAGCCTGATTCACTTTCTGCTGCAGTTCCTTATTGTCCTTCTTCATGGCGAAGGCAAAGCCCACCGATTCCTTCGGCGTGCCGACGATCTTCATGTCCTTGTCCGCGCCCTGCTTCAGGTAGTACATGCCCACCGGCGCATCGATGACGATGGCATCCACCGTCTTGGCCCGCAGTTCCATGAAGGCCTGCGAGTTGGAGTCGAACTGCTTCACCTGACCGGCACCGGCTTCCTTCGCGAAATCCACCTGCTTCGTGCCGACCTGGCCGCCCACGACCTTGCCCTTCAGATCCGCCCAGTCATGGATCTGGTCATTGTCCTTGAGAACGATGATGACCTTGCCGGACTGGTCGAAATAAATGTCGCTGAAGGCCACCTGCTTCTCCCGTTCGGGCGTCACGTCCATGCCGGAGGCCACCAGATCAATCTGTCCGCTCTGGATGGCCGGGATCAGCGCATCGAAGCCCATGCTCTTGAATTCCATCTTGCCGCCCATCTGCTTCACCACCGCATCGGCCAGATCGATGTCAAAGCCCACATATTTGTCGTCCTGGGTGAATTCGAACGGCGGATAGGTCGTTTCCGCGCCGACGCGGATGATGCCGTCCGCCGCCGCAGAGGAACCGGAGCCGGATGAGCCGCCGCATCCGGTGAGCGCCACGGCCGCAGCCAGTACACCCGCAGCAGCGAGGATTTTCCATTTCTTTCCGAACATGTGATGTTTCCTCCTCTTTTACATAAATATTTATAAATTTATATACTTATATTTTTCTATTTCTTATACTATCAGGGAAGACAGGTGCCGTCAACCCGGACGGAGCGGCCTGCGTCTCCCCTCGCGGCGCGGCGGAAATCAGCGAAAACCGATGGTCTCCGCAACAAATCCGAAGGGAACGCCCCGAAAGCGGAAAAAGTGCCGTTTTCTCCCGCCGCACGGGCGCCGCGCGCGTTGACCCTCCTATAAGATAATGATATATTTTATATGTGATTTTTACAGAACAGACAGGGATACGATATGGAACTGATAACTGACTTTCTTGCAGAGTGGGGCTATCTCGCTCTTTTTGTGACCATGGTGCTGGAA
>OMDV01000258.1_pt1 | contig 13980 bp, 15 predicted proteins | sample 1673671 | NCBI WGS metagenome assembly OMDV01 (sample SAMEA103958118, study PRJEB25191) | human gut metagenome | reverse complement strand
GGGAAACTTTCCCTGACTGCCAAGGCCTCTCCTACTAGGAGAGGTGGCAATGCGTTAGCATTGACGGAGAGGTTGTACGGAGCAGGGCCTTTCCACTACAGCTCACTGAACGCCTTCAAGATCCGCAGCCCCGTCTCCCCGCTCTTTTCGGGGTGGAACTGGGTGCCGTACACCCTGCCCGCCCTGACCACGCCGGTCACGGGGATGGAGTAATCGCTGACAGCAAGTGTACTCTCGGTACAATTTTTGCCGTAGTAGCTGTGGACGTAATAGACATACTCACCCTCACGGATGTATCGGAAAAGCGGGTCATCCCGTACGATGTGCAGGGCGTTCCAGCCGATCTGCGGCACCTTGAGGGTTTTGTCTTTCAGGTCAGGCTCCAGCGGGCAGACCTCGCCTTTGACAAAGCCCAGGCCCCCATGCTCACCGTACTCATAGCTTTTTTCAAAGAGCAGCTGCATTCCCAGGCAGATGCCCAGCAGGGGCTTTTGCGCCGCCTGCTCCCGGATGACCGGCACCAGACCGGTAGCCGAGAGCTTGTCCATGGCATCGCCAAAGGCCCCCACCCCCGGCAGGATGAGCCGGTCAGCCTTGCGGATGGTCTGTGCATCGGCGGTCACAACGGCCTCCAGCCCCAGATGCGTCAGGCTGGAGCGCAGGCTGAACAGGTTGCCCACGCCGTAATCGATGATCGCGATCATACCAGCAGTCCTTTCGTGGAGGGGATCTCGTCCCGGTGGGCGGCATCAATGGCGACTGCCGCAGCCAGCGCGTGGCCTGCCCCCTTGAAGCAGGCTTCGAGAATGTGGTGGGTATTTTCCCCTGCAAATTGTACAAAGTGGAGCGTAGCGGGCACATTGCGGGCAAAGCCCAGCCAGAACTCCGAGGCGCATTCCACATCGAAATCGCCCACCTTTTCGGTCTTGCAGTGGACATCCCAGTTCAGGGTGCACCGGCCCGAAAGGTCTACCGCGCAGAGCACCAGCGCCTCATCCATGGGCAGGTAGAAGCTGCCATACCGCTGGATGCCCCGCATCTCGCCCAGCGCCCGGGCAAAGGCCTGCCCCAGTGCAATGCCGATATCCTCAGCCGTGTGGTGGTAATCCACCTCCACATCCCCGTGGCAGGTGAGCACCAGGTCAAACCGGCCATGGCGGGCAAACAGTTCCAGCATGTGGTTCAGGAACCCACAGCCGGTGTCCACCTCATAGCGGCCTGCACCGTCCAGATTCAGGGTCAGCTCGATCTGGGTCTCGTTGGTGTTGCGTTCCAGTGTCACTTCCCGCATGGGTCATTCCTCCATTATTTTGTCAAGGGTGTTCAGGAAGATCTGCATCTGCTCCGGCGTGCCGATCGTGATGCGCAGCCAGTTTTCAATGCGTGGGGCATCAAAGTGGCGCACCAGAACGCCCTTTTCCTTCAACTTCCGGTACAATTCGCCGCCGTTTTTCTTTTGTGTAGAGGCAAACAGGAAGTTGGAGCGGCTGTCCAGCACCGCAAAGCCCCGGGCTTCCAGCTGCTGTTTTGTCCATGTGCGGGTGTCCACGATGGCGGCACGGGTCTTTTCAAAATAAACGGTATCTTCCAGCGCGGCCTGCCCTGCTTTCAAGGTCAGGCGGTTGATGTTATAGGGGTTCAGGCTGAACTTGACCCGGTTCAGGTCCGCGATGAGGCTGGCGCTGCCCATGGCAAGGCCCAGCCGCGCACCGGCCAGCTGGCGGGATTTCGAGAAGGTCTGCACCACCAGCAGGTTGTCGTACCGGTCAATGAGCGGCACGCAGCTCTCGCCGCCAAAGTCCACATAGGCCTCATCCACAATGACCACATTGTCAGGGTTCGCTTTCAGGATGCCCTCGATGGCACTGCGGGGCAGGGCCAAGCCGGTGGGGGCGTTGGGGTTTGCGATGACGATGGTCTCGTTCAGGCCGTAGTAATCGGCGGGGTCAAGAGTGAAATCCTCCTTCAGCGGGATGATATGGCTGGGGATGTGCATCAGCCCGCACCAGACGCTGTAACAGCCATAGGTGATGTCGGCATAGGCCAGCGGGTGGGTCTCGTCGCAGAAGGCCCGCAGGGCGAAGAAGAGGTTCTCGTCACTGCCGTTGCCGGGCATGATCTGATCCGGCTGCAGGCCAAAGTGCACCGCCGCCGTTTTCAGCAGGTCGGTGCAGGCGGGGTCGGAGTAGAGACGGAGCTTTTCCACCTCGTGCTCGCTCACCGCCGCCACCACCGCCGGGCTGGGCAGATAGGGGCTTTCGTTGGTGTTCAGCTTGATGTATTGCTGGTCCTGCGGCTGCTCCCCCGGGGTGTAGGGGGTGAGAGATTCCAATTTGGGCGATAGATAACGGTTCATAAATACAGCCCTCCGTATTTGCAAAAAACTTTCCCGCTATGCCAATGGCTCCCCTACTAGGGGAGCTGGCACGCGAAGCGTGACTGAGAGGTTTAATCCGTCTCTTCATATCTTATCGTCACACTCTTCGCATGGGCGTGCAGGCCCTCGCGCTCGGCAAAATCGGCGATGCGGGGTGCCACCTCGCCCAGCGCCTCGCGGGTGTAATAGAGGAAGCTGGACTTCTTCACAAAGTCGTCCACACCCAGCGGGCTGGAGAAGCGGGCCGTACCGCTGGTGGGCAGGGTGTGGTTGGGGCCTGCAAAGTAATCGCCCAGGGCCTCGGGCACATTGCGGCCCAGGAAGATGCTGCCCGCGTTTTTGATCTCGTTCAGCACCCCGAAGGGGTCCTCCACGCAGACCTCCAGATGCTCCGGCGCAATGATGTTGCATGCCTCAATGGCCTTGTGCAGGTCGGTGCAGACGATGATCTTCCCGTTGTCGTCCACGCTGGCGCGGGCAATGGCGGCACGGGGCAGCTGGGGGATCTGCACCTCCAGCTCTGCCTGCACGGCCCTGGCCAGCGCCGGACTGTCGGTGACAAGAACAGGGCTGGCCAGCTTGTCGTGCTCGGCCTGGCTCAGCAGGTCTGCCGCCACCCAGGCGGGGTTGCAGCCGCCGTCGGCCAGCACCAGGATCTCGCTGGGGCCGGCGATCATATCAATGCCCACCTTGCCGAACACCTTCCGCTTGGCGGTAGCAACGTAGATGTTGCCGGGGCCGACGATCTTGTCCACCGCCGGGATGCTCTGGGTGCCGTAGGCCAGCGCGGCCACGGCCTGTGCACCGCCGGTCTTGAAGATCTTGGTCACACCGGCGGTGGCGGCGGCGGCAAGGATGACCGGATTCACCCGACCGTCCTTTCCGGCGGGGGTGGTCATCACGATCTCTGACACGCCCGCGACCTTGGCCGGGATGACATCCATCAGCACGGTAGAGGGATAGGCCGCCGTGCCGCCGGGCACATATACGCCCGCCTTCTCAATGGGGGTATATTTCTGGCCCAGCACGATGCCGGGCTTCTCGTTGATCACAAAGTTCTTGTGCACCTGCTGGCGGTGGAAGCTCTCAATGTTGGCGGCAGCCTCCCGCAGGGTCTCAAGGAAATAGGGGTCCATATTGGCAAAGGCCTCGTCGATCTCCGCCTGCGTCACCTGCAGGTCGTCGATCTTTGCCCCGTCAAATTTCAGCGCGTACTCCTTCAGCGCCTCATCTCCCCGGGCGCGGACCTCGGCAATGATGCCGTCCACCACATCCTCCACGTTTTTCTCCGCGCGGATGTCCCGGTTCAGGATCTCCTCGGGCCTGAGCTCATCAAAATTATACAGCTTGATCATTTTGTTTCCTCCTGCAAGGTCTTGCGCAGTGCTTCCAGCATGGCATCCATCTCGTTGTGCTTGAACTGGTAGCTGGCCTTATTGGCAATGAACCGGGCCGAGATGGGCATGAACTCGGTGACTACCCGCAGACCGTTCTCCCGCAGGGTGGTGCCGGTCTCCACGATATCCACAATGACATCGGAAAGGCCCAGAATGGGGGCCAGCTCAATGGAGCCGTTCAGCTTGATGATATCGATATCCCGCCCGATGGATGCATAGTAGCTCTTTGCAATGTTGACGAATTTGGTCGCCACCCGCACCGGGCGGCTGGGATCATCCTTGTAATCCGCCGGGGCAGCCACGCACATCCGGCACCTGCCAAGGCCGGTATCCAGCAGCTCGTAGACATCGGCAGAGGCTTCGGTGAGGATATCCTTACCCACGATGCCCACATCTGCCGCGCCGTGCTCAACGTAGATGGCCACATCGCTGGGCTTGACAAGGAAGTAGCGGATGCCCGCCGCAGGGTTCTCCACCACCAGCTTTCGGGTGGCGTTGTAGTCCTCGGTGCAGCCGTAGCCGATACGGGCCAGCAGGTCATACATCCTGTCGCCCAAACGGCCCTTGGGCAGGGCCACATTCAGCATGACCCGGCCCGCGCTGTTCCTCTGCACCGGCGGGGTGGGGGCGCTCAGGCGGTCCAGCTCGTCCAGATAGACCGCAAAGCCGATGGCCCCGGCCCCGGGGGTGAACTTCTGCATCAGCAGGTCGTAGCGGCCGCCCTTGAGCAGGGGCCGCGGCAGGCCCTGCAGATAGCCCTGAAAGACCAGCCCGTTGTAGTATTCCATCTCACCGGCAAGGCTCAGGTCAAGGCGGACCGCCCCGCCGGAGGCCTCCAGCGTTTTGGCCAGTGCTCGCAGCTCGGCGGCGGCGGCGCGCATCCGGTCGTTGCGGCAGGCGCTCTCTGCCTTTGCCAGCGTCTCCTCGCAGCTGCCGGAAAGCTCCAGCAGGCCGGTCAGGGCATCGGCCCCGGCGGCATCCAGCCCGGCGGCCTGCGCGGCGCAGCGCAGCTCGTGCGCATTCTTTTCCCGCAGCTTTTCCAGCAGGCCGGGGCGGGCATTCTCCGGCACGCCCAGTGCATCGAACAGGCCGAACAGATAGCCCATGTGGCTGACTTCCAGCACCCACGCGGCCCCCAGCTGGGCCAGGCTCTGCGCTGCCAGCCGGACCGCCTGCTGCACCTGTGCTTCCCCCACCGCGCCCAGCATCTCAAGGCCCATCTGGGAGATCTCCTGGAAGGTGTGGCTCTCTGCCGAGGGGCGGTAGACGTTCTCATGGTAGTAATACCGCAGGGTCTCGCCGGGGGCGGGCTGGGCCGTCTTGGCAATGGACAGGGTCACGTCCGGCTTGAGCGCCAGCAGACGGCCATCCAGGTCGGTGAAGGTGATGACCTGCTCCGAAGACAAAAAGCTCCGGTTCTCCTGATAAAGCCCGTACTCCTCAAAGCGACCCATGTGATATTTGCGGCAGCCCGCCGCCTCATACAGCGCCCGCAGCGCAAAGGAGGCCCGCTCCTTGGGCTGCAAACTGTCCAGACTGAATTCCATCTCGATCTCCTCGTTCCCTCTCTGCGTATTTCCCACTTCTTTTGTCTATTTTACTTTATCAAGATAAAGTTGTAAAGTATGAAAGTGACAGCTTTTCAGCCCTATCTTACCGTTTTTCTGTGCGTTTGTACAGAAAGGCGAAATCATTTCACCCCAGCGCCAAAACAGATGATGGAGGGCGAAAACCGGGGATGCAAAAAGGCCGCCGCCCATTGGAAAACAGGCAGCGGCCATACAGCTCGATTCTTTTTCTTTTAGCCCAGCAGCGCCAGCACACCGGCCTTGGGGCGGGCACCCACAGCCTGATTCACAAGCTTGCCGTCGCGGAACACCAGCAGGGTGGGGATGCTCATCACGCCGAACTGAGAGGCCAGCTCGGGCTGTTCATCCACATTGACCTTGCCCACCTTGATATCGGTGCGCTCCTCGGCCACCTCATCCACGATGGGGCTCAGCATCCGGCAGGGGCCGCACCAGGTGGCCCAGAAGTCCAGCAGAACAGGCTTTGTGCTGTGCAGCACCTCGGCTTCAAAATTTTCTTTGGTAATGGTAACAACAGCCATATCGGTTCCCTCCATTTTTTATCCGCACCCTCTGCGGGGGCGGTCAGTTCCCTCAAAAGAAGGAGTGATTCTTACTTATGGCTCTAGTATACCCCAAACGACAGGATATTTCCAGAAACAATCTGTGAACAAAAAAGGCGGCGGCCCGCCCGCTTGGGGAGAGCCGCCGCCCTGTGTTGTTCTTTGGAGTTCTCCGGGCTGTCTGGTCAGAGCGATCAGGCCGTGACCCAGGCGATCGCGGTAACGGGCCACCAGCCGGTCAGGTTCAGAGCGGTGTAAACGCCAACGATCGCGTTGCCGATGGACTTACCCATGTAATCGGCAGCGGCATTGATGCCCTTTGCTGCCAGATCGGTGATATTCTCGCCGTTCTTCTTGTTGTTCTTGATCCAGGTACGGGTCTGATCCAGGCCCCAGATCAGGTTTGCAACAGAAATGACTGCGCCAATCGTCCAACCCACAGCAAACGGAGCGGTAAAACCGTCGCCGCCGCTGGTATAGGTCATTTCTTCTTCGTTCATCACGTTGTAGTTCGCGGGCAGCATGAGCTTCTTTTCCATAATAATACTCCTTTACAAAAGCATTTATTGCACGGTGCATCGTACACCGCAAGTTACAGAAAACAGACCCGGTATCCCACTTTCCCGGCTTACAGGATCAGCAGAACAGCGCTCAGGGGAGCCAGAGCCACCACCATGGTGCTGGAAACGGCATCCCGGACAAAGTTGGCTGCGGACTTGGACATATCCTCGCCGACAGCATCTGCGGCACGGCCCAGAACAGTGAAGAGGTTGCCCTCACGGTTGCTCTTCTTGTTCAGCCAGTCCTTGGAAGCGGAAATGCCCCAGATATAGCTGGCACCCAGCACCACAGCACCCACGACCGTAGCGGCAGTGGTTGCAAAGCCGCCAATATCGGAACCGCCCTGGGTATAGGTCATCTCTTCTTCGGAAAGCACTGCGTATTCAGCAGGCAGATTCATGTTCTTGTTCATAGGTCTCATACTCCTTTTTTTGAGCAGCTTGAACCGATGGTGTTCTTTCCCAATTTACCATCTGGTTTCTAGCCTTATATTACTACATCACACAGTTTCATGCAATGGATTTTGTGAAAAACCATCAAAAATCGGAAAGTCGCATGAAAAAACAAACGAAAGTTTGGTGAAAAGCACTGCAATAATTTCCCACTCAGCCTGCCACGCCCGCGCGGTAGAGATACGGGTCGGTGGTAAAGCTGGCATAGCTGTACAGCACAAGGATCTGGTCGTAGTCGTTGGCCGCAATCAGCTGGTCCAGCCCATAGTTATAGTTGCGGAAATCCACCACGTCGATAGCCGCATAGTTGGCTGTCAGGTAGGGCACAAAGCTGTTGGCATAGCTGTCCTTGATGACCAGGATCTTTCCCTCGCCGTCACCCTCCACCCGGCTCAGGCCGTTGTTGCCGTGCAGAAACATGGCGTACTTATCATACACCTCCAGCTTGTCCAGATCGTACAGGCCGGTGGTGGTGCCCTCGGTGGGCTGGCCCGGGCCGGTGACGTTCCAGACCGTCAGGCTGTTCTGCAGGTCATACCAGGTAATGGTGTCTGGCTCGGCATTCCAGGTGCGGGTCTTGGAGTAGTGGGTGCCGTAGAAATCCTCACAAGTCTCGGCCGTATGGGCATCCCGGTCAAAGGGAGTCAGGCCCAGCGTCTCACAGAACTGCTGGTAGGCGTAGTAGGCCCCCAGCGTTGTCCAGTGGTGGTCGGTGCGGTAGTAGAGGTATTCCCCTTTGTGCTCCGTCAGGGCGGGCAGGACATCAATGAACCGCCCGTAGGCCTCCCCCTGTGCGGCAACGCCTTCCAGAATGCTCTTCTCGTCGATCTGGGGTGCCCCCGCCGGGACATTCTCAGGGTAGACCACCGAGGCCGACGGCACCAGCATGAGGTTCACCCTGCCCGGGTAGCGCTGGGCAAGGCTCTGGACGGCGGCAAGGTTCTTGGCCATCCCCTTTTCCTCATTTTTCAGGATGCTGTAATGCCGGGCGAACATCATGTGCTCCCGGCCCAGCAGGATGCCGCCGCTCTGGGTCTTTTGGAAGAGGGTGGTCTCCGCCGCACTCTGCAGGCTGATCCACTGGTCGCGGCCAAACACCTGATCCTTGACGTATCGGGTGTAGCTGGTGAAGTAGTTGTTCAGCCCGTCGGCGGAAACGGCGGTCAGCCTGGGCCGCTGGGTCAGGGTGGTGTTTTCCAGTTCACTGTACGCGCGGTCGGGCGTGGCCATATCCAGCACGAACAGCCCGATAAAGAACAGCCCGAAAGCCACCAGCACCGGATACCGGAACAGAGAGGGAGTTTTCTTTGTATGCTTTTCCATTCAGGTTCCCTCCTCAGAAGTTGAAATACAGGAACGGGCTGTTGGTGCTGCCCACCACATACGCCGTAGAAAGCACCAGCAGCACCAGCACCGCCGCCACACGGGTCACGGTGTGTTTGCGCAGGGCGTTCCAGAGCTTCTCAATGAGCGGGGTGCAGCACAGGATGCTGACCGCCAGCAGCACGCCGTAGTTGCGCAGGAAGTAGACCGGAGACGCACCGCCCGAGGGGAGGAAGAGCTTGCGGAACAGCAGCCCGAAGCCCACCCCAGCCTCGTTGCCCACAAACATGGCCCAGCCCACCACCACAAGGAACATGGTGTAGATGTGGGGCCAGATCTTGCCTTTTTCCAGATACTTGAGCAGGAACAGCTTTTCAATGGCCAGCAAAACAAAATAGTACAGGCCCCAGCAGATAAAGTTCCAGTCTGCACCGTGCCAGATGCCGGTGAGCAGCTCCACCACGAACAGGTTGAAGATCTGCCGCTTCAGGCCCTTGCGGTTGCCGCCCAGCGGGATATAGACATACTCGCGGAACCAGCCGGAAAGGGTCATGTGCCAGCGCCGCCAGAACTCGGTGATGGAGCGGGAGATATAGGGGAAGTTGAAGTTCTGGGGGAAATCAAAGCCCAGCATCTTGCCCATACCGATGGCCATCATGGAGTAACCGGAAAAATCAAAGTAGAGCTGGAGCGAGTAGGCGATGACACCCAGCCAGACCAGCGGCGTGGACGCATTGGCAAGGCCCACAAAGGTAGTGGAAGGGCTGTCGGCAATGCCGATGATATCCGTCCAGAGCGCGCCGACGGCATCCGCCAGCAGGACCTTTTTTGCCAGACCGAAGGTGAACAGGGTCATGCCTTCCTCGATCTGCTGCAAGCTGTAACGATGCTTGTAAACGTGCAGCTGGGCCGAGACATCCCGATACTTGACGATGGGGCCCGCGATGAGCTGGGGGAACATGACAACATAAGCGCCGAAGTCGATGATGTTGTGCTCAGTCTTTACCTCCCGGCGGTAGACATCAATGGTGTAGGAAAGGGTCTGGAAGGTATAAAAGCTGATGCCCAGCGGCAGGACGCTGATGCCCTGAATGGCCGCAAATCCGGTGCCCAGCAGGCTGTTGATGCTGCGCAGGACAAAGTTTGCGTACTTGAAGTAGAACAGCATCCCCAGGCTGGCTGCAAGGGCGACCAGCAGCAGCACCTTGCGCACGCCGGGCTTTGCGTCAAACGCTTCCAGCCCCAGGCCGCAGAGATAGTTGATGAGGATCAGGGCCAGCATGACCGGGAAGAACCGGACCTCACCCCAGCAGTAGAACACCAGGCTGCACACAAAGAGCACCGTATTCTTGAGCTTTGCGGGCGCAAGGTAATACAGCGCCAGCGTGATGGGAAGAAACCGGAACAAAAAAATGATGGTGCTGAAAACCAAGGCTTCGACCTCCTTTTAAAAAAAGAGCTGCTGCAAATGCCCTCTCACACTCGCTGCGCTCGTCAGCTCTCCCTTTGGGAGAGGCGGCAGTGCGGAGCATTGACGGAGAGGGCCTGCAGCAGCCCCATTCAGTTTTATTTTACTCTCCCAGTGCGCTGTCCACCGCGCTGTCCAGATCGGCAGTGCACTCGTTGGAAGCGATGACCATGACCACGGTGTTGTCCTTGAAGGCGATCACGGCGTTCTCCACATTTTCCTGGGCCTGTGCGAACTCAGCATAGTTGCCGTAGAACGCCACCTGATCCTGCTGGTAAGCAGTCAGCTGGTTTGCAACCTCCTCAGCCTTGCCGTCAGCAGCTTCCACGACCAGCACCATGCCGGCATCGCCGTTGTCGTTGCTCTTCACGCCCTTGTAGCTCACCACATCCTCAGCGGGCAGGTTGAAATCGTACTCAATGTTCATGGCAGCGATCTCAAACTGGTTGGAGATGGGGTTGGCATCCAGCAGGGTCTCGAACGGTGCGTTCAGGGCATCGGTGCTGTTGTCCTCGCCCAGCGGGATGCTGGAAGCCTGGCTCAGCACAGTGGAGGCAGGCTCAGAGGACGCGGCAGAAGAAGCGGTAGAACCGGAAGAAGAACCGCAGCCGGCCAGCAGAGCACAGCTCAGGGCCAGAGAAGCAGCGGTCAGAATGATTTTAGCACGAAGTTTCATGGATTATTCCCTCTTTTATCTGTTTTACACCGGTTCGCCCACGCGGAAGAGTTTCCGACAACGAACCATTGTTATCTTACCATATCAAAGCCCGAATTGCAAACGGCAGGCAGAAGATTTTACGGTTTCTTCACCAGCGCTTTGCCGCTCAGCCCGCAATCTGCTGCAGGGCGGCGATATAGTCCTCAAAGCACAGGCCGCTGGCGTTGATCTTTGCGGCATTTTCCACGCCCACATAGCGCCAGTGCCAGGGCTCGTAGGTGATCTCGGTCTTCTCCTCGGCCCCCTTGGGGTAGCGCAGGATGAACCCGTACTCCCCGGCGTGCTGGCAGAGCCAGCGGAAGGCAGCCGTGTTCTCAAAGCCCTCGTCCAGGCCGGTGTGCTCGGGGCTGTTCAGGTCTGCAGCCAGGCCGCAGTTGTGCTCAGAGTAGCCCGGCGGGTTGACGATGGCAGCAGCCATTTCCTTCGCCTTTGCATCGTCATAGCCCTGCTGCTTATAATAGTTGGTCTTTTTCTCGTAGAGATTGGTCTGGTAGGACACGCTGCGGTAGCCGCTCTGCATCCAAACGGTCACGTTCTCCGCAGCAGCAGCCTTCTGCAGCTCCAGAAAGGCATTGCAGGCCACGGTCTGCAGGGTCTTGTTCACTGCGGTCTTGGAGCCGCACTCGGCGGTCTCAAAGGTGTAGTTTTCCGGCATCTGATTGGTGTGGTTCACAAGGATCATCAGCGGGTCGGCCAGCATGGCCTTCGCCTCGGCGGCGGTCAGGCCCAGCAGGTTGTCCCGGCTCTCCACGCTCTCGGCGGCGGCTCCGCTCACGGCACTGCTCTCCGCCTTGCTGCTCGGCGCAGCCAGCGGCAGGCTGCTGGCCGCACTATTGGCGGCGCTCCCGGCGGCATCTGCCGTGGGCACCGGAGCCTTGCGGCGGGAAAGCAGGAAGGACACACCGCCCACGGCCACGCAGACCACAAGGGTCAGCCCGGCGATGCGGCGGATGGCGCGGTTGCGTCGCCGCCGCCGGATCTCTGCCCGGGTCAGGCGGCGGCGGTGGATGGGTTGCTGCTGATTCATAAGAGACCTTCTTTCTCGGTTCATTTTCTGTATATTATGTTTCTCCGGGGGCATCCTAAGCCCGAGGTGACAGCGATGAAGATGACAGCGGAAGAATACGCACGGCGGGTGAAACAGGTCGGCCCCCGCTCCCCTCTGGGCTCCGACTGCCTGTGGGCCTTCTGCGTGGGCGGCGGCATCTGCCTGCTGGGCGAGGTGCTGCGCGGGTGGTATCTTGGCATGGGGCTGGAAGCCCAGCTTGCCGGTACCCTGACCAGCTGCACCCTCATCGTGCTGTCGGCCCTGCTGACCACGCTGGGGCTCTACCAGAAGCTTGCCGCCAAAGCCGGGGCAGGCTCGCTGGTGCCCATCACGGGCTTTGCCAACGCCGTGGTCAGCGCCGCCATCGAGTTCAAGCCAGAGGGCAGGGTCTGCGGCACCGGAGCCAAGATGTTCACCATTGCGGGGCCGGTCATCGTGTACGGCACGCTAGCCGCTGTGGTCTACGGTGGGGTGCTCTGGCTGCTGGGCGGCTGACCGCTCTGTCTACAATACGCCTGCCGGGATGCAAAAATTGCAGTTTTTCGGCAGAGCGGATGGAGCAGAATATCGCACGAGCGCTATTATAGCACAAATCCCAAAGAAAAACAGCCCTGAAAGGGGGATTTTTTCATGGCGACCCGCCGGGGTGACACCCTGATCTTTCCAAAACCGCCTGTCATCGCCGCACACGCCTGCATCGGCGGCAAAAAGGAGGGCGAAAGCCCGCTGGCGGCAGAGTTCGATGAGCTGCACAGTGACAACCGCCTCGGGCAGGCCAGCTGGGAGGCCGCTGAAACGCAGCTGCAATTGCAGACGGCGCGGCTCTGCCTGAAAAAAGCCCACGCCACCGAAAAGGATGTGAGCCTCCTGCTGGCCGGAGACCTGCAGGCCCAGTGCACGGCTGCGGGCTATGCGGCCCGGGCGCTGGGCCTGCCCTTTGCGGGGCTGTTCGGGGCCTGCAGCACCATGGCCGAGGCGCTGGGTGTTGGGGCCTGCCTGTGCAGCGCCGGAATGGCAGACGGCCTGCTGGCCATGACCTCCAGCCACTTCTGCACCGCCGAGCGGCAGTTCCGCACCCCGCTTTCCTACGGAGCCGTGCGCACCCCCACCGCCCAATGGACTGCCACGGCGGCAGGGGCCTGCCTGCTCCGCCCCGCCGGGCAGGGGGTTGGCATCCGGGCCGTGACCTTTGGCCGGGTGCAGGATCTGGGCATCCGGGACATCAACAACATGGGGGCCGCCATGGCTCCTGCTGCTGCGGCAACGCTCCTGCGCTACCTCACTGATACCAACACCCAGCCGCAGGAGTTCGATGCCATCTGCACCGGCGACCTGGGCCATGTGGGCAGTCAGCTGTTCCGGGAGCTGCTGGCCGCCGAGGGCCTGCTCCTCAAGAACCATGTGGACTGCGGTTCCCTCCTCTATGATGCCGAGGGCCAGTCGGTGCACAGCGGCGCTTCTGGGCCGGGGTGCTGTGCAGCAGTGCTCTGCGGGCACCTCCTGCCCCGGCTGGAGCGGCGGGGGCAGCGCCGGGTTCTCTTTCTGGCAACAGGCGCGCTGATGAGCCAGACCACCTTTTTGCAGAAGGAGAGCATCCCCGCCATCTCGCACCTGGTGGAGCTGGCTGCCCCGGAGGAACAGAACGGAGGGAACACATGAACTATTTCTGGGCATTCGTTACAGGCGGGGCCATCTGCGTGGTGGGCCAGCTCTTTCTCGACCTGACCGCCCTGACCCCCGCCCGCATCCTGACAGGCTATGTGGTGGCGGGCGTGGTGCTTTCGGCCCTTGGGTGGTACGCGCCGCTGGCCGAGTTTGCAGGCTGCGGTGCCACCGTTCCCCTGCTGGGCTTCGGGCATCTACTTGCCAAAGGCGTGCGCACCGCCCTTGCCGAAGAGGGAGCTATCGGCATCCTGACCGGCGGGCTGACCGCCGCGGCTGCAGGCATCACCACCAGCCTTGTCTGCGGCGTGGTCTGTTCGCTGGTGGGCCGCAGCCACGACCAGAACTGAAGCAGAACTCTTCCTGGGACGATACACATTTTTCGTGTATCGTCTTTTTCTGCGCCCATTCGCGCTCTCTGCATGGTATACTTTTCCAGAAAAGGAGATGATAGTCATGCGCGAGACTCTTGCAACGATCTTATGGGAGGGCTGGACAGCCCTTGTGCTCTGCGCGGCGGCGGTGTTCCTGCCCGGCAGCGAGGCCCTTACATATCCCGCCGTGCTCTGGCCCGGGCTGGTGCTGGCGGCTGCTGTGCCTGCAGGCTGGGTGTTCTGGGCGCTGGCAGAGCAGCCCGCGCCCCTGCCCCCGGAACAGCTGCTGGAAAAACAAAAACCCCCGTATCGGGTTCCCGATACAGAGGTTTTGTTCGTCAGTCGATCACTTGATCTGTCGTAAATCAGGCGTTCTTGTTTGCACGCTTGGCCATACGGCTGATCTTGCGAGAAGCGGTGTTCTTCTTGATGACACCCTTAGCGCGAGCCTTGTCGATCGCGGAAACAG